>Ga0247840_10006553_pt1 | contig 16681 bp, 11 predicted proteins | sample LaCruzMarch2015__FD_192404 | JGI IMG/M metagenome (GOLD analysis project Ga0247840, IMG submission 192404) | Freshwater microbial communities from meromictic Lake La Cruz, Castile-La Mancha, Spain - LaCruzMarch2015_17m | ecosystem: Environmental > Aquatic > Freshwater > Lake | place: Spain... | reverse complement strand
ACCTAATGGGTTACCTAATGGGTTACCTAATGGGTTACCTAATGGGATACCTAATGGGATACCTAATGGGATACCTAATGGGATACCTAATGGGTTACCTAATGGGATACCTAATGGGTTACCTAATGGGATATCTAATGGGATACCTAATGGGATACCTAATGGGATACCTAATGGGATACCTAATGGGATATCTAATGGGATATCTAATAGGATATCTAATGGGATATCTAATGGGATATCTAATGGGATATCTAATGGGATATCTAATGGGATATCTAATGGGATATCTAATAGGATACCTAATGGGATATCTAATAGGATACCTAATGGGATATCTAATGCAGGCGCCTTCCTGCAATGAATTCATAAAGAAAATTTAAAGCAAACAAAACACCATTGTTTTATTGTTGTTCAATCCAATATTTAACTATAAAACCACTTAAACAAAGGGCTTTATATAGTTATCTTATCTTCTTAACAGACTTACCCACTGATTTTGTGGATAAGATTGCAACTAAATTACGCAATGTAAATATTGTTCGGCAGTATAACTAATTGATATTACTACATATATTTCGAGAAAATAAATACAGTATTGACAATAATAAATCATAATGGCATAATTTCGACAACTTGAAGGACAAGCAAATTTTAATTTTTTAATTTTTAAAAGGAACTTTTTATGCCATTTCCTCTTCTTTTAATCCCGGCAGCACCTTTAGCGGCTAGCGCCATTTCGTCAATTACTGCATCAACAGCATTGCTCACAGCAGCTGGTGCTACTTCAACAGCTATTTCATCTACATCTTTGTTTTTTGGTTTGGGTGGAGCGGCTTTTGCAGGAGCTGCAGCTACAGGAAGTTATTTTACATTTTTTAGTAGAAACACTGATGCTTCGGATGTTCATGCTCATAAATCCTCAAAGGTTCGGACTATGACGGAAGAGCAAATTGAATCAGCTGTTGCTTTAATAGTGACTCATAAACACGACAGAGAGGTGTTTGCTGAAGAGATGAGCGCGGCTATGTTATCCTTACAGACCGCCAAAGAAACATTGCAGATATCAACAGCAGCTATCGTTCTATCAACAAGTGGTTTAAAAACAACAGTAGAAGCCGCTGGAGTTGTAAGTGATAGAATATCAACTTCCCTTCCTGTATTACAGGGTGTTGCAGAAAAATCACATAAAGATTTGGAAGAAAAAATATTAAAACTAGCTGAGTTAAATACACTTCTTAGTGAAAAAGATGAAGAGCTTATTAAAGCTCAGACTGAAATAGGTAAACTAAGAGAGCAATTGGATACACATACATCATCAATCAGCGAATTACATGGGTCTCTTGACACAGTCACTGCTGAAAATGAAAAGCAAAAAGCTACAATTACACGTTTGGAAGAACAGGTTATTGAATTAAAAGAATCTAATTTACATTCTCGGCAAAGTATTGATGAGTACAAGAAAATAATACGGGAATTGTTGTCTAAACAAGGCGTAGTTCTCTTAAGCGCACCAAAACCTACCTAATTAATCAATTTACAAGGAGTAATCATGCCTAAACTAGAGGAAGGTCTTCAGAGCCAAGAGAATCAATGGGGTATCGTGAAATTTTTCACATTTTTCTCATCTATTTGGTCTAGCTTAAAATCTACATTTAATTATTTTAGCTCAACAAAAATGGATTATTTACCAGGCAAAGCAGGGGAGTTGATGAGAAGTCATATGGAGAATAAAAATATATATGACAAAATAACTTCTTGGTGGAGTGAACAATCAGCTTGGAAAAAGGCAACTTATATTGTTGGGTTCACCTTAAGTGCTGGGTTGGCTGGTTTATTTATAGGCGCGCCAACCTTATTGGCATTATCAGCTGCGTTTCTTTCCTTTTTAGGTCATGGTTTATTTAAATCTAATGAAAATAGCCGTAAAGTGCGAGCAACTGCTCTTGTTGAGCAAACTCTAGCATTAGAAGAAGATGCTCGAGTACGAGCTGCATTTTTTAATGAAGCGGCGCAAGAGTTAACTGCGATGACTACTGAAGTAAAGCCTTTAATTGAAGAGTTAAGTGAGCAAGCAGCGTCTTTGAGAATTGAAGTTAAAGCAGCAGAAGAGGCAACCGATGTCATTGTCACTATCACCAATCAGGCTAAAGTTGCAACCGATAATTTGATTACACAAGAAAGGGCAGCTGCTGAGCATTTTGAAGCTGTGGCTGTTGATTTAGAGGCGTTGGATAGTGCAATAGAACAAACTACAATAAAAGTTGGGGGAATTGGGGCAGCGGTAAGCCAATTTTCTGAAGTAGTTCATGATGTAGAAGAAAGTGGTAAGGAATTTAAAGCAGCAGTTAGTAGATTCTCACTATTTGTTGATGAGAAAATGAGAGCTAAATCACCAGTTATTGATTTTGATGAAACAGATGATTTTATTGAACGCGCACGCAAAGCTAACGATGAAGATGATGAGTTTCTTGCGCAGTTGGACATGGTTATGGCATCTCTTTAGAGGCGACCATATATTTGTCTTAGGATAAATGCATATTGTATAAAACGTACGTTTTCGTACCATTGGACTTCAGCGTCCTTCATCAATTTATAAGGAGTAATTATGCCTAAACTAAAAAAAGGACTTCAGCGCCAAGAGAATCAATGGGGTATTGTAAAATTTTTCTCATCGATTTGGTCTAACTTCACAGCTATATTCAATTATTTTCGCTCAATAAAAATGGAATACTCAGTAGAAGAAGCAGGAGGGTTGATGAGAAGTTGCATTGAGAATAATAACAGATATGAAAAAATAACTTCCTGGTGGTGTGAACATTCAGCTTGGAAAAAAGGATTTTAGCTCGTTTAGACATCCTTTGCAGAAAATATGTTTTATACTTAAAAAAGAATAATTTTATTACAACTTGAGTGCTTGCTTTTAATTATGGGGAAGTATCGCCTAAAGAATAGGATCATTATTAATGACTGACTCATTTAAGAATTATAAAAAATCGGTTACTGAACTATTTGAAGCTCAAGTTCAGCAAACACCGCATCATATTGCATTACAAGATAGAAATGTTGAGTACACCTATGTAAATTTAAATGAAAAAGCTAATCAATTTGCACATTGGTTAGTAAAAAAATCTGTTAATAAAGGTGATTTCGTCGCTATTCTTTTAGAGCCAAATGCTGATTTTATAATTTGTATACTGGCAATTATTAAGCTTGGTGCAATCTATGTTCCTTTAGATACAATGGCTCCAAAATCAAGGATGAAAGAAATAACAAATGATTCAAGCCCGAAACTTATAATTACGAGTGATGAATATATACCGCAATTAGAGCAAGCATATGCGAGTATTAGTCTTATAAAGAATATTAAAATGGAATCAATCCATTATCCAAAAGATAATCTAAATATAGTTATTATTCCTAAGTCGCCTATTTATCTTATGTATACATCAGGCTCAACTGGTAAACCAAAAGGAATTGTCATATCACACGAATCTGTAGTTAATTTAGTTAAAGTAGATAATACCGCAGGCATTACCGAAGGTACAATACTTGCACAATTTAGCAATACTGCTTTTGATGCATGTACATTTGAAATTTGGAGTGCCATTCTTAATGGTGCTATTCTTTCAATAATTCCTATATCTATAAGAACAAACCATAATTCTTTAAAAGCTTATCTTCAGCAGCATAAAATTAATTGTTTATTTTTGCCAACAGGCTATTTTCATCAATTGATAAAATCATTCCCAGAAACTCTTGATTCTATCGAAATCATTATGTTTGGTGGGGATCAAGCTCATCATGTTTTAATAAAAAATTTTATTAATTACCGAAAATCAAATGGCATTCCAATTATTCTTATCAATGCCTATGGTCCAACAGAGGCTACTACATACGCGTGTAGGCATATCATAACCGAAATATCTAATTTCGATGATGACGAATTTATGAGTATTGGTAAGCCCATTAATAATGTAAAAACATACATACTTGATGAGCATAAAAAGCTTGCTTTAGAAGGTGAACTTTATATTAGTGGCGTCAACTTGGCTTTGGGCTATCACAATAGTAAAAGGCAAAATACAGAAAAATTTATTATTAATCCTTTTGAAAAGGAAGAACCATATAATCGAATTTATAAAACTGGCGACAAGGTTAAATTATTGCCTTCAGGAAATCTATTATGCCTTGGGCGATTGGATGATCAGGTTAAGATTGGTGGTTTTAGAATTCATTTAAATGAAGTTGAAAATGAACTAATGAAACATGAGGCGATCAGTCTTGCTGCCGTGGTTGTAGAAGAGGGCGGTGAAGGGCATAAGCTGCTTACAGCTTATATCGTTTTTTCATCAAAAAAATCTCTAAAGCAAGCAGATGATATTCGTAAGTTTTTAAGTCTTCGCTTACCTACTTATATGTTGCCTGCTAAATACATTGAAGTAGATGAACTCCCATTAACATTAATAGGGAAAGTTGATAAGAAAAATCTAGATAAATTACCGCATAAAGATTTGTCATTCCATCTCGACACATCTTCGTCTAGTACTATTGAAGAAACTATAAAAAATATTTGGAAACACCTTCTAAATCGTTCAAGCATTGAAGCTAATATAAATTTATTTGAATTAGGTGTTAATTCATTACTAATAACAGATGCATGTGCAAGAATTAATAAAGAATTACATGCTGAACTAAAGATATCTGATCTATTAACTCATCCGACGATTCATCGATTAAGTCGATTTATAGAAGGTGAAAATGATGCGTCTGTTGTAAGAAAGCAACATGCAATCGGTACTTCAGATATTGCCATTATTGGTATAAGTTGTCGTTTTCCAAAAGCCAACTCTTTAGAAGAGTTTTGGGATAATATTTGTCAAGGCAAAGACTGTTTGGATCGTTTTACTGAAGAAGAACATTTGCAAATAAAAAATAAGCTTGATCAAGAAAATTTTGTTCCTGTTAAGGGAATATTATCCGATATTGAACAATTCGATGCTAATTTTTTTGGATTTAATCCTATAGATGCGAGTATGACAGATCCACAACATCGTCTCTTTCTTGAGTGTGCATGGGAGGCTATAGAGCAGGCGGGGATAGTACCAAGCCAAATGGATACTAAAACAATTAGTGTTTTTGCTGGCATGTCAGATAGTACCTATTTACATGAGAATTTGCTTAAAAATAGCAGGGCTTGTCAAGAACTCGATCGTTTTCAGCAACGTATCGCATCTAGTATTGGGGTGTTAAGCACCCAAGTTTCTTATCGTTTAAATTTAAAAGGTCGTAGTCTTAACATAAATACCGCATGTTCAACTGGACTTGTAACCGTAGCGCAAGCGTGTCAAGAACTTATGATGGGTACAAGTGATGTTGCATTGGCAGGAGCAGTTTCAATATCTGTTCCACAAGTGGATGGCTATTTCCCACAACAAGGTGGTATTGAATCACCAGATGGACATTGCAGACCATTTGATATAAATGCTAACGGCACAGTCTTTTCTAATGGTGTAGGTGTAATCATTTTAAAGCGACTAGAGGATGCTATTGCTGATAATAATACTATTTATGCGGTAATAAAGGGAGTAGGGGTTAATAACGATGGTTCAGATAAATTGGGATATACAGCACCATCTGTTCAAGGCCAGATAGCATGTGTTCGTGAAGCACTAACACAATCGGGGATAAAAGCTAATAAAATTGGCTACGTGGAGGCTCATGGAACAGCTACAGCCTTAGGTGATTTAATTGAAATGGAAGCGCTTTCTAAAGTATATCGTGAACAAACAGATAATAAACAATATTGTGCTTTAGGATCAGTCAAAGGAAATATTGGTCATACTGATGCGGCTTCTGGAATTGCCGGCCTTATAAAGACTATTCTTTGCCTATATAATAAAAAAATACCTCAAATGTTGCACTTTAAAGAGCCTAATCCAGATATTAATTTAGAAGAAAGTCCTTTTTTTATTAATTCAGAATTGATTGATTGGAAAAAAAATAAGAATAAACACTATGCTGGCGTTAGCTCATTTGGAGTAGGAGGAACAAATGTACATATGGTTCTTGGTGAGTATGTGCAAGAGCCATCTAGTGCAAAGAAAGATGGTGAATGTTTAATAGTGCTCTCAGCAAAAACAGAAAAATCACTTGAAAAGAGTAGAGAAAAACTTGTTTTAGATCTAGAAAATTTAAATGAATCTTCATTATTTAGTTTAAACGATATTGCTTACACACTTCAAACTGGCAGAGAAGCTTTTCAATGGCGATGCTATAGTTCCGGTAATAACAAAGAAGAAATAATAAAAAACATTTCTATTAGTAATATGAAGTTATGGAATGATGACTTTCATTACAATGTAGTTTTTATGTTTCCAGGGCAAGGAATGCAATATCATAAAATGGCATCTCAATTGATGAAGGAAATTCCTTATTTTTCATCATTAGTGAAGCAAGGTGTTGAACTAGCGACAACACATCTCGGCATAAATTTATTAGATATTATCAATAATCCAAACGATTCAAGATTGAATCAAACACAATATGCACAGCCAGCTCTATTTATAATAGAGTATGCACTCGCAAATTTATTAATCCATTATGGTTTAAAGCCAAATTCAATGATAGGCCATAGTATTGGAGAATATGTTGCTGCATGCTTAGCTGGAGTTTTTTCTTTTGAGGATGCCATAGCCCTTGTTTGTCAAAGAGGGCTTCTAATGGCAAATGTCACTACGGGTGAAATGTTAGCAGTTGAATGCACAAAAGTAGAGTTATCTTCTTATCTAAATCAAACGGATCTTGCTTTACATAATTCACCAAATAATTGCGTGGTTTCAGGAAGCTCATCTGAAATTAACCAATTGGTGGAGTCACTTTCAAAAGCTGGGAAATCATTTAGAAAATTAAATGTTAGCCATGCATTTCATAGTCGAAGTATGGAGGAAATTGAGCAGTCGTTTAAGGATCTATTTTCTAATATTACGTTATCATCGCCACGAATTCCTATAATTTCAAATGTCACGGGTATATGGTTAACTTCACAAGAAGCAACAGATCCTAATTATTGGTTCAAGCATTTACGTCAAACAGTTGAACTCTGTAGTGGATTTGAAACACTACTAGAAGATCAAAATTTATTTTTTATAGAAGTTGGTCCTGGTCAAAGTTTAAATGTATTTCTTAAAGAAGTAGCACGCTCGCATAAAAAGAAGGTAATTAGCATAAACACGTTACCTTCTGGGCGTGCAAAAAATAGTGAAATTAATCAGTTATTAAATTCAATTGGTATGGCATGGCAACATGGAATTAAAATCACATGGCCTGCGCTTTATGGAAAAGTGAAGCCTAGACTTGTCCACTTGCCAACATATGTTTTTCAAAAACAACGATACTGGATTGAGCCAGATCAGGAAAATATAAGCAAAAATGATTTTAAGCCTAAACTTTATAAACCAGTATGGTCTCATCAGCAATCATATTTAAAACCAATTTCACTTATTCCTAAGCAAATCATGCAACATAGCTGGATTATTATTAAAGATGAAATTGGATTAGGTGAGCAATTAATCTCATTATTAGAGAAAAATGATATTAAGCCTATTGTGGTTTCATTTGGTAAAACATACTCTAGAAAAGACAAGTTTAATTTCCAGATCGATCCTTCAGATAAACAACACTATATAAAGTTTATTCAGTTAATAAAGAATGATATTAAAAACCCCAATATTTTACATTTGGCATCTTATTCTAATTACATCGATAAATTACCTTCATTAGAGGAAATTGATAACCAATTAGAATTAGGATTTTATAGTATTTTATATTTATCCCAAGCATGTATTGAAGAATTTAATAATGATATTTCCTTGAAAATAGGGTTGATAACAAGTGGAACGCAACAAGTATTGGGAACTGAAAAAATTAACCCTATTAATGCATCTTTAATTGGTTCATGTCGAGTTATCATGCAGGAACATAAAAATTTAAAGTTAAAATTAATAGATCTTGATTCAGTGGATCATAATCAAAATAATAAAAATTTATTAAGTAAAATTATAGATTCATGTATGCACGAAAATTGGAATGAAGCTTCTTTAATAGCTCCTTATAGAAATGGCCATCAATGGCACTTAATGTATGGCATGGTAAAGCCACAGCCAAAAATAAAACGGTTAAAGGATAGTGGCATTTACTTATTAACTGGTGGTATTGGTGGGATTGCATTAAGTTGTTGTGAAGCTATCGTTAAAGAAGTTACAAATCCTACATTTATTCTACTTTTTCGCAGAGAAATACCATTGGAAAGTGATTGGGATAATATAATTCAGGATTCAAATCATAACTATTATAAAAAAATTAAGAGTATACGTAAGTTACAAGTATTGGGAGCTAAATTTCAATTTTATCAAGTAGATATTACAAAGTTTGATTTATTGGATGCAGTTATTAGAAAGTGTGTAACTGATTTTGGAAAAATAGATGGCTTAATTCACACCGCAGGACTATCAAATGCTGAATTAGTACAATTTAAAACTAAAGAAGCAGCTCAATCTGTCTTTTTACCAAAAATATATGGAACTTATAATTTAGCTCAAGCACTAAAAGATTTGTCTTTAGATTTTGTGGTTCTTAAATCATCCCTAGCAGCGTTGCTTGGTGGCTTCCGCCACATTGATTATTGCGCAGCTAATGCTTGTCTTGATTCGTTTGTAACGAGCGATTTATTTTCATTTTCTTCGTTTGTGGTCAGTATTAATTGGAATACATGGCGCGATGTGGGAATTGCAGCTGAAACAGCGCTTAAGGGTGAGGCTACTTTTCTTGGCAAAGGTAATGATATTTCTCCACAAGAAGGACAAAATTTATTTTTAGAAATATTGGAAGGTAAAGAATCTAATATAGCTGTTTCTAATATAGATCTTAATATTGATTTTGATTTGCATAGCTCTTTTACATCGGATCAAATTGAAACTACATTAAAAGTTGATCGTCAAGATTTAAATGTTGTAACAAATTATGTAGAACCTACTAATGATACTGAGTTTAAATTGGCTCAATTATGGCAAGATATGCTAGGAATTGAGAATATAGGAATAAATGATGATTTTTTTGCTTTGGGCGGTCATTCTTTAAAGGCTCTTAGTTTAGTTGAGAAAATAAATAAAACTTTCAATTGTGTATTACCTGCTACTCAGATTTATCGTGATCCTACTATTAAACAATTATGCATAACTATTATAAATGGTTCAGAAAACAAATACGTTAATAATCCAATACCTTTAAAAATTATTAAAGAAAAGTCTCCATCTCTTTTCCTTTGTCACCCTATAAGCGGATTAATTAATTGCTTTAATTCATTTGTTTCACAATCGGGGCTTTCTGTTTCTATTTATGGATTGCAAGATCCAAGTATTGAAGCGAATAGGATGTTATATAACAGTATATTTGCTATGGCAAATGACTATTTATTAGAAATAAAGAAAATCCAACCTGTTGGCCCTTACTTTCTTCTAGGATATTCATTTGGGGGCAATATTCTATATGAAGTTGCAAATATATTACGCCAACAAGGTGATACGGTTTCGCTATTAGGTATGATAGATAGTTGGGCAATAAATTCTGAATGTTTACAACAAGAAACAGATTTTAAAAAATATTTTCAAACTTTACATTCTGAATTATCAAGTCAAATAATAGATCTTGCATGGAAAAGAGAAGAGCTTTTATTGAATTACAAACCAAGCAAAATGGATAATCAGGAAATAGTATTATTTAAAGCTATTCAGTTATCTGAAGATTACAAGATAATTAACCACCCAACAAATGGTTGGGATGATTATAATAAAGGTAATATTGTTTGTCATGAGATTGATGGAAATCATGACACGATCCTCGACAACAAAAATAGCAAAACTATGCTATATATTATAAATAACTATTTAATCCAAAAAGGGTTATTTAATGAAACTATCAAAAAAGGAAGTGATTAGTTTTGGTAAAATACAGTCATTATCAAAAATGGCTTTTATCGCCATCAATGAAAAATTGTGCATAGAGCACATAAATACTTATGCTAAAAAATTACTTAGTATCAAAGATGATAATAGTTTGATTGGAAAATCAATTAAGCAAGTTTTTGAACAGTTAAACCTACAGCCTCTTATTAATACCAAAGGCGAAATTATTGATAAAGGGCTAATCCTAGTTGATGATTGTTTTCAAAAGTGGGAAAAATCCTCGGTTACAGTTGAAAATGAAAAGTGGATGTTACTTATTGGTTATCTTGTTAATAATAATAAATTATTAAATTCTTGTTTTAAAAAATTTAAAAAAGATCTCCAAACTAAAGACGTTGTATATTTGAATAATATGCTTGAAAATTTACCGGAGCTGGTCTACTGGAAAGATAGTAACTGTCTATATCAAGGATGCAATAAGAATGCCGCAGATCTTTTAAATTATAATTCTCCTAAAGAGATTATTGGTAAATCTGATCATGATCTTGCCCATGAATTCGGTTGGAGTAAAGAAAGAATTAAAAGATTACAAGAAATTGATTCTTCGATTATTAAAAAAGGTATTCGTATTGTCGAGGAAGATATTATCCCAATTAATGGTATTAAAAAAATATATTTGACGAGTAAAACGCCATTACATAATAAAAATAACGAAGTTATAGGCATTTTAGGGATTTCAACAGATATATCTGAAAGAAAAAAGATGGAAGAAGAGCTTCATATTGCTAAAGATGCAGCAGAGGCTGCAAATACTGCTAAATCCGAATTTCTAGCAAATATGAGTCATGATATCCGTACACCATTAGCAGGCGTAGTAGGCATGTCTGAATTGTTAGAAAATGATCTACAAAATTCTAGGCAAATAAATTTTGCTCATATGCTCCATGATAGTAGCGAAGAATTATTAGGTTTGCTTAATCATATTATAGATGATGTTAGGGCTGGAAACTTTCATGAGGATGATATCCAACTTGAAGTCTTTTCTTTGCAACAATGTGTTCAACATCTTGTTAAGCTTGAGTTGCCAACAACCAAATTAAAAAGCCTTGATTTACAGGTTGATATCGATAAAGAATTACCATCTTATATTGAAGGAGATCAGATTAAGCTTCACCGCATTTTATTAAATTTAATGGGAAATGCCATTAAATTCACTGAGTCAGGCAGTATTTTGATTAAAATTAAATGTCTTAACAAAGATCATAAAAAAGCTCATATTCAATTCGAAGTTACTGATACTGGTATTGGTATTCCTAAAGACAAACAAGATAAAGTATTCGATCGTTTCTTTAGAGTTACTCCATCATATAAAGGCCTTTATAAGGGGCATGGTCTTGGATTACATATTGCGCAATCATATGTGAAATTATTGGGCGGGGATATCACATTAACTAGTAAGGAAGGAGTTGGTACAACATTTAAGTTCGATTTACAATTTAAAGTAATTAATAGAAAGCCTGAGGAAATTAAAGATAAAGGGGTCTCTGCTATTTCAAGCAGTGATACGAAGGTAATGCAGAAAACGAATGCAAGCACACCTCATATCTTATTGGTAGAGGACAGTCCTATTGCCCTAAAGGTAGTTGAGAACATTGTTGAAAACGAAGGTTGGCGTTTTATTTCAGCAGTTGATGGTGAGCAAGCTCTTGAATTATCAAAGTCTAATGACTTTGATCTCATTATCACTGATATTGGATTACCTGGCATATCAGGTCATGAATTCACCCAATATTTTCGTGAATGGGAAACTTTAAATAATAAAAAACCAACTCCTGTTATTGGCTTGACTGGACACGCACGTGAGGCTGCCCAAAATGAATGTTTAGAATGTGGCATGAATGATGTCTTTACTAAGCCTGCTAGTCCCGCTCTTTTGCAAGAATTAGTGAATCGGTTTGTAGCACCAGATCATATGAGTAGCCTACAAACATTATCCATAGATAAATCATCAGGTAATCTAGGTCTAGATCTTCCTGATAGTGAAGATGAACTTTTTAAACTTAATAGTCTCTCTATATTTGTTCCAAGCCAGGTTCTAGAGCAGATGGGTGGAGATGAAACCGCTATGTTAAACATCCTGAGACTTTTTGTTGCAGAAACCCCAAAAAATATTGCGCTCATTCAAGAAGCTTATAATGATGGAGATTTAGACAAAATGGAATTTTTAGCCCATAAGATGAAAAGCGGTGCAACGTACTGTAGTGTTCCAAAAATGAAATTAGCCTGTCAATACCTTGAACGTTATCGTAAAGCAGGGCATGTAGCCATGTTAGATAAACTTTATCATCAACTCATCGATGTTACTAAAACTACAAATGAAACTGTTGAAAAATGGCTTCAAAATAAGTAAACCGCGAGCGGTTGTTTTTATCTTACATTACTTGACTAGTATAATAGGCAATCAAATTCAGATTCAGTATATGATCTCTAAAAATCCAACCCGATTAATTGTGATACTGATGCCAAACTTATACTAGTAGTAGACCTAGAGTGTAATTAATTACAGTCTCATTATATCTGATATTTTGAGATATTTATTTGATAAGCATAGAAGGGAAGGCTTTCCTAAATTGTACCAAAATAAATTATTTTAAAAAATGTAATGAGTCCTTTGGAAGAATTGGGATTTCAAGAATCAGCTAATGATTAGAATATTAAAAATGTAATTATCAACAAACGACGATTTTTTGAGGTAAGAGATGGTCTGGGGTAGGGGTCTTATGATTACAGGGATGATTTAATTCAATAACCCGTCTTAAAATCTATCACTTGAAAACCCATCAGAAACTGATGTTAATAATACAATTTATTTGCTGCAAAAAATATTATAATTTCTATAAAGGATCTTCTAGGGAAGTTCTAAATCAAAAAAGTGAAATCGATCACGACCTGTATTTTTAGCTACATACATGGCTTTATCAGCATTAGATAGTAAAGTATTTGGATTATTTGAATCCTCTGAACTTAGTATTATGCCAATACTTGCCGAAATATTAATTTTATTTTTCTGATGTTGAAAAGGCTTCCTTAATTGAGCTAATATCTTCTCTGATATCATTTGTGCGGCAACATTATTTTGAATATCAATTAAAACAACAGCAAATTCATCTCCACCTAAGCGAGCAACTATATCTGTAGTACGGACGCATGCTTTAATTCGCTCTACAGTTTGCTTGAGAAGCCAATCGCCATAGTCATGTCCAAATTTATCATTTGGATCTTTGAAATGATCAAGGTCGATAAATAAAACGGCCAGTATTTTTTCAGATCGCATTGAGTTCTTTATCGCATCATCTAATTTATTTAGCAGCATTTGCTTATTGGGACATCCAGTTAATGAATCATAGTTTGCGCTATCCCATATACCTGCTTCAGTTTCTTTTTCTTTAGTAATGTCATGAGATACTCCTGCAATTGCCTTAATTTTTTTATTTCTATCAAAGATGGGGTCTAAATTATAATTTGAATATCGTGTTTTACCCGAATAATCTAAATAATTGAGTTCTCCTTGGTACGTATTGCCGGTTTTGATTATTGATTGGATAATATTCTTTAGAACTTTTTTGGTAGGCATTCGATTATTATAAATTGCTGTACCTAGTATTTTAGAGGGAGGAGCTTCATATGACGCGCTCATGGCTTTGTTCATATAAGTAATATTGCCATCTAAATCTAAAATATAATTGAAATCTAGCGTATCTGATAATAATTTATTGAAATGGTCGCGTTGTATTTCAGTTAAAATAACAAACCTATTAATAGATTCAGTAAGTGCTTGATCAATGGCCTCATTAAAGCGCACTAAATCATAAGAATCAGATACCAATATCTTCCTGTCTGAGTCAGTAAAAAACTTAATAACAGATGCACGTAATGCTCTAAATTCTGCAATCACATCATTAATATCTAATCCTATTTCCATACGATCAGCACCATGGAGAGCTGCAGGATTTTCTTGTTTAGATATTTTATGAGCAAGGCCTTTCGATTTTTGTACTTGCTCTATATTTGATTGATGATGTTCAAGATCCTCAGAAATTTTCAAAAGCATTGCTTTAGCATGATCACGTAATTTATTAACGTTATCTTGTTGATTTACTGGAAATTTTGTTTTGGCAAAATCTTCCCATTCCTTAAGAATTGGTTCTATATTATCAATAATATATTTAGATAAATTCATACTTTATATCCTTATAGACGTTAATTATTCCATTAGATCACATCAAACTTTAATTTACAGTCTAAAATTATGGTATCGTAGATATGTGCAATATTACAGTATGCCAATTAGGATAATTTTCTAGTCTTGTTTCAATGGTTGAAAGGACTTGAAATCTTCGGCTCTTATAATATCGCAGCTATCTTCTTTGGCGTTATATATAATGATAGCTTCACCGGAAAGTAATTTACGTTTAATTTGGCCTTTTTTAACTTGAATCTGAACTTCATATTCACTGTAATCTGTAGCTTGGCGCGTGACTACCTCTACTATTAGATTTTCTAAAGCTTCTTCACTTAATAATTTATGATCTATTTCTATCATTTATTCCCTTATGAATAAGTCAATAATTTTATTCCAAGAGCATATCATCAATTTATTTAAGGTCGGCACTATTTAATTTTTTAAAATAAAGTTTGGGATAGATAAGAATAATAGTTGGTATGATATTTTATAGGTGTCTAATAAAATCCATAGATTGATGCAACACCCGAATGACTGCAATCCCGTAACTAGTGGTTTTGAAAAAAATAATATGTGAACCAACATTAAATGCGCGTAAATCATGGCGAATATAAGCACATATTCGAGAAATTAATGGATCGTCTGCAAGATTCTGAAAACTTGATTCAATTGCTAAAATATAATCTGCTGTTCTTTTGATGCCAAATTCACGTATACTATATACATAGATTGACTCAAGATCTTCTATAGCTTTTGGATAAAGACGATAGGTTTTATTTGGCATTGGACTTTTTCTTCATTTGAATAAGAAATTCTTTTGCATCCCATGTTAGTGGATCTCCACTAGCTTCTCCTTCATCTATAAGATGGCGTAATTGCTCTAATTTTGATTTAGCCTGCTTTTCACGAAGTAAACGTAACGATTCTCTTAATACCTCGCTATTAGATCTATAATCGCCTGAATCAACAAGTGATTCTACGTAATGACGAAGTTCATTGCCTAAATCAACAGTCATTGTGCGAGCCATAGCCACCTCATATATGTAAGATAATGTCTTACATATAAGTATATAAGACATTATCTTACATTTCAAATTAGGTGATTGGATCACATCTTTTTTAATCGGCTGCACTCATTTGATTACTTCGGTTTAATGCATCATAGAGAGTTGATCGTTTTAATCCGAAATTTCTGCAAATAGACGCTTTACTTGCTCCTGATTTTAAGTCTTCTATAATAGCTTCCATTTTCTCAGTATTAATCACCGTAGGTCTGCCGCCGCGACGACCTCGTTTATTAGCAGCTTCTAATCCTGCTAAAATTCTTTCTCGGGTTAAGGCGCGCTCATATTGTGCCAGTGAGCCAAATAAATTAAATAATAATTCTCCATGTGGGGTAGTTGTATCCATCTGCTCAGTCAAAGAACAAAAGGCAATTCCTTCTTTTTGTAATTTTGTAATTATTTCAAGTAGGTGGGGTAATGAGCGCCCGAGTCTATCTAATTTCCAAACTACCAGGCAATCACCTTTCTTTAAAAATTCTAAAGCTTTTTGTAGTCCTGGACGTTTATCCTTTGCCCCACTTGCTTTATCTTCAAAAAGATGGCGAGGATCGACCCCTGCTTGCAAAAGTGCATCGCGTTGTAAATCTGTATTTTGTCTATCGCTTTCAGAAGAGACACGCATATATCCAATTTTCATCCGAAAAACCCCTTATTTTATGTTTCCGTACAGCGAAGCAATGCGACATAGTTTTTCGTACAGTTATATAGGGTTTTTTAATGGATTTCAATGGGGTGTGGGATAGTGTACGAAAAACAGGTGTTTGCCGGTATATTAAAAATTAAAATTAAACCAGCCATTATATTTGCTATATATAGTAAATTTTGCTATAGTAATATTTACTATACGCGAGCAATTTATGAAAACAATAAAAACAAAATTATTTGCTAAATGGGCTAATAAGAATGATGTTAGTGATTCATCTTTATTGGAAGCATCAAAAGAAATAGCAGCTGGTAACTATGAAGCAAATTATGGCAGTGGTGTGATTAAAAAACGAGTTGCAAATAAAGGTAGGGGTAAAAGCAGTAGTGTTAGAACTATTGTTGCATTCAAAAGTGGTAAGGATTGCTTTTTTATATATGGTTTTGAAAAAAGTGCTAAATCTAATATTTCTCAAAATGAGGAGAAGGCACTTAAAGTAGTTGCGGTATCATTATATGCTTATTCTGATAATGAGCTAGCTCAACAAATAAAGAATGGTGCATTAATAGAGGTGAAAGATGAATAAGAGCGATATTATTAGTGCTATGTTAGAAACAGCCCATGATCTGGGTTTGAGCCAAGTCACTATAAAAGAAATTGAGACTTTAGGTTTGAGTGAGATAAAAGAACTTGAGCCTGAAGAAATTAAGGCCATGCGTTCAAAAGAAAATCTAAGTCAATCAGTGATGGCAAGAATCTTAAATGTTAC
>Ga0247840_10006550_pt1 | contig 16683 bp, 14 predicted proteins | sample LaCruzMarch2015__FD_192404 | JGI IMG/M metagenome (GOLD analysis project Ga0247840, IMG submission 192404) | Freshwater microbial communities from meromictic Lake La Cruz, Castile-La Mancha, Spain - LaCruzMarch2015_17m | ecosystem: Environmental > Aquatic > Freshwater > Lake | place: Spain... | reverse complement strand
TGTTTCTGGACTGAATTTAACTTTTCCCATGTTTACCTCTTTCTTAAGTATATGAAAACCCCATAGAACTGTCACGATGTTTTTCTTTTCGTGTCTATTCTATGGGGTACAGTTTATTAGGCTTTTTTACTTTTACGATGAGGCAACAAGACTAAGATGAAGGCCAATAAGCTTAATCCATAGACCGCTTGAGCGATCCAGAAATAGAAGGGTACATAAGCAGAAGAAGCACCTGCGATATTGATGACTCCTATTAAGACTGAACCTAAGACTTGAGCTGCGGAAGCTGTATTGAAGAGATTCATAAACAATCGATAGTATTTTCTTTTCTCAAATTTAGGATAGATCCAAAGCAGTAGACCATACAATAGGGCTGAACCTAGAAACCATATAAATGAAAACTGCATGTCTTTAGAGGTAACCCCATGAGAGAAGATATGATAAACGAAACTAAACAGAAGCATAAATAAGGTCAAAGCAGTATATACGACTAGGTTTCTTTTAAGTGACTTCATTGGGTATCCCCTATGATATAAACGATATCACTTACGCCTCGTTCATATACACTGGATCCATCATAAGTAGGTTTATTGATGACTTTCCCATTGAACCAGATCGTAGCGGATCCTCCACCATCTAGGTTATAGGCAATACTTGCGCCTTTGTCTTTAAACAACTGAGAGAATTGAACTAAGGTCAAACCTTGAGATATCGCACTTCTTCCATCGGCTACTATGAATAAATAATGAAGAGGCCCTACTTGAGCGATCCCAACTCTTGGATTTCTTGAGACTGAGACCCAGTTTTGATTGTGTATGGAAGGAGAAATCTCGCTGTTTTCTACGAGGACAGGTCCAAATGACCAGGCTTGGAAGATGCCTCTATCGATCAACTGTTGACCAGTTTCAGTTCCTTCTTCAAAGATCTCTAAGTCACCATTTTTATCGATAAGTAAGGACCTTGTATCAGGTGCAGCTCTTTTTACATCTCTATATAAGACACCATTACGTATGACGAGTCCCGCTGAACGATAACCATAAAAATCTCCGTTGATGGCCAATATGGCGTTGTTGTTTTCTGCCATAGTAGAAGTGTATTCTCGAATATTACGTCCATAAGTATCTTTCGCAAAAGCGGTTTGTAGAAAAGTAACATTGCTGAGTTGGATATCAGCGATATACACTGTAGCCCCTTCATAAGAAACGATATCAATCTTGATGGATTTATAGACAGTCGTACTGGATGCGGTTTCGGTATAGGTCGTATCGCTGGATTCTATGTCTTTGATGACATCGGTATTTCCATCCCCATCACATACAAAGGGTTTTTCATCGACAATGATCCCTGAAGAACTTAAAACGAAGGCATCTAAAAGAACGACAGCACTGATGGTCGTAAAAAAGACTGAGATCGCAACTGCGTAAAGAAAAGGAATCTTAATGAGTTTACGCATTAGAGTCCTTTCTAAAGATGACGAGTTTTTGGATTTGATAAGAAATCAAGAAAAGGGTAATATCCACTGCAATCTTGATCAAGACCACATTTTTATCAAATAATGTATACACCGTCTTAACCAAGAAGTAGGATGTCAACATTTGAAATAAAGCTAAAGTATAGTATTTCCACATATGTTCAAACCATTGTTGCTTGCTTTTAAAGACAACGGTTTTGTTCATAAGGAAATTGAAGTTGACACTGATCAAACGCGCGATGACCGTCGCATATAAAATGGCATCTACACCTTTTAAAGTATAGACAAACAAAGTAAAGACCCCAAGATCCAAACCAGTTGATAATAGAGAAATCACAGAGAAAGTTAAGATCTGTCGATAGATACGAATAGAATCGAGCAGTGGATTAAAATGAGATGCGGAATTATCATCGATATAGATGGTTTCTATGACGACTTCTTTGATGGGGATACTTAACTTACCACAATAAAGCAGCATGTTCATTTCGTATTCATAACGTTCACCTGGAACTTTAAGAAACTTCTCCATCGCAGGTCTTCCAAAAGCACGAAGCCCAGTTTGGGTATCCGTGATTTTTTGACCTATCAGATAACTGGTGATCAAACGAGTGATCTTATTGCCTAGTTTACTTTTAAGTGGAACTTGGCTTTCATCGAAACTTCGACTTCCTAAAACGAGTGCTTCTGGATATGTTTCTGCCCCTTTGAGGACATTGATGATGTCTTTGGTTTGATGTTGACCATCCGCATCGACCGTCACAAAAAGATCCAAATCATTTCTCTTTTGGCAATATTCTAAAGCAGTCTTCAAAGCACGACCTTTGCCTTGATTGACTTCATGAGTCAATACAATGACATGGTCTTGTTTCGAAGCTTTTTCGAAGACCTCATTACAGCTGGGCTTACTGCCGTCGTTGACCACGACGATGACGCTGGCCACTAAGGCACGGTTGAGCTCATCGATCAGAGTATTTAGACGGAAATCGGGTTGATAGGCAGGGATCAATATCACATTTTTCATAGGCTATGTATATTATACTGTATACATTGTGGCATCACTATGAAAAAATGTATTTTGGAGCTTTATAGTGTTAAAATAATGAGGAACTATGTCGAAAAATAAAAATAAACATCTCGCTTACAACGCGAAAATCATATTTATCATCTCAGCTATCCTTTGTGGTGCTTTATACATCAGTGTTTTATCTGAACAAGTAAAGATCGTTCAAGAAGAACCAGATGTCATTGAACCCGATGGAACCAGTGCTGTCCATGCCTTGGTGATCAATGAGATCATGAGCTCAAATAAGGGAGCTGCAGCTGATCCTTATGGGGAAACTTATGATTGGGTCGAGCTTTATAATGGGACGACCCGTAACATAGATCTTACCAATTATGGTTTAAGTGATACTTCAGATGAGACAAAATGGATCTTTCCTTCGACCATCATTAAAGCGAAGAGTTTTATGGTGATTTATCTTACCAATACGGATCTTCCTGGTCTATATGCCAACTTTGGATTAAAGAGTGAAGGCGGGGAGAAAATCGTTTTAAGAGATTCTGGTGGTATGATCATAGATCAGATCCAATTGCCAACTTTATCAGCCAATACTGTCTTAGCGAGAAACAACAGTGGATCATGGGTCGTATTAGATCAAGTAAGTCCAGGATTCACCAACACCATCCAAGGACATCAGCAATACCTAAGTTCAATTACTTTAAGCCAAGATCAATTACTCATCAGCGAAGTCTTACCTAAAAACGCAGGTAACTTTACCAATGATCTAGCGATCTTACCTGGCTATATTGAAATCACAAATACAGGATCAACTCCAATCAATTTAAAAAACTACGCTATAGGCGATGAACTAACTTCTCCTTTTCAATGGCGTTTTCCTTCAATGACGATAGACCCAGGAAAATCAGTACTAGTCTATACCTCAAATCTCAATCGAAAAGAGGGTGAGCTTCATGCGGATTTTACCTTAAACGCTCAAAGCGGATCAGTTTTTCTTACTGATGGATCAGGTCATATCATCGATCGAATCGATTATTCGATGGTTCCCAATGGTTACGCACTACAAAGAAGTGGGGATCTTATCGAATTTAGCCCAGCTTTAAGTCCCGGTCAAAGTAATACCTTAGCAGGCATAAATGCTTTCCAGAATACTTTGAAAACACCTACAGGTTTGATCATCAACGAAGTCATGACGATCAATACAACGTTGATGCTTCATAATGGGGCCAATGCTTATGCATGGATAGAACTCAAAAACAATTCTACAAGTGCCATCGATTTATCAGAATACACCATCTCAGAATCCTTTAATGTATTGAACGCCGTAGCTTTACCAAATAAGATACTACAACCCAATGAATTCATCGTTGTGATGGCTTCTGGGGATGCTAACTTAAGTACCAGTGAGTACCAACATATCGATCTAAAGATCAAAGGTGATAAGTCTTTGTATCTCTTTCATGGAGATCAACTTCAAGATACTATTTTCGCTGCTCAAGTCCCTAAGAATACAAGTTATGGGAGAGCTTTAGATAAAGGTTTCATCTATATGGAAGTCGCAAGTCCTAAGGCTGAAAACAATGCTGGATTAAGAGCGGTAAGCCTTAGTGTGAAGAGTTCCGTTGAAAGCGGTGTATTCACTTCGTCTACTCTAAATCTAGATCTTCTTTCCAGTGGGAAAGTGTATTATACGACCAATGGTGAGACTCCTACGACCAACAGTAATCAATATACCCAACCCATACAATTATCCAAAACAAGCGTCATAAAAACCATCAATATCGAAGAAGGCAAGGTGCCTTCTGAAGTCTTATCCTATACCTATGTCCTCAATGAAAATTTAACTTTACCTGTGGTGTCTTTGACCCTAGATCCTGATCAGTTCAAATACCTTCAAAGCCATGTGTGGGATACTGACTTAGAATTCGGTGGACACATAGAATACTATCCACTTGAAGGCGAAGGTTTTTCTATCAATTGTGGGGTTCAATTGTTTGGGGGTACTGCAAGAGGTTATCCTAAGAAAAGTTTCTCGATTACTTTTGAGGAACAATATGGGGAAGATAAACTTAACTATCAAGTCTTTGAGAATAGGGATTTTTCCGTCTATGATACCTTGGTTCTAAGGGCTGGATCTCAAGATTACTATACGACCTTCTTTAGAGACATACTTGCTTCTTCGGTTATGGAAGATTCAACGACTGTAGAAGTCCAAGCATTTAAAACGACCATCCTTTATATCAATGGACAATATTGGGGACTATATGACATCAGTGAGAAAGTCGATGATGATTTCGTTGCGACACATTTCAATGTCGATGAAGCAACCGCCAGTGTCGTACGTATGGGTGGTACTGTTTCAGCAGGGGATAAGAAAACATTCAATACCTTGATGAGTTATCTTGCGAGCCATGACGTAAAATCGACCGAGAATTATGAGTATGTGAAGACCCTGCTCAACATCGATAGTTATATCGATTTTTGGGTCGCAGAACTCTTTACCACCAACAATGACATCATCAATTATCGTTTTGTATCGTCTACTGCTTACGATGAAGGACGACTCCATATGATCTTCTATGATCTTGATAATGGTTGGTATTATCCTAATCGTGCCTATTATGAATTCATGATCAATCCTGAAGGAATGAGTGAATTCCATGTCAACTCCTTGATCAATCGTCGTCTATTTGAAAACGATGAGTTCCGTATTCGCTTCCTTGAACGTTTAAGTTTAGGTTTAAAAACGCTATGGAAAGAAGAAACCGTGCTTGCTAAATTAGAGGTCATCTATCAATCGGTGAGACCTGAGATCACTCGTGATTTCTTACGATGGAAACTAGATCCTAGTGTATGGGAAGGCAATGTCGATTTCTTACGAAACTTCATTAAGAAAAGAACAGGCTATCTATTAAAACAAACCAAAGCATTCTTTAATTTAAGTGCAGCTGATTATGAGTATTACTTTGGGGATCTCTAATGGAATATCGACACGAGCTCAAATTCATCATGACGCCAGCAAATGCGTTATTGCTTAAAAGATACTTATATCAACTGATGGAAATCGATCCTAATGGAGATGACTTAGGTAGATATATGGTAAGAAGTCTCTACTTTGATACCTTAGGAGGCTCTGCTTTCTTCGATAAGATCGATGGGGTAGAATACCGCAAGAAGTATCGAATAAGATACTATAACAACGACACAGATTTCATAAGACTAGAATCAAAACTTAAGATCGATGATCTATCTCAAAAGACCCAAGAACGTATTACTTTAGATCTTGCCCAACATTTGATGAATGGGGAAATTGAAGAGATCCAACTTAAACCAAATTCTGTCTTAACGGACTTTGCCTTAGACATCAAATTGAATGCTTTAAGACCTTCAGTGATCGTGGATTATCAAAGAACAGCCTATCTACATAAAGCACTGGATGTGAGAATCACTTTCGATGAGTTGATCCGATCGAGAGTCTATGACACAGATTTATTTAAAACGGACTATGCGTCTATCACAGTCTTGGAGCCTGAAGAAGTGGTATTGGAAGTCAAATACAACGACATCATTCCTTCTACCATCGCCGATGTGATCAAACATACGCCGATGACCCGCTTGGCTGTAAGTAAATATGCCTACTGTTACAACAAAAAATAGGAGCGTCCCATGGAAATCATTGAACTTATTCAGAATTCGATCGTACAACAGTTTACCGGAACCATCTCATTAAGCAGTATTCTGTTATCACTCATTACGTCCTTTGTGATTGCCTTGTTTATCTTGGTGGTCTATAAACGAACCTACAATGGGGTCGTCATGTCCAAGTCTTTTAGTTTGCTTTTGGTCTTATTGGCGATGGTTACCTCCTTAGCCGTAAGAACCATCAGTTCAAACTTGGCCTTGTCTTTAGGGATGGTAGGGGCCTTGTCTATCGTACGTTATCGTACAGCAGTCAAAGATCCTATGGATACAGGTTTTATCTTTTGGGCCATTATGGCTGGGATCATGGCAGGGATAGGACTCTATCTAATCGCCATTATTTCTGCTTTAGCCTTAGGTGTCCTATTTATGTTGGTCTTTGGATTTGAAGTTAAAAAGAGCTCACAGTTTCTATTGATCATAAGATATGATTCACTCGCTCATGAGGCTGTCTTAACTGCCTTAACTAAGCTTCCAAAACATAAACTAAGAAATAAAACCATGGTTGGTAGTAAGATCGAATTGACTTTCGACATCGAAATCAAATCCTATGAAGAACAAGTCGTAGATCCACTAAAAGCCATTAATGGTGTAGATTCTGTTAACCTCATCTCGTATCAACATGATTATGGGCTTTAATAAGGCTTCCAGAGCCTACTAAACAAAAGCCTGTGATAAAATGAAAACTGTGAAAAACACAAGCTATGATGAGATCTTAAATGAGATCGATGATCAATTGACCAAGGGCGAGATCAAGAAAGCATTGGATTTGATCGATGAAGAACTGAGGATGCCATATATCCCACCCTTTGTTTTGGCCAAGCTCAATCAATTCAAAGAAATCGCAATGACAGCTCAAAAAATGAACACTGAGATCCATTTAGATATGAGCGAAGAAGGCATCTTGAAGTACCTACATCAAGATGATCTTCATCAACTTAGAGCCTTAGAAGCTTTTAGTGTCATGAACATGAGAACGATTCTTCCTTTGGTTCAAAAAGCCTTTGATTTGATTGAAGGACGTTTAATGAAATGTCTATTGATCAAATTAACGATAGAGCAAGCTCTTACCGAAAGCTTTAGTTTCACAGATGAAGGCATCACCTATGAGTTTATTCCTGCATCCTTGACCTTACCTGAAGACAGTGAAGGCTATCAAGAAGCAAGAGCGCTTATTAAAAGATGGCTTGAAGATGATGATCCATCGATGATGAAGCTGTGTTTAGATCAAGTAGAACTAGATTGCTTAATGATGCTGCCTCAATCGATCGATGAAGATGAGGCATTCGACTTGGCATTTCAAATTCTAAAAACCATTTTCTTGATGATTTCTACGCCTGAACATTTCGAAAAGTTCATCGTCGATAAAGGAATCCAAAAAAATGGTCATTTAGCACTCTTTAATTGACAGTGCTAAATTAAGTGTTATAATTATTAGGCAATTTAGGAGGTCCTCATGAAACATACATGGACATTAAAAGAAAAATCAAATGGAGTATTGACCGTCAGTTTAGAAGGTGAAGCTTGGGCTAAAGCTCAAACCAAAGCCTTAAAGAAATTGGCAGAAAAAACGGAAATCAAGGGCTTCCGTAAAGGAAAAGCCCCAATCGATAAAGTGAAGGCATCCTTAAGTGAACAAGAAATCTTGATCAGTGCGGTTGAATCCATCGCCCAAGAAGCTTTAGAAGCAGGTCTTACTGAACTAAAGATCGATCCAATCAGTCGTCCAGAATTAGGCGTTGAGAAGATCAGTGTCGAAGAAGTCGTCATGACCTTTACCTTTGATGTAAAACCTGAAGTAACTTTAGGCCAATACAAAGATTTAGGCGTCAAGAAGACAAAAGTAAAAGTTACAAAAGCTGAAATCGACGCTGAAGTTGAAAAACTCAGAGAAGAATTCGCTGAACTCGTTTTGAAAGAAACAGGTAAAGTAGAAGCTAAAGATACAGCTGTGATCGATTTTGAAGGCTTTAAAGAAGGCGTAGCCTTTGAAGGCGGTAAAGGGGAGAACTACTCCTTAGAAATCGGCTCAAACAGCTTTATTCCTGGCTTTGAAGAAGCTTTGATCGGTTTAGAAACTGGTGCAAGCAAAGATGTTGAATTGACCTTCCCTGAAAACTATCAGGCTGAAAACTTGGCTGGACAAAAAGTCGTTTTCAAAGTCAAGATCAATGAAATCAAGACCAAACAACTTCCTGAAGTCAACGATGATTTCGCAAAGACCGTCAACCATCACGACACTGATACCATGGCTGGTCTATTAGAACACCTAGAACTTCATTTAAAAGAAGAAAAAGAACAAAAAGCAGAAGAAGAATACACCAATGCGATCTTGTCTAAAGTCGTCGAAGCTGCAAAAGTCGAAGTACCTGCATCTTTAGTTACTGAAGAAACAGATCGTATGATGGAAGATTTCAATGCGAGACTGAAACAACAAGGTTTTGGTTTAGAACAATTCACTCAGATCACCGGTCAAACCGTTGAATCCTTGAGAGAACAAATGAGTGTCGATGCGGCTGGTAAAGTAAAAGTCAGACTCGTATTAGACGCTGTCGCTGACGCAGAAAAATTAGAAGTTTCAGCTGAAGAAATCGAAACAGAATACAAAAACATCGCAGACAACTATACAATGGAAATCGCTCGTGTCAAAGAATTGGCCCCAGTCGAAACCATTGCATATGATTTGCGTTTACGTAAAGCCTTTGATTTAATCAAAGCAGAATAATTTGTCTTCCTTACATAGGAGGTGCAATCTATGACAAATCTAAATCTAGAAATGAACGTACCTGCCGTTGCGACGCGCGGTGTACTTATTTTCCCCAACCAAGAAGTGATGATTGAAGTCGGACGCGAGAAATCTATGAACGCGGTCGATGAAGCCCTCAATTACTTCGATGGTCAAGTCTTCATCGTCTCTCAAAAAGACGTCCTCGTCGATGAACCTCACGAAAGAGATCTCTATTTAATGGGTACCTTGTGTAAAATCAAGACCGCTCGTAAAAAAGAAGGCTTTCAACGTGTAACCTTTATCGGCGTAAAACGCGCAAAGATCATTCGTTTATCTGAAGATGACAAGATGTTGTTTGCGACGATCCAACCTTTAGAAGATGTGATTGGAGATTCTACTGAAGAAATCGCTTTGGTTCGCCAAGTCGGTAAGTCTTTAGAACAGATCACCAACGCTCAAAATCATTTCCCTCAAGAAGTTTTCAATCAATTGACCAAAGGGGTCAGTGCCTCTCAATTGGCCGACCAAGTTGCTCAATACTTCCCTATGAACGTCGATGATCGTCAAGGTCTATTAGAAGAGCTCAACCTCAATGCGAGACTCTTATTGATCGTAGGCAATCTTAAAAAAGAAAAAGAATTGACTGCCATTGAAGCAGGTATCAACGAAAAAGTCCGTGAACGTATCGAAGAAAATCAACGTGAATATTATTTACGTGAAAAACTAAGAGCGATCAAAGAAGAACTCGGTGATGTCCCAAATGGGACAGATGATGTGGAAGATCTTCGTCGACTCGTCGAAGAGAATCCTTATCCAGAAAACATCAAGGCCAAAGCTTTAGAAGAAATCCAACGTTATGAGATGCTGCCTTCTGCCTCAGGCGAAAGCGGTGTGATCAGAACTTATTTGGATTGGCTTTTGAAGACACCTTGGTGGCAAGAAACCAAAGACAACGAAGACCTGATGGCGGTTCGTGCAGTGCTTGATCATGACCATTATGGACTCGATAAAGTAAAAGATCGCATTATGGAATACTTGGCTGTTAAATTGATGACCAAGAGCCTAAATGCGCCTATCCTATGCTTAGTGGGTCCTCCAGGTGTAGGTAAGACTTCCTTAGCGAAATCCATCGCCAATGCCTTAGGACGCAACTTCATCAAAGCTTCTTTAGGAGGCGTTCGTGATGAGGCTGAAATCAGAGGTCATAGAAGAACTTACTTAGGGTCATTGCCAGGTAGAGTCATCCAAGGGATGAAGAAAGCAGGGGTCGTTAATCCTGTCTTCTTGATCGATGAAATCGATAAGATGTCTTCAGACTATAAAGGTGATCCTAGTTCAGCGATGCTTGAAGTCTTGGATCCTGAACAGAACTCAATGTTTTCTGATCATTATCTAGAAGAACCTTATGATCTATCTAAGGTCATGTTTATTGCGACAGCCAACTACTTGGAAGATATCCCAGCGGCTCTAAGAGATCGTTTAGAAATCATCCACTTAGATTCTTATACAGAAGATGAAAAGGTGAAGATTGCCTTGAATCATCTGATTCCTAAGCAAGTCGCTATTAATGGCTTAAAGAAAGCTCAGTTTACTTTAAAAGAAAAAGAATTGCTTCATATCGTACGTAACTATACCCGTGAAGCAGGTGTTAGACAATTAGAAAGACACATTGCGGCTTTATGTCGTAAGAGCGTCTTATCTATTTTGAAAGACAAGAAACGCACCGTCAACATCAACGATAAACAACTGATGGAATGGTTAGGCAAAGAAATCTTTGAATATGGACGTAAAGAAACCAAGAATCAAATTGGTGTCGTTACGGGCTTAGCCTATACTTCGTTTGGGGGAGATGTGCTCCCTGTCGAAGTGACCACCTTTGAAGGCAAGGGACGTTTGATCGTCACTGGCCAATTGGGTGAAGTCATGAAAGAATCCACTGAGATCGCTTTGGGTTATGTTAAATCCAATGCGAAGAAATACAACATCGATCCTAAGTTCTTTGAGGATCACGATATCCATATCCATGTCCCAGAAGGGGCAGTACCTAAAGATGGACCTAGTGCCGGCATTACGCTGACCACAGCCATCATGAGTGCTTTGACTCACAGAGCCGTCTATTCCAACTTGGCCATGACAGGTGAAGTGACTTTAAGAGGACTCGTATTACCGATCGGTGGCCTTAAAGAGAAATCTTTAGCGGCACATCGTGTAGGGATCACCAAGATCCTCATTCCTAAGCTCAACGAAAAAGATTTGGATGAAATGGCGCCTGTCGTCAAAGAATCCATCACCTTTGTTCCTGTTGAAAATATGGAACAGGTTCTAAAGGAAGCCTTGGTTTCCTAATGGCTGGATTTCAGCAAGCCGTCTTCGTGACCACAGCTGTCGCCAAAGCAGGATTCTCTTTAACAGATCTTCCTGAATTGGTTTTGGCTGGACGAAGCAATGTCGGTAAGTCTAGTTTCATCAATACTTTATGTCGACAAAAGTCTTTGGCTTATGTCGGTAAGCGACCAGGTAAGACCCGCTACATCAATTTCTATCAAGTCGAAGACTTGATCTCGATCGTCGATGTCCCTGGGTATGGCTACGCCAATCGATCTAAGACTGAGCTTAAAGCGTATGGGACCTTGATGGAAGATTACTTCAATACTCGACCCAACATTCGCGCCGTGATCTTGGTTATCGATTCTCGTCATGGGTTGACCTCTGACGATGAAGACATGCTGGAATACGTCACTGAAAAAAGATTCCCTATCCTAATTGTCGCAACGAAGTCTGATAAGTTGACCCAATCTGAAAAGATGAAGACCAACAAAGAACTTCAGCTTCGATTTGGAAGCAATGTAATCCTGTTTTCTGCCCTCAAGCATTTAGGTATCGAAGAGGTTGAAAACTGGATCATGAATAAAATAAAAACCTAAGCATGCTTAGGTTTTTTTGATATAATAGGTCAATAGTTAGGAGAAAACCCGATGAAACAAGATCTCTACATCAAAGACAACACCGCCATAATCAACTTTTCTACCTTTTTTGCCCAGACAACCGATGAGTTCATCTCCTCAAACAGCTTCAAGAAAATGATGAGTCATTATATGAATACCTTGAAGACTGAAAATACTGAACGTTATGAATGGTTGACCAAAGGCCAAAGTGAAACTGAGGCCCTTAATCAATTGGTCAAAGTACTTAAATTACTTTTGGTTTTAGACGTTGAAGAAATCAAACATCCTCTTCTCAGCGATTTAGGTCGCTTTAGTGCGATGATAGAAGATTGGTATAACAGTTGGAGACAACTTCAAAGATGCTCCATCATCAAGATCTCCTCGTCTCATAGTGGACAAGTCAATAACTTCATAGAAGCTGATACGAAGTTCAATGCTTTGATCCTATCTGTGTATCGTGGTATCCAAGAAAAGATCCAAGGTCATAAGAATAGGGTCTATCGTCAACTTCAAGCAGGAACCAACGCATCGATGGTTCTAAAAGACATCAAATGGCCTATCTTTGAAGGTTATGAAGCTTTAAAAGGCATCCCTTATGTAGATTCACTACTCTTAAGAGCGCCTTTACTACTTCACCCAAGAAGCTCTAAACGTGTCGGTTCTTTTGAACCTGTCTCAGTGAATCCTTTTAATGGATTAACCTTAGACAAGGAAGAATGGTATTGTTATCCTGCGAAAGTAGGAAGCTTATTGATTTTGATCTACATCCATATTGATTTTACTTTCTCAGGTATCGCCAATGCGAATCTCTTTGAATTGGCAAGCGATGAAGAAGTGCTTAAGACAAGACCTGATGGGATCGTCTTATTTGGGTTAAAAGATAAATCGGATGATTGTACCTACACTTATGATGAGAAAAATAAAGTTTGGATAGGTAAGGTGCCTTATCAAACACGTATAGAATACTTCGGTTATATGAAGAAAATGGTCCTTACCGTACATAACGCCATCATGATGAAAAAAGGGTGGTTACCTATCCATGGATCGATGATCAACGTAAACTTCAAAGATGGAAGACAAGTAGGGGTCGTGTTTATGGGTGATAGTGGGGCTGGAAAATCAGAAACCATCGAAGCCATGCAACTACTTGGTCATGATGATCTTGTCAGTATGGATGTCATCTTCGATGATATGGGATCTTTCCACGTTGAAGGCAATCATGTGGTTGCCCAAGGCACAGAAATCGGAGCCTTTATTCGTTTAGATGATCTTGATAAAGGATCGCCTTATAAGACGATGGACAGATCGATCTTTATGAATCCTGAGTCTACGATCAATGCGCGTGTCGTTATTCCTGTCAATACCTATAAAGAGATCGTTAAGAGTCATCGTGTAGATTACTTCTTCTATGCGAATAACTATGTCGATAAGACAGGGCTCTTGGTAGTAAATACTGCATCAGATATCAAAAATGTCTTCGTTGAAGGTAAACGTATGGCTATGGCAACAACCCATGAGACGGGTTTATCTACGACTTATTTTGCGAATCCTTTTGGACCTATGCAAGATCAAAAGCTCTGTGATCCTTTGATTGAGATCTACTTTAAAGCTCTGGATGATTATAAAGTCAAGACAGGGGAGATCTATACTGGCTTAGGATTAAAAAACAAGGTGGATAACCACCTTGAATTGACTGCTAAAGCTGTTTTAGAGCTCATACACGATTAATCAATAAGATAGCCTAGTGTGTTTAGCATCTTAGCAATCCCGTCTTCATCGACAGGGGATGCCACATAATGGGCTATTTTTTTTACGGCTTCTACACCATTGCCCATTGCGACACTGATAGGGGCATGTTGAAGCATATCATAATCATTCATAGAATCTCCAAAAGCAATATAGTAATCAGAATGACCTGTGCTTTCTAAAAGATCCAAAATACTATGATGTTTAGATACACCGGCCTTCAAGACGTCAGCAGAAGTGGTTGTGGTCGCTCTGATCTCTATTCCTTCGATATCACTTAAGGTCGTCCAATCAAAATCTTCACTCTCATAGATCAAGATCTGATCGATGGGCTCATCTTCATAGTCTTTAACTTCTGGGATAGGTTCTTTGAAGTATCGATGAGCGATCTCTACATAGGCGTTGGGCTTCATACTCATCATATCGCCTTGTGGTCCACTTAGAAATACAGGCATCTGAAACTTATGACATCGATCTATCAATTCTCTTACGATCTTCGGATCATGGGTATGTTGACGAAGGATCTTGTAGTCTCCATCCATGATCACATGACCATTGTTTAAGATAAGGTATTTCCATTTAACGAGACCTTCTAATTTCAAGGTCCTAAACATCTTGATGTTTCGTCCAGTCGCGATACATATCGAATAACCTTGATCATTTAATGTATTAAGTGCCTTTAAAGCAGATTCAGGTATTTTATGCGTTGTGGTATCTAATAAGGTTCCATCTATATCGAAAAACAGGGCATTTGGTAAGTTCATGTGTTCATTATAGCAAACCTACTCCATTCATCCCATTAGAATGATAGAATGTTTAAATGATAAAACTTTTCGTATGTGATATAGACAACACCCTCTTGAATAAAAACGTTGGAATGCCTCACGCTAATCTTGAAGCCATCTTGGCTTTACAGAAAGCAGGGGTCATCGTAGCCTTAGCCAGTGGACGTATCAATGTAGGGATGATCGATTTAGCTCATCAATTAAAACTGGATCACTATGGAGGATATCTTATCGCCTCTAATGGTTCCTATGTTCAATCATTAAGCGATGGTAGAATCCTCTGTAATGAATTGATTGCATTAGATAAACTTAAAGAAATGGTAGATAACGCAAAGCGTCTAGATATTCATGTTTCTATTCAACAGGGCAATCTTCTTGCCTATACTGTCGCTGATGATGCCATAAGTTATAACCGAGATGTCATCGGTCTACAGGTAGAACACCATGAAGATCTAAGTTCTTATCTTTATGAAGCAGCCAATAAAGTAGAAGTAACTGGTTGGTTTCATGGGGATGAGGCTCCTTTTGATGACTTCTGTAAGTTATATCAAACCGATTATAGTTTGATTAGAGGAAGAGGGACCTTTCTCGATGTGATGCCATTAGGTATAACGAAGGCAAGTGGTGTCGCAGTCGTTATGAAAGAACTTCATCTTAAACGAGAAGAAGTCGCGGCGATCGGAGATGGGGAGAATGATCGTCATATGTTAAAGGCAGCAGGACTATCGGCGACCTTAGCTAATGCTCATATATCGCTTCAAGAAGATGTCGATCATGTGGTAGCCTCCGTTGAACAAGCAGGATTATCTCATTTCGCTCATTTGGTCTTATCAAAAAACGCAAACTAAAGGCATCTTACGATGCCTTTTTACTTGTTTATTTTACTGGATGAAGTTCTGCGAGTATATGATCATGTTCTTCTTTAGTGAACTTATAGAACAACATAGGGATGATACTTAAGACACATGAGATCGCTGGGAATAAAGATAATAATGAGAAGATCCCTGCATAAGCTAAAGGTGTTTGAACAACCACATCTCCTTGATATCCCACAAAGGCCAATACGATTCCTATGAAAGCCAAACCTAAGGCACTTTGAAGGATGGTCGTAAAGGTGTTAAGTGAGAATACGATACCTTCTGCACGCTTACCTGTTTTATGTTCTAGATAATCTACAGTATCGCCTACGATAGAATAGGTCACAACATCGTTGATCCCTAAGGATATACCACAGATAAACAAGAGACCAAAGACGACTGTAAGATTTCCATAACCTAAGATAAACAAGAGGATATGAGAGATGAATCCTAAAATCAAAGTATTGATATAGGTCATTTTCTTACCCCACATATGAACAAGTTTTGGGGCAAAGAACATTGAGAAGATCATCGCTAAGATGAGGATGCCTCCTAAGATCGTATATTGATTTGGATCAGCAAGATTCTTATTGGCGAAATAGAGACCAGCAGTTGCGATGACCATTCTAAAGGCTCCCATTAAACGACTGAATTGTAAAATCAATAAAGGTTTATTTTGAGCGATGATTCTAAATTTAGGAGCTTCTTCACTGCTTTGTTTAACGCGTTCTTTCGTTCCAAAACCAGCTAAGGCAAACAACGCTGAACCTACGATCCCAATGATCATAGCGGTTATCAAGTAAGCACGCGCATTACCTGCACTGTTCTCAACGGTTGATCCACCTAAAGAATTGATCAAGATCGGTGGGACCAAGATCCCTATCGCCATCCCGATATTACAGAAGATACGAACCATCGTAATCAAACTCAATCTTTCTTCTGGATTTTCAGTTATGGCTACAGACATTCCCCAATAAGGAATATCGGTTATGGTAAAGGTCATAGACCACATATTATAACTGATGACCGCATATAAGATCTTGATGCCTGGACTCATATCTGGTACAGCGAAGGTCAAAATCGTAAAGATCGCAAGTGGAATAGGTACTGCCATTAGATATGGTCTTAGTTTACCAAATCTCGTCTTGGTCTTATCAACCAGCATTCCCATCAAAGGATCATTTATGGCATCCCATAAACGGGTAAAAAACATGATCGTCGCAACGATCTCAGGCTTAATCAAAGCTACATCGGTGTAGTAAAACATGATCAAGGTAATAACCAAATTATAAATGATGTTTTGACCCATCCCCGCAAAGCTAAAGGCCAACTTCTCAGACAAAGACAACTTTTGTTTTTGCATAAAAAACCCTCTTTTATCTCAAGTATAACGTATTTTTTCATTATGGTATACTTTATTCCTGAAGCAAACCT
>Ga0247840_10006548_pt1 | contig 16684 bp, 11 predicted proteins | sample LaCruzMarch2015__FD_192404 | JGI IMG/M metagenome (GOLD analysis project Ga0247840, IMG submission 192404) | Freshwater microbial communities from meromictic Lake La Cruz, Castile-La Mancha, Spain - LaCruzMarch2015_17m | ecosystem: Environmental > Aquatic > Freshwater > Lake | place: Spain... | reverse complement strand
CCGGTTTACCCTGTGCGGGAAGGAGAAAGTGAACGTTCAGTGGAAGCTGTTTAATATGGTGCACAATCTGCATAAGATTTTGCGGTATGGGTGGACCACGGAGAAGACCCCAGCCACCATTTGGGCCCAAGCGGGGTGAAAAATAAAGTTATCCCGGGTATCCACAGGCAAAAATGAAGGGCCCGGGGCCAGATGGAAAGGAAAAACACGGAAAAGGTTATGGAAATATTGGTTAATTCAAGTTAGAATGGTCAGGTCGAGGCTGGGACGTGTGGTCCATCGCCGGTTTATCGGCGAGTGTGGGCCCACCCAGCCTAGGGTGGGTGCGTCCCACCTGAAAAATTAAGTTCAAAAATACGGAAAGACCCACCGTAAAGAGGGTTTTTCTACAAACTCGTTGGGCAGGAGGAGATAAAAATGGATAAGAAGTTTGGCTATCTGATGTTTTTCTTTGTTCTACTACTCACTTCAATGTTTTCTATGCCTGTAGAGATTAGTGCATCTGAATCCCCAGAAAACCTCATAAAGAAAATCTATAAAAATAGCAAACCATCAGAGAATAAATTTATTTACCCAGCTCAAAAACCCTCGGAGTATTTCACCGAAAGTTTAGTAGACTTGTTTATCAAAGAAAAGGAGTCAGCTTCCCAAGCCAATAAGGGGCCCAGCCCAGAGGGGGGTGGATGGGGGCAACTAATAATGAATCCTTTCATGTCCGAACTAATGACTGATCCGCCCCTAATTTCTAAGGCAACAAAAGAGAATGTCGTACAAGTAACATTTACATTTTATGATGCTCCTTTCGTTATAAAATACCACTTGAAACTTACTGGAAATGGATGGAGAGTCGATGAAATCATCTATCCTAACTTCAACGAATCCGGGACGCTTTCGTTGAGACACGTTTTAGGGAAAAATACATCAATAAAAGTACCCAACGAGGTGCTCCAGCCGAGAGAGCCACGGGCGACACACGTAAAACATGAGGTAGAATAATCCCATGCCAGTTATCAGTCGTTTTTTCGGTGTCGTTATTGCCATTTATTGGAAGGATCACGCTCCGCCCCACTTCCATGCCAAATACGGAGGGCAGGAGATTTCCATGTCAATCCAAAATGGGGAAATCCTTAAAGGCTCTTTTTCAAAACAAGCACTCCGTCTTGTGAAAGAGTGGCGACGAATGCACGTGGACGAATTAATGCAAAACTGGGAATTAGCCAAAGAAGGCAAATCCCTTCACTATATTTCTCCACTGGAGTAGCTTATGATTCCACATGTCATAGAAGCAAAATACAAGAAAGGATTCTGCATTTGGTTGCGATTTGACGACGGTTCAGAAGGGGTTGTGGATTTAGAAAATGAATTAACCGGTGAAATGTTTGAACCTCTTATGCAACTGGACAAATTCCGATTGTTCCATGTGGACCCTGAGCTGGAAACAATTGTTTGGGAAAATGGTGCGGACATGGCCCCTGAATTTCTTCATGAAAAGGCCAATAGTCTAAACCATACGCCCAATCGGGATAGGGGGGCGCCGAGCACGCGGGCCCAGCGCCGCCCCTCCAACACCACCGGACAAGCGGGTCCGCATCCGGCGGTTCCGAACGATTAAACCGTCGTTTCGAAGGCCGTAACGACCTTCGTTCCCGACGGATAATGGAACGACACCCACATCTCTTTTAACGACAGTAGCCCTTGTCTCTTCAGCCAGTCGTTTGTCAGTCCTGTTTGGGTGGCCAACGTCTTTGTCAGTCGCCAATAGGACTTCCGGCTCATCGCCGCCTGGATCGCTGTCCGCTTCTTGGTGCCGAGCTTCATCAGCTCCCGCACCTTGGTCCGGACGTTGCGCCACTGTTTCCAGTAGCAGGCCCGAAGTCTTCGGCGGATCCAGTGATCCAATTCCGGCAGGGACCGGTCGTGTTCCGACAAACGGAAGTAGCCCCCATCCATCCCCCCATGAATTGCGCGAGTTCTTGGAACCGCTGGGCCATACTCACCCCACGGCGTCAACGGGTGATCAGGCGGATTCTCCGCTTGAACCCAAATTTTGCATTAGACCGCGGGATTCGACGAAGAATGCCGGACATTTTCTTCCTTAAAAAGTTCGTCCATGCAACCAGCAGGACCTTCACTTTTTGCGTCGAAACGGCCTTGGCCTCCTTCATCGAATCCCGCGTCCTAATGCAAAATCTGGGTTGAACATCAGATCCTTCCCGGTAGTTTCGAACACGCCCTCTCCTACGTTGTGGATCACAAGTTGGATTTCACCTGTTTCCAGGCCCTCTAAAAAACTCGGAAGTCCCAAAAAACTGTTACCTCCTGTGCGCCGTGTGTGTCTGATCTTGTGGATGAGCACAAGGCCCCGGGGTTCTTTTTTAACTGAGAATGAAGGTTGACATAGGATTTTTAAGATAAATGTAAAAAAGGAGTCTCACCATGTATTCTAACCGAACAAAGATGAAAAGTCTTGCCGTTGTTGCGACGCTGCTGTTGGGGTTATCGCTTGGGGCCAGAGCGGAAGACGCAAGAGTGGGAGATAAGGTGTTTTCCATTGGTCCTCGTGCCACCTATTACAATCCACAGGGGCGGGACAACGACAATTGGTATGGGGGAGTGCAAGCACGGGTTCATTTAACGCCTATCCTTGCGTTTGAGGGGTCCGTTGATTACCGAAAGAATGAATACCCCGAAGGACTGGTTATTGAAGGATTGCCCGTTCAGGCGAGTGCTTTGGTGTATCTCACCCCGACCTCCCGCGTGAGTCCTTTCTTGCTGGGTGGAGCCGGATGGTATTACACCCGGGTGAGCGGTGATTCTGTCTCAAAGAGTAAGGACAACCGATTTGGCCTGCACGCTGGAGCCGGTTTGGAGGTGATGTTGACTTCGTTCCTCTCCTTGGATGGAAGTTATCGCTACATCTGGTTGGAGGATATGACGGTGCGTCAGGCGGATCTCTCCGATAAAAAATACTCAGACAATTCGTCCATGGTGACTGTGGCGTTGAACGTTCTGTTCTAAGGTCTTCCAGAGAACTGATGGCAAATCCCCCCTAGCCCCCCTTTTTCAAAGGGGGGAAAGTGGGATTTATCTTTAAAACAAAACCGAACGATCAAGTTTCATCCCTCTCTTTCTCGACAATCGTTATTGTCGAGCACACGGCTGGATCCCGGCCTTCGCCGGGACGACGAACCTAAGAAAGAAGACGAATTTCTTCCCTTCTTTTCCCGGCAATCTTTTTGTCTGGGACACGAATTGGAGCGATAGGAAAACAACCATGACGCCCGCTGTCCTTAACCGTTTTTTCTTAACGCTTCGTTGGTTTTTGCGCCCTCAAGAGGAAGGGGTTCCCCCGTTGCGGGCGGAACTTTGCAGTGTTGAGCGACTTGAAGAACACGCCGAAACGTTGGCCACGGAATTTCTCATATCCCGTAAATGGCATTGGCGTCAACCTCTGCTTCGCCGTGTCAAAACCAACGGACGGATTCTAACTTCTGTGTATCGTGAAATGGCTCGGAACGTCGCCAGAGACCGCAGCACGGTACCCGGGGTGGAATGGTTGGTGGACAATTTTTACATCGTTCAAGATCAAATCCGTCAAATCCGTGAAGATCTTCCCCCGGGCTACTACCGCCAATGGCCCACCCTTGTGAACGGGCCTTTCGCCGGGTACCCCCGCGTTCACGCTTTGGTGTGGACGTTCGTCGCCAACACGGACGGTCATTTGGACCCGGAGTGGTTGCGTCGTTTCCTCATCGCGTATCAGAAAAAAGTTCCGTTGGATATCGGTGAAATTTGGGCGTGCTCTATCAGTTTGCGGATGGTCCTGATCGAGAATCTTCGTCGACTGATGGAACGCGTGGTGCAAGGGCACAAAGACCGTCAGCGGGCCGACGCGGTCGCGGACCGTCTCCTCGGTTTGCGAAAACACAAACGCACCGATTCCGTTTCTTGGTTGTGGCGCTTAAAAAACGCACGACTGTCTCGAGCTTTCATGGTGCAATTGCTTCACCGCCTAAGAGAACAGACCACAGCGTTGTCGCACGTTTGGACTTGGTTGGAAAACCGCCTGACCGAGCAGGGATCCAGTGTTGAAAAGATCATCGCCGCTGAACACCAAGATCAAACAGCGATGAACGCCACGGTTCGGAACATTATCACCAGCCTGCGCCTGATGAATTCCATGGATTGGACCCAATTTTTCGAGGACGTTTCTGTGGTTGAGAAATTGCTTCGTGCAGAACCCGGGTATGGGAAAATGGATTTCGCCACCCGGGATCTGTACCGGCACGCCATCGAGGAACTTTCCCGTGGCGGTGTTCTTTCGGAAGTGGAGATGGTCCATCGCGTTCTTCGTGCGGTGCACGACGAGAACAAACGGGAGGGATTCGTCGTTGCCGATGATCTGGAACGAAGCCAGGACGTCGGCTATTTTCTCTTGTCCAAGGGGAGACCGTCTTTAGAGGCCGCCATTGGTTTCCACGTTTCTTTTCGCCGTTGGGTGTTACGCCGTTGTATGGGCATCGCCGCCCCTCTTTACCTAGGGACCATGACCTGTGCGACGGTTTTTCTATCGGTGGTGCCCCTCTGGTTCAGCCTTCAACACGGAGAAAGCCCTTGGTTCGCTATCGGCCTTGGTGTGTGTTTGCTTTTTCCAGCTTCGGACTTGGTCCTTTCAATGACCAACCGAGCGGTCTCGGATCTCCTGCACCCAAGACCCCTTCCCAAATTGGATTACTCCAAAGGGATTCCGAAAGAATCCGCCACGCTCTTGGTCGTTCCCACGTTGCTGACGGGGGTTCTTGAGGTGGAAGAGCAATTGACTCAGCTGGAAGTTCACTTTCTTGGAAATTCGGGTGGGTACATCCAGTTCGGCCTCGCGACGGATTGCACCGACGCCAACCAAGAGACGTTGCCGGAAGACGAGGTTCTTTTGTCCACCGCCCGGGAGGGAATCGCTCGGTTGAACCGCCTTCACGGTGTTTCGCCTGAGGGCTTTGTTCTGTTTCATCTTTTGCATCGTCGCCGTGTCTGGAACGCCTCGGAGAATATTTGGATGGGGTGGGAGCGCAAACGAGGCAAGCTCCATGAGCTGAACCGGCTGTTGCGGGGAGACCGCCGCACCACCTTCGTCACGGAACGAGAGAACATTGCGGACATAAGTCCCGGCGTTCGCTACGTGATCACCTTAGACGCGGACACGCGGATGCTTCGTGGCACGGCTTGTCGTCTGGTGGGGGCTTTGGCTCATCCATTAAACCGGGCCCACTTTGATCCGGTGGCCGGTCGTGTCGTTTCGGGTTATGGGGTGATGCAACCTCGCGTGACCCCCATCATGCCGTTGGTGGGGTGTGGGTCGTTGTTTCAGAAGATGCACTCCAGCCGCACGGGGATTGATCCTTACGCCTTCTCTGTTTCGGATGTGTACCAGGACCTCTTTAAAGAAGGGTCCTACACGGGCAAAGGCGTTTACGATGTGGACGCCCTTGAGAAATCCATGGCCGGGCGTGTTCCAGAAAACACGCTGTTAAGTCACGATCTTTTTGAGGGGATTTTTGGGCGAACCGCTCTTTTAACGGACGTCGAATTTTTTGATGAATCTCCTCCCGACTATCTTGTTTCCGCCGCTCGCTCCCATCGCTGGATCCGTGGCGATTGGCAATTGCTCCCTTTCCTGTTTCGCCCGGGGATCCCCGCCATCGGGCGGTGGAAGATGCTGGACAATCTCCGGCGTTCTTTGGTCCTCCCGGCGTCGTTCCTTCTGCTGGTTTGTTCTTGGGGAGCCGAGAACCCATGGGGGGGGGTGGTTGTTCTTGCGGCGATAACGGCCGTCATGTTTTTCCTTCCGGTGTTCCTCCGGTTGTTCTCTCTTCCCCCGAGAGCGTCCCTGATTTACCATCTGCGTGAATGGGGGGACGAGTTCTTGGGGACGGCCAACCGCTGGATCCTTTGGATAGTTTTTCTTCCCCAAGAATCTTGGATGTCGATGGACGCTATCGGACGTGCCCTTTTTCGTTTGATGATCAGTCGTAAAAAACTTCTTGAATGGGTGTCCTTTGCACAAACCAAAGCTTCGGTCCGCGTGGTTTTATATTACCGGCGAATGGCCGGTCCCACGCTTTTGGCCCTGGGGGCCTGCGTTGTTTTTCTCGCCACCGAACGCGGAGTCCCTTGGGGAATTTATGGGGCTGTTCTTTGGTGTTTAACCCCTGGCGTGGCGTTTTTTATCAGTCAACCCGTCTTTTTGCCCAGCCAGCGGTTGTTGACCGAGAGAGATCGTTGGTTGTTCCGTCGAATTGCAAGGAAGACTTGGAGGTTTTTTGAAACATTTGTCACGGGGGACACTCACCATTTGCCACCGGATAATTTTCAGGAGATCCCGCGGCCTGTGGTGGCGGCACGCACATCCCCCACCAACATCGGTCTTTACCTTTTGTCCACGATCGCCGCTCGGGATTTCGGTTGGATAGGTCTGTTGGACACGCTCGACCGGCTTCAAGCCACCGTGCAAACGGTCCAGTCTCTGGCTTCCCATCGTGGACACCTTTACAATTGGTACGACACCACGGATCTTCACCCCTTGGAGCCCCTCTACGTCTCCACGGTGGACAGTGGCAACTGGGCTGGTCATCTCTGGGCCTTGGGCAACGCCTGCCGGGAAATGACGACGGAACCGCTTTTGAGGTCGGAGATCTTGGAAGGTGTGAAGGACACTCTGTTTCACGTCACGGACGTGGCACGATCCCTCTCGGACGACGGTCGCACGGGGACCGTCACAGGGCCCCATTGGGCCTCGGCGGTCGTCGCGATGGCGATGGCACTGGAAACCACCCCGTCCACGACCCTCGAATGGCGTGAACGGCTTGTGGCTCTCAAAGAAAAAGCCGAGACGCTTTTGGACACGGCTCGGGCCATGGACATCCGGGAGACGGATGCCCCTCGGGCGGAGGTGGAGTCGTGGTGCGCGTTGCTTCTTCGCCAAATAAAAAGCCACGTGCGCGACGTGGAAGAACTTTTACCCGCTGGGGACGTCCCTCTGTCCACCCGCTTGACAGACATCGCCGATCTCTGTGTGGCTTTGAGCGAAAAACACCCGCTCGAGATACGGGTAAGAAATGATTTGGAAATCGTTCGGCAATCGTCCAGCAACGCGGTCCGTGGTTTACTGGGTGTGGCGATTTTTTCGGCGGAGACGATGGCCCGGATGGACTTTCGATTTCTTTTCGATCCTTTGAAGAAGATTTTTTCCATTGGCTACCTCTTAGGGGAGAAAAAGCTGGATTCAAGTTTTTACGATTTTTTGGCGTCCGAGGCCCGTCTGGCCAGTTTCGTGGCCATCGCCAAAGGCGACGTGCCGGTCGCTCACTGGTTTCGACTGGCTCGCCATTTCACTCCTGTGAACGGGGGGGTGATCCTTTTCTCTTGGTCCGGTTCGATGTTTGAATACCTGATGCCTTCCTTGGTCCTCCGTGAGCCCAGCGGAAGCGTGATTGGGCAGAGCAATCGTCAAGCGATTAACCAGCAAATCCGTTACGCCCACCAGAAAAAAGTGCCTTGGGGAATGTCCGAATCGGCGTTCAACGCCCGGGACTTTGAGCGGACCTACCAATACTCTAGTTTCGGTGTTCCGGGGATCGGTCTGAAGCTGGGTTTGGATAAGGATGTGGTGGTCGCCCCTTACGCCACGGCCCTTGCCGCGATTTTTGAGCCGGCCAAGGCGGCCATGAATTTCCGCCGACTGACGAAATTGGGCGCCGAAGGTTGTTACGGGTTTTACGAGGCGGTGGATTTTACCCCAAGTCGTTTGCCGGGAAACGAACGATGGGCGGTGGTTCAGGCGTATATGGCCCATCACCAAGGCATGAGTTTGGTCGCTTTCTCGAATGTGTTGCAAGAGGGGCGAATGCAACACCGCTTTCACGCCGAGCCGGCCGTACAGGCGACGGAATTATTGCTTCAGGAGCGATTCCCCCAAGAGACCAACGCCCGTCGTACCCTGGACGTTATCGAGGAACCGGAAAAAACCGTGGCCCCTCTCCTCACACTTTCGCGACGGTTCAACAACCCTAACGACAGCCCTCCTCGCACACAGCTCCTCTCAAACGGACGCTACACCGTGATGTTGACCGTCGCTGGGTCCGGCTATTCTCAATGGCGGGGCGTCCAGTTGACACGGTGGCGAGAAGACCCGACACAAGACGCCTACGGAACGTTCGTTTTTCTGCGGGATGCGCTGTCGGGCGAGGTTTGGTCCGTTGGTTATCAGCCGAGTGGTGTTGCCGCGGAAAGTTACGCGGTGGACTTTTCCGATGACCTGGCCGTCTTTACTCGCCGAGACGGCGACCTTGTAACCACCATGGACGTTGTCGTTTCCCCAGAAGACGATGCGGAAATTAGGCGCGTCGGTGTCAAAAATATGAGTGGAAAAACGCGGGAAATCGATGTCACGTCTTACGCCGAGACGGTTCTGGCCACACCGGCGGCCGATGTGGCCCACGCGGCTTTTTCCAACCTTTTCGTGTACACGGAATTTCTTCCTGATGTCAATGGTCTCCTGTGCTCGCGTCGCCCGCGTACGCCGGAGGAACCCTCCCTCTGGATGATTCATGTCTTGGCCGGTGAACAGTCGCTCAGGGACCCCGTTGAATACGAGTCGGACCGGGCCCGTTTCTTGGGACGGGGACGTGGTGTGCGTACCCCCATGAGTGTGATGCGTGGTGGACCGTTGAGCAACACAGCCGGTGCTGTTTTGGATCCCATCGTGAGTTTGCGTTGTCGACTGCGGATCGCCCCAGGAGAAACCGTGCACGTCGCCTTTACCACGCTCATCGCCAACTCCCGGGAGGCGGCCCTAGCTCTCGCTGATAAATACCACAACGCCGGCATGTTTCATCGCACACGGGCGTTGGCTTGGACACAAGCCCAAGTTCAGAGACATTATCTCGGAGCCGAACCGAAGGACCTTCATCTGTTCCAAGATCTCGCCGGTCGCGTTTTGTATTCCCACCGTGGCCTGCGCTCCTCGGAATCGGTTTTAGAACGAAACAACCGCGGGGCCTCGGGCCTTTGGTCCTATGGCCTCTCTGGTGATTTGCCCATCGTCCTTGTCAGAATAGACGAACCCGAAGACCGCCCCATTGTGCACCAACTTTTTCGTGCCCATGAGTATTGGCGAATGAAAAACTTGGCGGTTGATTTGGTGGTTCTTAATGAAAAAACCGGATCCTATCAACAGGATCTGCAAAAAGTTCTGGAAGATTTAGCACGAGGCGGTCAAGCCGCTTTTCACCACGAAGCACGCGATCCTCGAGGGGAAATTTTTTTGTTGCATTCCGATCGTCTTTCGCCGGAGGATCGAACCGTGTTGTTGGCGTCGGCCCGGGTGGTTCTTTTGAGTCGCCAAGGGACACTGGCGGATCAGGTGGCCCGCCAAGAAAAGCCCAGTGAATCTAAGTCCCCTCTTTCAACACGCCGACACCCACCAAAACCTCAGGACAACCCGGAATTACCTCCGACGGAACCCCTTGAGTTTTTTAATGGATTGGGCGGCTTTGCCGAAAAGGGGAGGGAATACCGAGTGGTTTTAGGCCCGGGGCAATGGACACCGGCCCCGTGGATCAACGTGATTGCCAACCCCGCTTTTGGGTTCATTGTTTCAGAGTCCGGTTCGGGCTACACGTGGGCGGAGAACAGTCGGCAGAACAAATTAACGCCCTGGTCGAATGACCCCGTGAGCGACCCAAGTGGAGAAATACTCTATGTCCGTGACGAGGACACCGGCGTCTTGTGGACCCCCACGGCCCTTCCCATCAGAGAAGAGGAGAGCCCTTATCGTTCAACCCACGGTCCAGGCTATTCTCGCTTTGAACACGAATCCCACGGAATAGATCTCCGCTTATTGACCTATGTTCCTCTTCATGACCCCATCAAGATTTCTCGGCTTTTTCTCACCAATCGTTCCCACCGCTCTCGCCGACTTTCCGTTACCGCCTATGTGGAATGGGTGCTGGGCGTTTCTCGGGCTGAATCCGCTCCACACATCGTGACGGGGCTGGACGGGTCCACGCAAGCGATCTTTGCCAGAAACGCTTGGAACACGGAATTCGTGGGGCGGACGGCCTTCGCGGACTTGGCGGGGAAGCAGGGTTCTTGGACGGGAGATCGTGGAGAATTTATAGGGAGAAATGGGACGCTGGACCATCCCGTGGCTCTTGAGCGGAACCAACCCCTTTCGGGGACCCTCGGGGCCGGGTTGGATCCGTGCACAGCACTCCAGCAACGGGTGGTCGTTCCCGCGGGGGCAACCGTGGAGGTGGTGTTCTTCCTTGGTCAAGCGTTGAGCCCCACCGAAGCTCAGGCCCTGGTGGTTCGGTATCGGGGGGCCCATTTGGACGGCGTCCTTGACGGCGTTCGTTCCCATTGGGACCAAATTTTTGGGGCCGTTCAGGTTCGGACACCGGATCGGGCCATGGACATTCTCTTGAATTCTTGGTTGCTCTACCAGACCATCGCTTGTCGGCTCTGGGCCCGGGCTGGTTTCTACCAAGCCGGTGGTGCTTTTGGTTTTCGCGACCAATTGCAGGACGTTTTGGCGCTTCTCGTTTCTCGTAGAGACTGGGCGAGAGAGCAAATCCTTCGGGCGGGGGCCCGTCAATTCCCTGAGGGCGATGTGCATCATTGGTGGCACCCTCCCGGGGGTGGGGGCGTGCGCACCCGCGTTTCGGATGACCGGGTTTGGCTTCCTTACACCGTGGTCAAATATTTGGATGTCACCGCGGACGAAACAATTTTGGACGAATCCCTCCCGTTTTTAAACGGACCCCCTGTTCCTCAAGACAAAGAGGACGCGTATTCTTCCACACAGGTTTCCGAGGAGACGGCCTCTCTTTTTGAGCACTGTGCCAGGGCCCTCGATCTTAGTCTTGCTGTGGGGGAACATGGCCTGCCTCTTATGGGAAGCGGCGATTGGAACGACGGTATGAACCGGGTGGGCTCTCGTGGCAAGGGCGAAAGTGTTTGGTTGGCTTGGTTTTTGCAAACCACCCTTTTGGATTTCGCCAAAATAGCCGAGTCCCGTGGTGAGATCAAGCGTGCTCAAATTTGGCGTTTGCGCGTGGAGGAATTGAAGGCCGCCGTGGAGCGTTCGGGATGGGACGGGGCGTGGTACCGGCGAGCTTTTTTTGACAACGGCACGCCCTTGGGGTCCCACACAAACCTGGAATGTCGGATTGATTCCATCGCCCAGTCCTGGAGCGTTTTGTCTGGTGCGGCCGATCCCGCCCGGTCCGTTGTGGCTTTGGCGTCCGCCAAAACACACTTGGTGAAACACGACGAAGGCCTCGTGCTCCTCCTCACGCCGCCGTTCGATAAAATGGAACCCAGCCCAGGGTATATTCAGGGATACCTACCGGGCGTAAGGGAAAACGGTGGGCAATACACGCACGCAGCGATCTGGTTGATGATGGCTTTTGCTTCTTTGGGTGACGGCGACCAAGCCGAAGATCTCTTCCGCCTATTGAACCCAATCCATCACGGAACCACCCGGGCGGGGATTCACAAATACAAAGTGGAACCTTACGTCATGGCCGGGGACGTTTACTCCGTGCCACCGCATGTGGGCCGCGGGGGGTGGACGTGGTACACCGGGTCCGCTGCTTGGATGTACCGGGCTGGTGTGGAATCACTGCTTGGCTTTCGTTTGAGCGGGACCACCGCTTTCATTGATCCCTGTATCCCCAAAAAATGGGTTGGTTTTGACCTTGACTTTCGCTACCACTCAACCCTTTACGAAGTCCGAGTGGACAACCCCCACCACGTCAATCGCGGTGTCCAATCGATGCTTTTGGACAATCACCCCATTCTCGATTGTGCCCCCATCCACCTCACGGACGATGGCCAAACCCACCGGCTCCAGATTGTTCTAGTGTAGTGTCCCACAAATACCTTTACTTTTGGACGATTTTGTGGGGGAACAAGGAGCAAGGAAGGCCCATACCGGTCCGTCGCATGGCTCCGGACACTTGGGGCGACAGAGTCGCTGATGCGGGAAATCCGCCTGTCCGGTTTGGAGGGAGGGAGGACCGAATCAAAATCGGCTCTCCCTACCCCTATCCGCTCTGAATTTAAAAACGTCAGTTGTTTTTCGTTGCTTCTACATTGAGGGTGATTTTAACATCGTTGCCAATGATCACCCCTTGCCCATCCATCATGGGCATGTTCCACGTCACATGATAGTCTTGGCGGTTGATGGTCACCCCCCCCTCCACCCCGATGCGTTTTTCTCCTTTCTTGAAAGGATTTTCCACGGGCCCATTCAAAATGAAAGGAATGGTTATTTCTTTGGAAACGTCTTTCATGGTGAAGAGTCCCGTGGCTTCGTAGCCTGTGGGCGTTTTGATTATTTTCGTGCTCTTGAACGTCATGAGGGGGAACTTCGGGGCGTCAAAAAAATCACTGTTTTTCAAATGTTCGTCTCGTTTATCGTTCCCTGTGTTGACACTGGCCACTTGAATGGTCACGTTGACGGACGATTTGGTCAGGTCTTCCTCATCCAAGGTGATCGTTCCATTAAAATCCCGAAACGCTCCGTCCACCCGACTGACCATCATGTGCTTAACGGAAAACCCAAGGGTGGTGTGGGCTTGATCAAAGGTGTAAACGTCTTTGGCTGAAGATAACGCACTGAGAGAGAGCAATAACCCCATCACCGCTAATTTTTTCATAAAACCTCCCATTTTTATTTCATCTGTTTATCTAAAAGCGCCTTCGCTTTTTTAACTTTTTTGTGCGTTGCAATAAATAAAAACAATCCCCCTCCCACCAATAAAACACCAGCGATGACACCCACGGCCAAGTCCGTTCGGGCCCGGGCGAAGGATTCGTGCAAGAGAAGGATTTTTGTGGTCACTCCCGCCAAGGCCGTGGTGCCTTGGACATTGTAGGGCCCATCAAAGTTCACTTGAAATTGAAACAAGGTTGGGTTTTTTTGAATGTCTTCTCCCCGGCCCAACCCGGACATGGTCACGGGAACGGATTCGTTGGTCGTTTGATCTATAACTGAAACATACAACCCGTCCGCCCGGGTTTTTTCTCGAGGGTCTTGAACACCGAAGTAAATCCCTTCTTTAAGAGTGACGGTTGACGCTCCCGGGAAAGACAGCGATTGCCCGCCTTTCGAAATGGCCCGATACGCCGATCCCCCGGCAATTCCCATGACAAGAACCCCCAACATCATAAACCCTGAGGCCAAAACAAACGCTGTTTTGGCCCAAGGGACAAGAGGCCCTTGTTTGTGACTTGGTAGTGAATAGATGGATTCTTTTGACATGAGCCCTCCGTTGAAATTAGATCTAAAAAATGAAATCTGTTCCCACCCCTCTGTTTTAAAACAAGTGTCGTCCCCCGTCCACGCGGAGGGTTTCCCCTGTGATAAAATCCGATTCGATAAAAAACAAAACGGCCTTAGCGATCTCTTCTGGTCCTCCCCACCGCCCCAAGGGGGTGTTTTGAAGGACTTCTTTGTTTTGCTGGGAGGTCAGTCCTTTCGGTGGCAAAATCGGCCCCGGGGCCACGGCGTTTACTAGGACGTGGGGGGCCAGTTCCAAGGCCAACGCCTCGGTCAGTCCCTTGAGCCCCGCCTTGGCTGTGTAGTAAGGCAAAAATCCGTGATACCGAGGCCGTCCCGAGGCCACCACCCAATCGCACACGTTCACAATTCGTCCTTCGCCGTGTTTTTTCATAAAAGGAGAGCACATGAGGGCGAGGGTGTACGCCGATCGTAAATCCACCGCGATGTTTTTGTCGAACGCTTTAATCCCTTCGTCTTTTTTTTGAAGGGTTTTTAAAGAAATTTTTTCGTACCAAGACGCCATGTTGACCAAAACGCTCAAGCCACCCAACCGCCGCGCCACGTCGTGAACCAAGGCTTTTAACTCGTTTTGTTTCGTCACGTCCACGGGGACAGCGATGCTTTTTCCGCCCCCATCGCGAATTTGTTTGACGGTTTTTTCCGCGGAGTCTTTGGACGTTCGGTAGGTCAACGCCACCCCACACCCCGCTCGAGCCAGTTCCAAGGCCACCGTCCGCCCCAGCCGAGCCCCCCCCGTGATCAAAGCCACCCGACCGTTCAATTTCATGAAAATATTATACTCAATAATGAAGCCTTGAAAAAAATAGAATCCAGATCTATAATTCCATTGAAAGCAAAAAGGAGCTCCCCTATGCCCAACGAAAGTCTCGCCCCCCGTAAATTCAGATACCGTTACTTCATTAACTGGGATTTGCAGGGCCGATTGGCTTTGGGGGTGACGGGCGCCGCAGTTTTTTCATTCGTTTTGGTGTTTTTGGATTATTATTTTTCTTTCGGACGAAACGCCGGCTGGAGTGCGGATATGCTGGAGGTGTTTTTAATCTCTCAAAAAATGCCGCTGATTCAATTGGTTGTTTTTGTTTTTGCCTTGGCTATTGTTTCTGTGCTCCTGTCTCACCGTGTGGCCGGTCCTCTCGTCAACTTAAAAAAATCCCTCAAATGTTTGGAAGAAGGGGACTTAACTCATCACCTGTTTCTACGCCCCAACGATCAACTGAAAGACGTGCAAGACAGTTACAACCGGGCCGTGGGATCTCTCAAACAAAAAATAACCAAAGACCGCGCCATCAGCCAAGACCTACGCCAAGAAATCGAAAACCTCTGCAAAGATCCCACCCTGTCGTCCGATGCCCGCGTCCGTTTGATCAATCTCCTTCAAATCCTCACCCCACAAACCCAAGGATTTAAGCTGAAGTGAAAGTTTTATAGAACGTTTTCTTTACCCAAATTTTGGAATAAGAAAAGTCGTTTATAACGCACGGCACTCGTGTCAGAAAGCGTTTTTCTCAAAAGATGTAACGACTCAGCGGCCGGGTCGGCCGCTGAGTCGTTAGGGTTTTTTCTGTTAGCGGTATAAAAATGCGGAGGCTTTTCTGAAAGGATCCGGTCAAGAGGAGAGGTTCGATCCTGTGCCTGCCAAATTCGTTGGGGATCAAAAAGGATTACAAAATGACAACAACCGTTCGATTCGTCGCTTTAAGTCTGATCACTCTCTTCTTTTTTGGAAACGCGGATTCGTGGGTTCATGCACAAGACAGATCCGTGGAGGGGAACTCCGTTGCGGGGTTTCGTGCCTTTACAATAACGGTGAAGGATCTCCAGCGAGACTATATTGTCTATGTACCAGGATCCTACACTCGTTCAAAAAAGTGGCCTGTTGTCGTTATGTTCCACGGCGGTGGCGGAACAGGAGAATCAGCTAATATGGATACGAATTGGGATGAGAAGGCTGAAAATGAAGGTTTTTTGGCTGTGTTTCCACAAGGGACAAGGGAGGATCCTTCTAAGCCCAACAATTTCCTGACCAATCCACAGACATGGAACAGCGGTCCTCTGTCTGTTGGCATCAGCGCTGTTCAGCGGAATGTGCCGGACACCGAGTTTGTTGTGGCCATGCTCGCCGAGTTAAAAAAGGATTTTAGTGTGGATGAGAACCGGATTTATGCGACGGGTTTCTCCAACGGAGCCGCCATGACGTTCCGTCTTGCACGGGAATTATCTCTGTCTTTTGCTGCGGTGTCCCCTTCCTCAGGTGCGGATTACATGGCGGACACCGATCCAATAGGTCCCGTTCCACTTCTCTATATAACGGGTATGGCCGATCCTTTGAATCCCATGGATGGTGGTCCAGTGTACATCGGCGATATATTGATTGGTGTAAAAGCACCAACTCAAGAAATGGTCGACACGTGGGTTAACATAAACGGCTGTTCAAATGAGGGACACGTTATTTACGATAAGGATGGATCGAAGGGGATAGGTTACGGCGTTCCGGGGAAGCCACTGGATTTTGTGCGCTACTACACCATCGAGGAACACGGACACTATTGGCCGGGCGGGGATTTGTCTCTTCCCGAGTCCTTGGCAGGACCCAAGAACCTCAACTCGATTAAGGCAACCGACGTCATGTGGGATTTCTTCAAGGAACACGCCCTCTCTGATGATAGAATCAAACCCTCCCAGCCAACGCTGACGAAGGTGGAGGGAGGGGCACAACAAATAAAGATCGAATGGAGTGCCTCCAGTGATGAGGGGGGCAGTGGTTTGGCGGGGTATCGGGTGGACGTGTCGAGTGTGGCCAGTTTCAGTTCTTTTGTCCCGGGGTGGGAGAGCAGAAATGTGGGGTTGGTGACGTCCACGATGACCACGGGGTTGGGTGTCGCTGCGATCTATTACGTTCGGGTGAGGGCTTACGATGGGGATGGTAATTGGTCGGAAGATAGCGACACGTCTTCCGCGGGGACGTTGGTTAATCAGCCCATCAACTTCCAAGTGACGACCGCCGGCTTGACTTCGATGGCGTTGGCGTGGAACGCGAACGGGAATCCCCTTGGAATTGTTTACCTCTTGGAGAAATCCTTGAATGGGACAGACTTCCAACCGGTGGCGGACGTGACGGGTAACAGTGCGGTTGTGAACGCGTTGAGCCGTGGGACCAACCACACGTTTCGATTGAAACCCCGGGACGTGGTTACTTCGGCTGTGGTGGGGAGCGGGGTGACGGTGAGTGGTTGGACCTTAGCCGATAGACCTGAGAACACAACGTTGTCTGAGATTTACGTGAGCAGTGCCGTGGTGCGATGGGAGCGGAACGGGAAC
>Ga0247840_10006546_pt1 | contig 16686 bp, 26 predicted proteins | sample LaCruzMarch2015__FD_192404 | JGI IMG/M metagenome (GOLD analysis project Ga0247840, IMG submission 192404) | Freshwater microbial communities from meromictic Lake La Cruz, Castile-La Mancha, Spain - LaCruzMarch2015_17m | ecosystem: Environmental > Aquatic > Freshwater > Lake | place: Spain... | reverse complement strand
GTGGTGAAGCGCCAGCGGGTACACACACTTGTAGCCCTCAGGGCAGAAACTGCGCACCTGCCGGACCATGTGGTCGAATGAATAGTGCTCGAACATCGTCGTCTTGTACTCGTAGTCTCGGAGGGTGGGCTTGAGGGCTCGCAGGGGGTCGTGGGTGCCGGGCGTTATCTCGCGCGGTGCTGGTTCTGCCATTTTTTTTTCAGGGGGGTTGGTGGATTTATAATGGCGGCCTCTGATTTTTTTTGGATGTCATGAAGGCGGTATAAAGGTTCTGCATTTTTGCCGCAAAATGCACGCGACGCTAGAGAGAATAGCAATGGTGTTAACCGCTTCGCCAGCATCTGACGATTATTACCACGCCAGGGAAAACGCTTTGCGACAACAGGACGCGGGTGCACAGGCCGCGTGGGATGCTGCAATCCAGAGTGCGCTCGATTCAAAAAAGGCTGGCTTGCCTGCTGGTGACCCTGCAAAACGTGTGACTGCGATGGTAGCATACGTAAAAAAGACGCTGTTTGCGGAGTATGGCATCGATGCATCCGATGATATAATGCGGAAAAAATTGATAATATACAGTGCGTGGTATGCTAATTACGGCGCCAGTCCATTACTGGATCCTCGTGATATCGTGCAGTCGGGTATGCTTACCGATCCTCTGCAGGTGCCAAGCAAAACAGGCTCACGAACGGACGTCCGATGGGAAAACGCCCGTGATTTCTTTAATGGGACAGATGCAAACAAAACGTTTACAGCCTTTAAATTTGCGTATTACTAGGAGCAAACTCGTCGTCGGGCCCGCCCTCCCTGTGCCCCGGGTTCAGGCGCTCCCACATGTCGTAGGCCTCGACGTACTCCGCCCTGCTGGCGAACACGGCCGCGCGCGGCGGCGGCGAGTACGACGGGGACCGCCCCGGAGGCGTGGGCGAGCGCGGCGGGGGTGGTGGTGGTGGCTTGGCGGCGGCCTTCTTCGTCTTCTTCGGGTGCTGTGCTTCCACGGCTCGCAGGGTCGCGAGGTCGGAGGCGGTGGTGGGCTTCTTTGGCTTCGGCGCTCGGGGCATCGTGTGTTGAACGGAAGGGATCCTGCTGGAGTTTATATACACAGAGTTGCTCAAGCCTTAGGTGTTATTGTTACACCTGGAGTTGCTGTTTGTAAAATTCAATAGTCTGCAGCCATGATCCGTGTGCTATCGCCTCATTCGGGCTAAGCAGCGATGGATACAGTGTGATCAGGTACGCCTCCCTGTCCGAGGGTGTCATCTCCCAAAAAACACGTCTCTTGTCCTTTGGTTGCTGCAGCCTGGTGTTAATTTTACGGAACATTTCGCTTCTGTTTCTTTGGATCTGGCCGCTGTTCCTTAAAATTGCAGTGTCCAGATTTTTCCACACACTTGTCTGCACTAATTCTTTCTTTGCAGCATCCGTCAGCGATTCTACACCATCTGTTGAACCACTTTCAACCATTTCTCGTACTTTCGATTTCAGGAGATCTGTTTGTTCTTGCTCAAAGCCCTCAATCTCCTTGAGCAATGCTTCGTTGCGAATCGATTTCTTGAACACAATGTCTTCGTCACTATCGTTTTGAACACCCAGGAGGGTCTTTAACTGTTTGGCATACCCATGGATCTCCTCTTTTTGGCGTTCTATATCCTTTTCAATGCTTGTGACCTTGTTATAATGCCCTCTGAAAGTGTCAGGCCCCATCTTTGTTATATCCCCTGCAGATGTTCGTGTTTCCTCTAAAAAGATCAGCTTGGCCACAAGTCCTTCGATTGTTGTGTTTATTAATTCTTCAACACTGGCTGGCGTGTCTGCATGAGCATCTGACCTGCACCACACGCTGAGCTTGGCATCCAGAGAACCGAGCATACTCAGCAACATACGATGAAGCCCAGAACGCAGCGCTTTAAATACTCCAAACTCGCAGCCTCACTATAAAAACCCGCCGCCACGATGCGCCCACCGCAACCCCCCGATGATGATGAACGATGACCCCTCCTCCTCCCGCCGCCGCGTCCAGCGCCTGCAGGAGCAGTTTGAGCGTTTCTACTGGGTGGACGGCGTCGAATTCACCCCCGACGAGGCGCGCTTCATCACCCAGCCCGAGGAGCTCCAGGAGCGGAACCGCGTGCTGGCGCGCCGGCTCACCACCGCCGGCCTGATCGTCGACGCGTTCGCGTGCGTGGGCGGGGACGCCGTGTCGTTCGCGCTGGACCTCCCGTCGACGATGACGATCCACGCGGTGCAGGTGGCGCGGTGCGACGAGACCCGCGCGCGGGTCGGGCGGCTCGAGCGGAACCTCCGACCCTATGGCGCGCGGGCGACCGTGTTTGGGATGGCCATCAGCGAGTATCTACAGCAGGCGACGACGCCGATCTCGCTGCTGTACCTCGACCCCCCTTGGTACGACGCCGACGACCACCGCGCCTTCACGGCGCCCGAGATCGTTGACTTCCTGGAGTCCGAGGTGTTCGCGCACCTCCAGCACCCCCCCCTGATCGTGTGCGCCAAGGTGCCGTTCCCCGACTTCGGCCCGCCGTCGCTCGCCGCCTACCGCCGCCGCCTCCGCCTCCCCGTGATGCGCGGGCGGCGCGTGGTGTACTGGTTTCACCTTTTTTTCCGGGAGTGAGTGCGCTCATCGACGGCCAGGACGCGAAACACCCCCCCCTCGCCGTGGCGGCGCCAGTCCATCGTCTCCTGATACCCCGGGGGCGCTTCGTCGATCCACCGCATCCGCCCCGGGTCGCAGCCCTGAAACATGGAGCGAATGAACTCGTTTCTCCTGACGAGCGGGTTCTCGTGAATGCGGGTGCGTTCGCTGCGGCCTCCTCCCCAGGTCACCGACTGTGTGGCGCCGTCCCACACGAGCTCGGTGCACGCCCGGGCGCTGTACGGTCGCTGGGGGGCGGCGGCGGGCGTTATGTTTGCCTTCCTTAAACCCGGCCCGACCATCGTCTCGCCGGTCCTCCAAATGGCCACCACGTCGTCGAAGCACGAGAACTCGAACCGCACCCGCAGTGTCGGCCGCAGGCCGTCCACGAGGCTCGTCATCATGCTGCCGATCTCCACCGCGCGACCCCCCGTCCGGGGCTGCATCCGCAGCTTGAGGTGGGTGCGCGTCAGCGACAGCTCGGACCGGAACTCGATCCGCTCCTCCGCAAACATCCGCCGCATGCACTCCGCCACCCCCTCCCAAAATTCCTCGGCCCCCAGCGCCCACCGCGCCTCGTTCGCGGCGGTCCACCTCTCGTCAGCGTCGATCAGCTCGCGGATGGCGGGCCGCAGGCTGGGCTCCAGCTCGCCGAGCGCGTCGACGCACTCGCGCGGGACGCCCTCCAGGATCTTGTGCACCGCGTCCGGCTTCATGTGGCCCATTCGCCTGGGAAAGGCGGGGAAGTCGCGCTGCATCGCGCGTGGGGGGGTGCTGGGGGTTTATATATATTAGTCCCAGTACCATAAAGGTGTATCTTCTTGCTCAACTTCAGGCGGTCTTCGCTTGAACAACGGCTGGTCGGTTGGTCCCTCATCTGGATCCCTTAGAAAACTCCCTGGAGGTTTTCCTGGCGCTCTGGGGACATTTTTAAACCGAAACGTCGACAGCTCATTATCCAAAGCAGTCCAGAATCGAGACCAATCAAATGGAGCCACCCCCCCGTCGAACGCGTAGTTTGCATTGGCCTTTTTCACAGCCATGGCCATCATCCCTACAAACAGCGCGCTGCTGTATGGACCATTTCTGTCGATCCGCAGAAAATCAGACAGGCGCCACGCTGCCTTCACCACAAGATTGTGGTTGCTGGCTGATAGCAAAAAATCTTTGTGGTAGAAGGGTCGCTCGTCCAGCCTGGGCACAAACCCACTGAACTGAGGGGATTCCATGAACGCCATGAAGACGTGACGGTCACCGCTTTCTGCTGATTCTTCGAGCTTGGCGACCAGATCTTCATTGCCTGCCGACACCACTACTCCACTCGAAGCCTGCAGCAAGCGCCGCATCGTCGCCCGCAGCGGACCGCCGTCGTCGCTCGGATATGCCATACCTGCCGGCGCCCACAATGTATTTTTATACGTTTTTTTATGATCCGCTGCGCCCATACGCCCCCTCCCCTGGCGGCGCCTCTGCACGATGGCGCAGACCGAAATGGACAAATACGGTTTCTTAATTATATTTGGCGCTCTCTTTGGGGCCTTTGGGTGCTGCGGGTTGTGCTACTGCTTGTCCAGGATGAGGCAGCGGTCGCAGTACTAGCGAACCTGACGTGAATTTATGGGTGTTTAGTAAACTAGCGAACCGCTGTCCCGTTTGGCTCGAACCCCCCCGCGCACCGCCACTGGCACCCCTCCGCCCCCCCTATGGCGTTGTCTGGCCTCGGCAGCGGGCACGGCTCGCACGACGCGTCCGCGAACGGCGTGCCCGGGACGCGGTGCTGGCCGGCCTCGCAGCCGCGCACCGTCCACGGCACGCAGGGGCCCCCGCCGGTGGAGAAGTTCCCGCTGCCGCACTGGGCGCAGGCGCCCCCCGCCGTCATGGAGAAGCCCGCCTCGCACGCGCACGCCGGCCTCCCGCCGACCACGCAGGCCCCCCCGCTGTAGGCGCAGTGGGCGATGGGCTGGCACATGGTGCAGACGGCGTCGGCGACGAGCGTGCAGTCGTTCCTGGTGAACCCCACGGGGCAGCTGGCGATCGCCGAGCACTTGACGCACACGGCGGCGCCCTGGGCGGACCACGTGCTGCCCGCCACGCACGGCCCGCACGACAGCATGCCTTCGGTCCCCTGCGCCTTCCCCGCGTCGCACAGCGCGCACGCCGTCGCGCCCGCGTTCTTGTTGTACGACCCCGCGGCGCACGGAGTGCAGTCGGCGGTGGCGGTCGCGCCCTGCATCATGCCGTAGGTGCCCCGGTCGCATTGAGCGCAGGCGGTGGCCCCGGTGGCGGCGGCGAAGGTGCCTGGTAATGGGAGTTAAAACTGTGCACCCCAAAAAAAAACAAAAAAAAACAAATGTGGAGATAGGAATTAAAACTGTCCACCCATTGTAAGAATATTTTTTTTAAAGCACTCTGGCACACTTGGCACACACAACCTGCCACGCACTGAACACAGGGAGCGGCGGCCCCCCGGGCGGTGGACGCGGTCCCCGCTTCGCACTGCGCGCAGGCGGTGGCGCCCGCCCCGGCGGCGTAGGTGCCCCCGCCGCAGGCGTCGCAGAGTCGCTGCCCCTGGAGCGCGGCGAACGTCCCCGTCTGGCACGAGGCGCACGCGGTGAGGGCCGCGGTCGAGGCGTAGGTGCCGGTCCCGCACAGGAGGCAGGCCGTCAGGCCCACGGCGCTGCCGTAGGATCCCGCGGCGCACGACCCGCAGTCGGCGAGGGCGACGGCGTTGGTGGCCGCGCTGGCGGTGCCGGTGGGGCACGGCGTTGGGGTGGTGGACCCCTCGACGCAGTATTTCCCCGCGCCGCAGGCGGTCGTGGCCCCGGCGGTGAGCGCCGCGCACACGTACCCGGCGGGGCACGGCGTGGGCGCGCTCGCGCCCTCCGGGCACTGGGTCCCCGCGACGCACGGGGCGGGGGCGGCGCACCCGGCCGCGCAGTGGTACCCCCCAGGGCACCGGCGGGTGACGGCGGAGAGCCGGGTGGTCTCGCAGCAGGAGCCCGCGGGGCACGGGGTCGGCGCTCCCGCGCCCGGGCCGCACGTCGACCCCCGCGGGCAGTCGACCGGCGCCCCGGACCCCGCCGGACAGTACCCTGAGGCCAAACACGGCAGGCACACGGTGGCGCCCGCGGCCGCGTAGGTCCCGGCCACGCACCGCGTGCAGGAGACGCCGTCGGTGATGTAGGTGCCAGGGACGCACGCGGCGCAGGCGCTGGCGCCCCCGGACGACTGGGTCCCCGATGCGCACGGGGGGCAGGAGCCGGAGGCGGCCGCGCTCGCGTAGGTCCCGGCCTGGCAGGGTTTGCACGCGCGCTCGATGGAGGTTCCGAGGGAGTACGACCCCGGCAGGCACGGGACGCACCGGTTGTCGTCGGGGTGGTAGTACCCGGCGTTGCAGTAGCACACGGGCGTGGCGGGCTTCTCCGTGCGGGAGTTGGGCGGGCACGGCAGGCACCGGCCCATCTTCGCCAGGGGTTGGTACATGTTCGTTGGGCACGGATCGCATGTCGTCGCGTAGATGCGGTTGTCGTTGTACGCCTGCTTGTAGGTGCCGGGCCGGCAGTGGGAGCACTGGCCGTTGGGGACGGACCAGTCCACAAAGTACCCGTCGCCGTATTCGCAGTAGCTGGGGCCCGCGTGGGCCAGCCACGGGAGGAGGAGGAGCAGAACCGCGGTTGCCATATGCGTTGAGCGCGGCGCTGGTTTATGTAGACGGAGTTTTTTTTAATGTTTTTTTTTCCAAAACCCCAGCAATGATGACCCAGCACCACAACGCGCTGATGCCGTGCACCAAGGCGCCCGACTGCTACATGTGCCTGGCGATCCACGCGCAGAACAAGCTGCTGTGGAGGCTCCGCATGCCCACCGCCGCGCAGGCCGAGGCCCTCAGGGAGCGGGTCGCGCGGCCGCTGGTGGAGCGCATCGTCGCGCGGGCGAGTGGGGCGAAGCTGGTGGTGGGCGATGTGGGGTCGCTCCGAACCGCGAACCTGCCCCAGAGCCTTTACGCGGAGGTGGTCGCCCGGCTCAACGCCCCGGTGGCGAACTTCGAGTCCCTCGCCTCCCACATCGAGCTCCTGCTCAAGTCCCTGTGGTACCGCGGCCAGCTGCCGTCGGACGCGTTCCACCAGCTGCGGCTGGAGACCCTCGCGCTCCAGGGCACCGACGTCGTGCGCGACGAGGTGTTTGTGTTCCTGAAGAGCTGCGACCAGCACCCGAACTGCCTCGAGCACCACATGCGGCACGCCCACGCCCGCATCGTCGGCGGCTCGCGCCGCGCGCTCGAGGTCGTCGACGGGCTTCGGGGCGTCGTGCGGTGGCACATGGGCGTCGGCGTCAGGACGAGGGGCGAGCGGTGGGTGTGTGTGCGTTGCTTGGTTTGCTTTGGGGTTCGGGGGTGGTGATTTTCCACCGCCACAGGAACACGTGGCGCCGCCGCGCGGACGCGCTCACCAGCCTGTACGACCACCTCGCCGCCAGCGCCCCGGAGCCCCGCTGCCTCGCGGTGTGCATGGCGCTGCACGCGAGGCTGGGCGCGGGCGCCGGGATGCGCGTGCTCAGCGCGGACCTCGTCAAGCTCATCGCCGAGCGCCCGCTGCTGCTCGAGTCAAGGGTGGTGGGGGCGTGGGTGTTTGAGGCCTGATGATGGTAAAAGCTTTAATCGACAGCTAGCAAAACCTCCTCCGCCCGCGCCATCTGCTTGCACAGGCCCACCACCTCCAACACGGTCCCCTGCATGGCCTCGTGGCGGCGGGCGAGCGCGGCGTATCCGTCTGCGGCGAAGAGCTTGGACCGGAGCTCCTCGAGCGCGGCGTCGACCACGGGCTTCACCTTGGCGTGCACGACCCTGAGGTCCCGCAGCAGCGCGTCCCGCACCTCCGACGCCGGGGGGTCGCCGCCCTTGCCGAACGCGAGCAGCATCGGGAAGTGCTCCGCGTGGTACGACTCGTCGTAGTCGGTGAGGACCTCGTTGCCGTCGCCGATCACGAACATGCTCTCGTCGCTGAACACGGCGTCCCGCGCCGCGCGCAGGGGGGTCGCCCCTCCTCTCGCCACGACGTCGTCGACGGCCCTCAGCCCCGCGAGCGCGAACCCGTGGGCGCCGAGCGCGTTGTCGCTGGCGCGGATGGAGGCGACGCAGTTGAAGCCGGCGCGGATTGCTGCGGTGGTGGTCATCGCGGTGTGCTCTTTTGGGTGTTGGGGGTATGGGTGGGTTTATATAGTTTTTTTTTCACACCACCCCCAGCGCGACCAGCGCCGCGGGGATTCCGCAGATGTAGGCCACCCGCATGCGGTAGTGTTTTTGCGATTTGCTATACCGCACGTCGAGATCCCCGCGCATCGGTGTGTGAACTGTCGCTTCGATTCTGAGATCGTCGAACGGACCCATGAGGGGGTTCAACGCCTCGAGGTGCACCCGCACCCCATTGCTCAGCGAATCGCGCACCGTCGTGTACAGCCACTGGTACGATTGGAGCGTGTGCGATCCGTTCGCGTTGGTCTTCATCATGCGATGCTGCGTGTCGCCGAGGTCGTGGTACTTGAGGACCAGCCCCTCGCCGTACAGGTGCAGCCCCCGGCGGATGGTTTGGATTTCGAGCACCCACTCCTTGAGGCGCGCGTGCAGCACCGCCCTCAGCTTCCTGTTGACCTTTGCTAAAAGCATGATGACGTGCATGGAGCGTTGGTTAGCTATCTTCTGGATCAGGAGGTCAGGCGGGAGGGAATCCATCGAGCATCGCCTGTGAGCCGCCATTTGGTTTTTATAGTGTTTTAAAGGTTATAGTACATTCGTTTTTTTTATTCGGGGAAAATGAGCGACAGCTCGACATCCAGCGACAACATATTCCAGCCGATGCAGTCGTCCGACTCCTCCACGTACGAAGAGGAGCCCGCCCCCAAGTTCTGCGCGCTCCTGCACATCGGCGTCCTCTTCTGGCGCGGCACCCAGGCGTTCTGCTGGTCGGGCGGGCGCGCGGTGCGGAGCCACTGGCTGGAGATGGAGTTCGAGTACGGGCCGGCGTACTACGGGGAGATCGGGGAGATGCGGGTGCACTGCATGGTGGCGTCGGTGGACGTGTACAATCAGCTCCACGCCCACGACGGGCTGCTGGGCGAGCCGTTTCCCGGGATCCACGCCGAGCGGCGGGCGGTCTATGCGTACTGCGCGCGGCTGGTGGCGTCCTTTGAGGGCTTGGAGTGAAAGCCCAATATACGTGATGCATGATCCGAGCGATGTATTTAAGAGTTAGAATGCCAGAACACAGGATGCCGCCGCCCGTGATGGCAGTGAGCGGCCTGATCGACCAGATCCGGATGGGGCGCTCGTATCTGGCAACGAACAGCGGTGCGTCTGAGGTCGAATGGTGCTGCTGCTTCCCCTGCGGGAAACAATATAACGATTGCGTCTGGTCGTGTTGTGGGAAGTGATTACACATGCCCCCCTCCCACCACGAACACCGCGACGGCCGCCTGCGCGACGGCGAGCGCGAACAGCAGCGCCCCGGCGATGGCGAACTCGGCGCGCGCGGAGAGGAACGCCGTCAGCGACGCCGCGGCGGTCAGCGACGCCAGGACGAGCACGGCGGTGCGGTTGGTCGGGTGGTGTGGGGGGGCGATCATCGAGGAATCGCGTGCTCGCAAAGTAGCAGGGGATGGGCCGTCTTTTTTTTCATTGATCATCGCTCGGACGCTGATGGAAACACGCCCCGCAGGTCCTTGAGCTGGATCGCCAGCATGAACGCCCGGGCGAAGTTCTGCGATATCAGCTGGGTTTGCGACAGGAGGACCTGGCGGGTGGCGAATTCGTTCATGCCCGTAATACTCTTGATGGGGTTTTGCAGATCAGCCGCGGCCCTGACGACCTTGATCAGGAGGCGAGCGACGGGCATGGCCTGGGCCGTGTCGTGCTGGATTGTCAGGGGGTCGGCCTTGATTGCGTCTAGAGAATACACCCCCCCACCTCCAGATATCACGGTATGCGTGGTAGCGACGGTTCCAACGAGCGCCGCGTGCGTGGCCAGAAAGTTTTCCATGGTCGCAGCCAGCGTGACCACCTGCGCGCGGAGCTCGAGCGAGGCCGTCAGCACCGCGCTCTGGTGCGCCACGGTGGATCGAATGTTGTTAAAGTCCAGCGTCTTGTAGGATTGCTGCACCTTCTCCATGAATTGGAGGACAGCGAGGCCTGACTCCATCATCTGCGCGCCTTCCTGCGGCATTTGAAACAGAAAATGCAGATCAGATCCGACGGAGGCTTTCAGCGCTGAGAGAAACGCGTCGGGGGTGAGGCCCTCCTGCGTAAGCATTTCGAGGAACACCCCTGCCCCAAGCGCTGGCTGCTGCACGGCGAGCATCGTCCGGAGCTCCGCCCTGCACTCCCGGATTTCCTCGGTGAGCATCCTTTCGTGCTTCATGGTGGCTGGGGCTGCGGCGCGGGCTTAAGTACTTGCGCAGCGGGAAGCCTGAGCGCTGCCAGGATCTCGCCCAGCTCGGACAGCTTGGCGTATTTCGCATTGCGGACGGTGACGAGGATGGACCCGACATCGTTCAGCAGCGCCACGAGGTCCGCGGACGTGCTCCCTCTGTTTTTCACGTACGCCTCGATTTTTGGCTTCACCGCATCCAGCACGGGCTTGAGCGCTCTCGGAGCCCACACCACCAGCAGCCTCATAAACTGCTCGATCACGCCCTTCGCCCTCTTCGACACGGCGGCGTCGTCCCCGTAGTCGACCGAGTTCATCTGGGTCAGGACCTTCACGACGGAGCCCTTCACCCAGCGGCTGAGGTCGCTGCCCTTCACAAACTGAAGCAACGGGTCGAGCATCGCGCCCCCCAGGCAGTGCAGCGACTCCAGCTCCTCGCAACACAGCGCGATCTCGGCGTCCAGCCGCCGCCTCATCGCCCCCCTCGCGCCCGCGCGCTTTTATAACAAATTAATGGTGGCGCCTCACCAGATTATACTCGTCGCTGCGCGCGGACTGCCAGTACCCCCAGAGCGCGCGGACGAGCCGCTGAAACGGCGTGGCCCGCTCGACCGTCTCGTCGTCCACAAACGTGTACTCGACCATCTCGTCGTGCGGCATCGGGTGCTGCGCGCCCCAGTGCTTAAGTAGGCGGGTACCTATACATAAGAGGCGCGCGGCGCGTCGTCACAATGGCGAATAAAATGATGATGGTGGCGGTTTTTTTGATCGCGGGCGCTGCCGCGTTCTCCACCCCGCCGCTGCGCCCCCGCCGCCCGGCCCTCGCCGCCCGTCCGTGCTGCTGCTCGCTGGACCAACACTTTGCGACGGGACTGGCGGTGGGCTTCTTCGCCCCGTACGCGATGGTGACGGTGATGCACGCCATGCAGCGGGCGATGCTGCTGGCGGTGTGCCGGATCGACGAGGCGTTCGAGGCGGCGCGGCAGAAGAAGGGGTGATGCGGTATATAAGTTATCAAACAATAAATCCATGCTGCTGAAATTAATTGTATTTGCGCTCGTGGCGGCCGCGAGCGGCTTCGTCCTCGCGCGCCCGGAGATGATGTCCAACGCCGACAGGGTGAAGCTGGGGATCGCCACGGGGTTCGTGGCGCTTCGCCAGCCTTCCATGAGAATGGTATGCGCCGACCTGCCCAGCATGGCGGTGCACGCGGGGGCTGGGTTCGCCCTCGGGTACCTGTTGCCGCAGGTCGTTTACCCCGTGGTGGTGGCGGTGAGTGAGCTGCACAAATTAAAAACGAAAACAAACAAGAAGAAGAGGCGATGACGTTATTTCCGCCGAACGGTCTGGCGCTTGGCGTTGTCGCAGGCGTTGCAGAGCGAGTTGATCAGCTCCAAAATGACAATCAAAATAATAACGCACGCGACGATCCCGATCATCAGGAGGATTGCGCTCCCAAACCTCTCCCATCCATCCAGACTTTTCCACCTGCCCGCCAAAATGCAGCCAAACACCATGCACACGATGCCAGCCGCCGCCGCGCACACCATCAGCGACGCAGTGCATGCTTGGGACGCCGCCTGCTCGAATGCTTGGATCGCAGCCTCCTCTTCACGGGCCTCTTCCTCTGACGGGCTGCTGACTTTCAGAACGGGGGCGTGCATGCGGCGCCAAACGCACCAGGCGCTTATGTACTGGAAAAAAAACAGGATCATGCGGCCGAAGAAATTAAAACCGCCACTGGAAAAAAAAAACTATATAGGATCCCAACTCCACAGCACCAACCACCAAATGACCGACGGCGGCGACTTCTCGCTCCTGCACCGCATCCGCGCCAAGTACAACGCCCGGCTGCGCGAGCTGGGCGCGCTCCTCCCGGATCCGGAGGGGAACTACACCGAGATCCGCCGCGCGAAGCAGGTGGTGCTGGACCAGATCAGCGGGTACGTCCGGTGCGGCGGCGTCGAAACCGAGCTCAACCTCCCGGACTGGTACAAGGCCGCCGGCGGGAGGCGGGGCAGGGTGCAGCCCCCGAACGTGCCGATGGAGGAGAAGAAGAGGAAGCCGGCGATCGGCCGCCTGTTCAAGGGCGCGTCCAAGAAGGAGCAGTTCCTGTGCAACTTCACCGACGAGCTGCTTCCGGAGGACGACTTGCCGCCGACAGAGCCCAACTCCCCGCTGCCGTTCGAGTCCCTGATGGGGCCCGCCAGCGCGTTCCATCGCGTGATGCAGTCGGGGAAGATCTCCTCGATCATCGATAGTTATCTCGATCGTTATTAAACGTAAATTGTGTATAAAGGCCCACACCAGCGACCCCGCCCCGCATGCCCGTCGTTGACGACGACCCGTTCTGCGAGCAGGCGATGTGGGCCGCCCTTCTCAACAGCAACAGCACGCTCTTTATTAAGAACCCCGTCGCCGCGGTCACCGGCGCGCTCATGATCCCCATAGGCTTGGTGCCAACGGGCGAGGGCCCGCCGCTGTTCATGCTGTGCAAGGCGGCGCTGTGCATCACCGGCATCGGCACCGCCGTATTCCACTCGATGTCCCCCGCGCAGGCGAGCGCCTCCGGCATCAACTACCGCCTGTACGACTGGCTCGCCATCACGCTCATGTGCGCCAACATCATCCTGCTGTACCTCTCGAACCTGCTGGCCCGCGCGGGCGAGGCCGCCACGATCGCCGTTGGTGCTTTATATACTTTAGGCCGTGCTTTAAAAAAACACCAATTTAGCCTTTATCCCCTCGAAACAAAGGAAAACAAGAACCAATGGCATGCATTGTGAACTGCTCCAACCCCGTTCGGGCGTTAGCTATTGTGGATGCGCTGCATGCAATCGCTGGGTACGCTAAGCAAGAGGAGGCAATAGCCCCCGGGGACGACTTCTACCTGCGGCCTTACGCGGTGGTCGAGATGACACGCACAGGCAAGAAGGACACACCACCGTGCCCGTTCGAGCCTTCCATTCTCCAGTTCACGTCGTACAAGATCCGGGAGCCGCACCGCATTGCGGTCACAGTGCTGAAGCGGATGGGTATCTGCAACGTGACGCTGCAAGTGAACTACGAGCAGATTGTGACCCAACGCAAATGGAGGGGTAAGGCCGTGCCAACTCAGAAGCTGTTCAAGTGCGCGTACGACGGTGAAAGCAGCGATGACGGGTACGTCAAGGCCCTGGAGGCGATGACCGATGCCCCGGCGCCCGCGGACTGGGAGGCGGAGCGCGTGAAGGCGCGGGATGCTGTGTTGGAGGGGTTTACTGAGGAGTTCAGGAGCAGCTCCAGGCTCATGGCCCAGCGTAATTGATTGGCTGGAGATATCCCGAACGAAGTCTTTTTTTACCTGAATTGTTGGTGCTCGGCGTTTAGGCTTGGCCCGGGCCGTTGCTTCGTACCCAGTTTGGGATTTAAACCCTTAAAACAATCGCCTCGAGCGCCTTCATGTACCCGTCGTTCTTGTCATATATGAGCGACCCAGCCACTTGCGCTTCGTCACAACTTGCTCCAACGGGAAGTGCTCGTCAACCCAGTCCTCAAACTCATCAAGCGTCGCGTACTGCGTAGTCTGTACCAAGTTTGCTGGAGCTGCAGCGTCTTCAAGGTTGTAGAACAGCTTGCTGATCGTTATGCGGTGCGCATAGTCTTGTGACGTGATTGCCTTGATGAGTAGCTGCTTCAGTGCATCCATGCGACGCGGGAACACTGTCTTCGTCGTTTCGCCGCCAACTTTCTGAGCGTCTGGGTTGAACCGGATGAAGTAGACAGGGATGATGGTGCCTGGCACCGTCCGGTAGCCGTCAACGATCTTTGCCATGCGGATCTGCTCGCAGCGAGGAATGTACCAGTTGTGCTGGTGCTCGTCAACTTCCACAATCACAACATGTGTCCCAAGATCGTACAGGATATCAGCTTGTGGACGACCACATACGTTTTTGTCAGAATTAGGGTTCTGTTTGTTCCATGTAGTGTACAAGGGAATATCACCAGAGTCTGCCCATTCATCAAGATAAGCCACAACCCTGGCTTCTTGAATGCGAGACTTTTTGTAGGCGCGAGGGTGGCATAAAGAACAATATTCACCAAGTTTCTGAATAGAAACACGTTTGCAGCCAGGACATAACATTCGTCCATCACATCTGGCGCAGGCAACTTTCCTTAAGCCATGATAACACATATGATGCCCCCATCTCGGGCAGACAGCACAATAGCCTTGAATTTTTCCGTGAGTGCACCTTGGAGCACACAGTTTGCACGATTTTCTGTTGATCAAGTGTGGCTTGCAGTAATCAGACCCTTTGCATTGTTTACACATTCTTTTGATCTTTTTGTGAATGCAGAGCCCTGTCCCGCCCCCTTCGCATCTGTCACAGAGGTCCGTGTATTTGCCGTGTATACATCTTTTCCTTTTTCGCTGGGGTTTGCAGTCCCTGCATGCAGGACGTCTTCTGTTGTGTTCACATATTCCAGCAACACTGCAATATCTGCAATCGTATGGACGGATTCCATGTTCGCACTTCTTAGCTTTTCCACATTGTTTGCAAGAGTATTTAACTTTTCCATGGAGGCACATACTTCCACCTCCACAAGATGTACAGTAAGCTTTTCGTTTTCCATGAGGACATTTTTTTTCAGGGATAGGCCTGCAAATTCTACAACTTGATCTGACCTTATTGTGCTCACAAATCCCAGGTCCATGACATGTAATGCATACAGATGAAATTTTACCATGCTCACATCTTTTTCTTGGTGGTCTATTTGGATTGCAAACATTGCAGGTATACCTGATTTTGCTATGTTCACACACACCACCCCCCTTGCAATGAGGGCAAAAGTAAGGATACCTGTTATGAGGACATTTCTTTTTGTTTTTCGGGGTCTGCTTAATAGGTTCTTCCATCTGCATTACCACGACAGGTTCTTCAACATCCTCTGGAACTGCTGCTGCAGTGTTTAACAGCGTCATTGCAATAAGAAACGGCGACACCATTGTCCTTGTTTTCTTCACACAGCACTGCTCGGCACACGGCTGTCCAGTATCCACGGGCTCCTGCGCGCGCTTGGGCATGGTTTGCTGGTAAGGGTCTTTTAAATATGATCTTTCCTGGTTTATTCAATTTGGTCACACACATCCTGTTGCAGGGCCATCAGCGTCGTGGACGAGACTTAATTCCTTAGCAGGTCGCTCTCCTCGTTTTCTGTACCCAAGGCCTCCGTCATCTGCATCACCTCCGCCATGCCATGTCCTTCCTGCTGGTACAGGAGGTAGTTAACTTCCTTGTTCTTGAGGAACTTCCAGGTTGTGTAGGAGTTGATTAACAAATCCGCTGCCAGTCTAATCAGAATAAAATCGATCTGCGACATCATAAGCGATATAGAGATCACGGACGCGAATGAGGCGTAGAGGCTGTATAATTGTAAAAGAACATAGATCGTCCACTTGGAGTAGGGGATGTATTTGGTTTTATGGTCCTGAACACAATTTTGAATGAATGGTATTAAAGAGTCCGAGCTAAAGTCGTTTATGCATGTCGATACGAACGACGCAATCGCCACCATCCACCATCGGGTCCAGCTATTCAAAGACAGAGCCATGAGCTTGGTTTTTTCACTCGGCCCCACGTGGAAGAAGTCCGAGTGAAACATATCGATGCTCTGGAAGCCGATCAGCGCGATGCACATCCAGGTAATGAGGAGGCCCACCGTAATCTTCTTATTCTCAAACGCGTGATCGAGGCACCCCATGCGACTGCCGCGGCGGGCGCTTTAATACCGAGGCCGCGCGTGCGCCCCGACTGGGGCCATCAGCTTCGCCTGAATCCTCTGGGAATAACCCGTCAAAACGGCGAGGACCTCGTGAGATCGTCGCCGCCCCTCCCGATCGACGACTCGCTCCTGCTCCGCATCTCCCCGAGCAACGGCGGCGGCACCAGGGCGGTGTCGCTCTTGCACCGCGGCTCCGCCTGCGGGAAGGACTCCGTGGCGAACGCGTGGTGCTGCTTGAGCCGCTGCCCCTGGGCGACGACGCGCTGCCGGATCTCGCACATGAGGGCGTGCGTGTCGCTGTTGTTGAGGATGATGCGGCTCTGCGTCGCGATCTCCGCCTGCAGGGCGTCGGCGCGGAGGGTCTGCTCCTTGAGCCGGGCCTCGGCCTGCGCGAGCTGCGTGGCCACGACGACGCCGTCGAACACCATCCACAGCGCCGTGAGGGCCCAGCCCAGGGCGATGTGCATCGGGCGGATGTAGATGGAGAACAGCTCGTTGAGAGCCACGGAAAGGAGGAAGAGCGCGCCCCAGCGGACGCAGGAGTGGATGATCATTATGGTGGGGCGGGTGGGTTATTTATATGCGAGGCGCGCCCGCTCGGGCTGCGAGCTCGCAGCGCGGCCATTAAATCGTTTTCTATATAAACCCCGCGGCCACTGGCGTCCATGACGATGCGAGACCTCGTGTGCCGGCTCAACCGGCTCGTGGGCGATGAGCAATTCCTGCGAACCACCGCGACGCCACCGAGCCGCCCGCTCATCGTGCTGTCCGGCGACATCTCCGACGTGGACGGGTTCTACGGCCTCGCCAAGTACGCGCAGTCCGGCGCCGACGTGCTGTTTTGCATGACGTATCCGG
>Ga0247840_10006545_pt1 | contig 16688 bp, 14 predicted proteins | sample LaCruzMarch2015__FD_192404 | JGI IMG/M metagenome (GOLD analysis project Ga0247840, IMG submission 192404) | Freshwater microbial communities from meromictic Lake La Cruz, Castile-La Mancha, Spain - LaCruzMarch2015_17m | ecosystem: Environmental > Aquatic > Freshwater > Lake | place: Spain... | reverse complement strand
GCAAAGCTTGCAAAGGAAATCTAAAACCTCGTTTGTGGCGCTTACCAAAATCAAACAGTTTAGTAGTTTATTACGGTTTAAAAAACAAAGGTTGCGAGGAAATTGTGGAACGACTTAAAAAAAGTATCGCAAAAAAAACAGGCGGTAATACAGAAAATCGCGTTGATAATTTTCAAATTCCTGTTGGTTTTAGTGTAGCCATGACTAACATTCCTGAAAATGCCAACATTGAAACCGCTATCAATGACTATGCGTATGCTTTTAAAAAAGTTTCTGAGATCGCAAACTATATAACTGTGAACATTAGTTGCCCAAATATTACTTGTGGAGAAGAAAAATTATTTTTGGTTCCAGAAAATTTGGAAAAACTTTTGACTCGGCTTGATCAAATAATTTTGTCTCAACCAGAAAAATTCGATAAACCAGTTTTTGTAAAAATGTCTCCAGATTTGGAATTAAATGTTATTGATGAAATTTTAAACATTTTAGACAGGCACAGAATCTCAGGAATTATTTGCACTAACTTAACAAAAAAACGCGATCCAAATTTGGTGGTGGAAAAAGATGTACCCGAAAATGGTGGCTTAAGCGGAGTGCCGGTGAGAGAGCTTTCCGACAAACTCTTGGCTTATTTATATAAAAAAGTTGAGCATCGATTTGTTTTAATTGGTTGCGGTGGAACTTTTTCAGCTAAAGATGCTTATAGAAAAATTCGTCTTGGTGCTAGCGCTGTGCAATTAATTACCGGCATGATTTATGTTGGCCCACAACTAGTAGGGCATATTAATTGTGAATTAGCGGAGCTACTTAAAAAAGATGGTTTTAAAAATGTTTCTGAAGCCGTTGGGGTTGATAATCTTTAAAAATACCGCAGTGAATTTTTCAGGTTGACTTTTTGCTATAAGTGTGTATACTTATATCCAAGTAAGTTAATCCACGTTGCTTCGCCCGTGCGTAAGATCACAAGTCTCTATGTCACCCGATCAAAGGATTGGTTGGCTTGCTTAAGATTATAAAATTAAGTATACACATGAACAAAAAACTATACATCGGTGGTCTTCCTTACAAGACAACTGAACAAGATTTAGCAGCAGAATTTTCAAAGGCCGGTGAAGTCGTCTCAGTACGAATCATCACTGACCGTGAAACTCGACGATCTCGAGGTTTCGGTTTCGTAGAAATGTCTACTGAAGACGAAGCAGCTAAAGCTATCGAAATGTTTAACGGCGTAGATTACGGAGGAAGAAACATTCTAGTTACAGAAGCAAAACCTGATACAAACAGACGATAAATTGTAGGAAAAGACCGGCTCAGTAATGAGGCGGTTTTTTCTTTGGGAAAATTTAGTTATATTTCACAAAAACTTTATAAAAATTTTAACTTTTCTTTAATAAAATTTCATAAGGTGTTTTTTAGAATAAGCTCATGAAAAATATATTTATTATTGGTATTGGTGGTAAGGGTTTAAATGGTATTGCTCAAATGTGTTTGGAAAAGGGTATGAAAGTGGCTGGGGTGGATGTTAAAAAAACGGCTGAGACTGAGGCGCTTCAAAAAATGGGGGCGGAGATTTTTTATGAACATTCGGCTGAAAATATTTATGGCAATTTTGATGCAGTTATTTACTCATCAATTATCAAAGAAGATTGTCCAGAAATTTTAGAAGCGCGACAGAGAAAAATCCCTATTATTAAACGTTCTGAATTTTTAAAAGAATTAACAAAAACTTCATTTAGAATTTCCATTGCAGGCAGTCACGGCAAAAGTACTACTACTGCCATTACGGGACTTTCTTTAATTCATGCCGGTCAAAATCCAGACATATATTGCGGAGCTTTTGTGAAAGAGCTCGGTTCATATAATCGCTCCGGGGCTGGGAAAATTTCCGTTGTTGAATCGTGTGAATACGATCGTTCATTTTTTGATTTAATTGGTGACGCGACCATTATTACTTCCATCGAAAAAAGCCATCTCGAATATTATAAAGACGAGGCAGAAATGTTGGTGGCCTTTAGAACTTTTGTTCAAAAACATTCTGATTTTGCGCCGATTATTGTAAATGGCGACGACATCAATATTCGAAGGGTAATTGTACCTTATCAAAATTCTAAAAAGATTATTACTTATGGTTTTAATTCTTCTAATGATTACTTGATTAAAAATATTTCGCTAGAGAGTGACAAGACCACGTTTAGTGTTTATAAGGGTAAACATGTTGTGGTCAAAGACTTATCAATTAAAATTCCAGGTTTATATAATGTTTTAAATTTTACAGCTTTGGTAGCACTGTTTAATGAATTTTCTTTTAATTTTAAAGGTATTGGTGAAGTGGCTAAGAATTTTTATGGAATCGGTCGTCGTTTTGAAATTTCGCAGGTAGCAGATGGAAAAATATTTGTGGATGATTTTGCTCATCATCCAACACAGGTTAAAAATTTATTTTATGGTTTGAAACAATTTTATCCAGATCATAAAATTTGTGCCGTTTTTCAACCCAGGCAATATAACTTAATTAAAAATTTCATTCGTGAATATGGACAAAGTTTCAAATTAGCTGACGAAGTTATTCTGACTGACATTGTGCCAGCTCTTGGTGACACCGAAAAAGATATTAATTCTTTAAAGTCGGTCGATGTAGTTAATTCAATCCAATGTTATTCTGGCAAGAAAGCCAAGGTTTATCATAAATTTGAGGAAATTGTGACTTATCTAAAAAAGAGTATAAAAACAAAGACTATTATCGCCACAATTGGGGCTGGGGATATCTATAAAATCAAGGATTTGTATGTGAAAAAGCTCAAATTTAATTAGTGTATAATATTAAGTAATTTAAACCGTATAATATTAATAAATATGAATTATGAAAAAGTTTTAGTTTTAGGATTTGGAGTAACGGGCAAGGCTATTGTTAATTTTTTAACTCACAAAAAAATTAAACACACAGTGGTTGATTCAAAGCCTGCAGAAAATTTTGATCAGGACTTAATTAAAAAATATCAAAATTCTGGCCTCACAGAATTTATTTTTGGAGTAAATGATCTAGATAATATTTCAGAATACGATTTAGTGATGACTAGTCCTGGAGTTTCTTACTTACATAATCCAATTTTGCAAAAAGCTTTGGCGGCAAAAATTGAAATTAAAAACGACGTAACTTTATTTTTAGAAGAGTGGAAAAAAATAGGCAAAACAATCGGGGTGACTGGTTCAAATGGTAAAAGTACTATTGTGACCCTTATTCACCAAATGATTCAAGCAAGTGGTCACCACTCTATTTTGGTAGGTAATATTGGAAAATCCCCGCTGGATTATTTGGTAGACGAGCAGGAGGCCGAAACTATTGCCGTGTTAGAACTTTCCAGCTATCAATTAGAAAGTTTCAAAACAGAACATGCCGTTGATGTGGCCATTATTTCTAATTTATCTTCAAACCACCTTGATCATTATGACGGAGATTTTCAAAAATATGCTGAGGCAAAAATTAGAATTGCTAATCCTGATAAAACAAAATTAATTGTAAATTTTGATAATGAAGAAACTAATAAATATTTTGGTCAAATTTTGAAAGACTTCAAAAATAATTTATACCAGGTTTCTTTTAAAACTGACATATCTGAAGCTAGTTCAGACGGGGCTTATACAAATTCAAATGGAAATATTTTTGTTCAAGCAGTTCACGAGATTGAATTTAATCACATTAAAGGTCTACGGGTTTTTGGCCAACATAATTTGTATAACATTGCGATGTCTATCTTGGCTTTTGATTTAATTGGATTGACTTATAGCGAAAAAATAGAAAAAGCCATTCGGGATTTTCCGGGCTTAGAACATCGTATTGAATTTGTGCGTGAAATAGGCGGAATTGTTTTTGTAAATGATTCAAAATCGACAACTCCAGATTCTACACGAGCTGCTATTGAAAGTTTTGGTCAAGATAAAAATATTTTGTTAATTATGGGTGGCTTAGATAAAGATATGAATTTCAAGGTTCTAGCTCCTTATTTAGAGCAATACGTAAAATATTTAATTTTACTTCCAGGAGACGCAGAAAAGAAAATTATCGATTTGTGTGATTTGGCTGAAACGGAATATTTTAAAGTTTCGGATATGAATGAGGCTGTTATAAAAGGTCGAGAACTATCGACTGTGGGTGATATTGTTTTATTGTCACCTTCGACCAGTAGTCAAAATGCTTATAAAAACTTTGAACATCGCGGCACTGAATTTAAAAATTGTGTTAATGAATTGATTTAAATTTTTAAAAATAAAATTATGAAAATATTTTTTAACTTATTCCACTGGCTTCGTAAAAAATATTGGAAAGTTTTTAAAATTGAAACTTTTGGAGTGAGAACTTTAATTTTAAAAGATAATAAAATTTTATTAGTACGACATCGATATGGAAATTTATGGGTTATGCCCGGTGGTCAAATTGATAAAAATGAGGATCCAAAAATTGCTGCTTTGCGAGAACTGCAAGAAGAGGTTGGTGTTAATGGACTAAAAATAGATTATCAACTTGGTTATTACAAAAATACAACGGGTGGTAAAAATGATCATGTCTATTGTTTTGTCATGACAGATTTCGAAATAAACTCTATTTCTAAGAGGAAATTTATAGATTTTTTGGAAATAGGTGAAATGGCTTGGTTTGATTTAAATCAACTACCGGAAACTATTTCTAGAGCCACAAAATCCAGAATTGCTGAATTTTTAGCCAATAAAAGAGATTTGGTCGGAGCTTGGTAAAATGCTAAAATTTAAGGATGAATATTGCCAAAAAGAAACGTAGTGCCGATTGGAATTACGGAGGTTATAAATGGAAACTAAGTCGCTCTAAAATTGATCTCTTTGTGGAGTGTCCACGATGTTTTTATATGGATAATAAATTTGGTTACGCTAGACCAAAATTTCCTCCTTTTAATTTAAACAGCGCTGTCGACACTTTACTTAAAAAAGAATTTGATAAATATCGCCGAGAAAAAACCCCTCATCCATTAATGAAAGAATATAAAATAGACGCGATTCCTTTTACTCATTCAAAATTAGATGAGTGGCGAGAAAATTTTGTGGGAATGCAGTATTACCATACTGAAACCGGCATGACTATTTCTGGAGCTATCGATGATGTGTGGGTTAATCCAAAAGGCGAATTGCACATAGTGGATTACAAATCTACCAGTAAGGAAGAAGAAATCACACTGGATGATGAATGGAAAAATTCTTATAAACGCCAAATGGAAGTTTATCAATGGCTATTTCGTAAGGCGGGTTTTGAGGTAGCTGAAAAAGGTTTCTTTGTTTATGCCAATGGCGACACTAGTGCCGAAGCTTTTAATGGAAAATTAGAATTTGATATGACTGTTTTAGAGCACGTGGGTGATGCAGAATGGGTTGAACCAACAATCTTTGCTATTAAGGAAACTTTAGAAAAAGATGAACTACCCGGGGCAGGTAAAAATTGCGAACATTGCCAATATCATTATGCTCGTATTGAGGTTAAGGATAATTAATTATAAAATACTTATATTATGGATTTAAATAAAAAACCAGTAAATGATCGAATGACTTTGCAAAAAATGGCCGCTCAAAAAGCCCTTAAACAAAGACAACAATCTGAACTAAAAAAAGCCGAAAGTAATCTCCAAATATCCGAAGGAGAATTTCAAAGAATGCACAGAGAAGAAGTTAGAATTCAAACAGAATTAGCACACTTGAAACCTCAAATAGAAAGTTACGAAAAAAGGTTAGGTGTCAGTAAAGGTAGTACAAAAGTTTTAGAAGAAGAAATAATTAAATTAAAAAGTAAAATTCAAACTTTAAAAAATGACTTATCAAAATAAAAATCCCATAACAGTAGTAATTTTCGGAGCTACAGGTGATTTGGCTAAAAACAAAATTTTATCTGCATTACTTGATTTACATATAAAAGGCATGCTTGGCCCTCACTATCGTGTAGTTGGTTATTCTAGAAAAGATTTATCAGATGCTGATTATAGACAATTTGCCCGAACTGCAATTATTGAAAAAAACAAAATTGTGGCAGAGGGTGTTTTAGAAGATTTTTTGAAAAAGGTGACGTATCTTCGTGGTGATCTTGATAATATTGATGATTACAAAAATTTACGTCAAAATTTGGCGGCTTACGATAATCAATTGGGAACATGTACTAATAAAATTTATTATTTAGCTGTGCCTCCAACAATGTATGAAAAAGTTTTTAATGGTTTGGATAAAGGTGATTTGGTTTTGAGCTGTAAAAAACCCGGCATTGATAGTTGGACTAGAATTTTGGTTGAAAAACCTTTTGGTAATGATTTGGAACAGGCGAGATTGCTTGATAAAAAACTAGGATCATTGTTTGATGAAAGTCAGATTTTTAGAATTGATCATTATCTAGCCAAAGAAGCGGTGCAAAATATTATTAGCTTTCGTTTTGCTAATGCTATTTTTGAACCACTTTGGAACAATGAGTATGTTGATCGAGTGGAAATAAAACTTTTTGAAAAAAATACCCTAGAAAGCCGTATTAATTTTTATGATAAAGTCGGAGCCTTGCGTGATGTTGGACAAAATCATTTATTACAAATGTTAGCCTTGATTGCTATGGAAGATCCTGGAGGCATTACTTCTAATAAAATTCGTGAAGCTCGTGAAAAAGTTTTGGGTCAAATTGTGCCTTATTCTAGAAAAGTAGATAATTATGCTTATCGTGCTCAATATAATGGTTATAAAGAAATTGATCCAGCTTTTAAAAATTCAGAGACCGAAACTTATTTTAAAGTGAAATTAAATATTAAAAATAAGCGTTGGGATCGCGTACCTTTTATTATTGAAAGTGGTAAGGGTTTGAATGAAAGCAGGGTAGAAATAAATATTGTTTTTAAAGATAAACAAAGTTCAGTTTGCCAGATTGATGAAGTTTGTCGTTACAATAATCAAATCAAAATTAATATTCAACCAGAAGAAAAAATCTCACTTTGTTTCTGGACTAAAAAACCAGGTTTGTCATTTGAATTAGAACAAAGAAATCTGGCTTTCAATTTTAGTGAAGATAATTTACCGGTGACTGATGCTTATGAAAAAGTGCTTTATGATTGTATTCACGGAGATTCGACTTTATTTACTTCAACCGAAGAGGTTTTGCGAGAATGGGGTATAATAGAAAAAATCTGTGCTGATTGGAAAAGTGTACCACTAGAACATTATGATTTGGGAATGAATCCAGATGATTTAAAAATTTTAGAAGAAAAAATATAATTTAAAAATATGAAATTAGGATATATCGGTCTTGGAAAAATGGGTTACGGCATGGTGGAAAAAATGTTGGAAAAAGGTCATCAGGTTGTGGCTTTTAATCGCAGTCCTGAAAAAGTCGATAGTATCAAAGAGAAGGGTGCGATTCCGGCTTATACAATTTCTGAAATTTTTGAAAATTTGGAAGGTGGTTTTTTTGAAAATACTGGAAGTGCTGAAACATCTGGCGGACGAAAAGTAATTTGGTTAATGGTGCCGTGGCAAACTGTTGATGAGGTTTTGGATCAAGTTATACCTTTTCTAAAAGCAGGCGACATTGTTATTGATGGTGGAAATTCTCCTTTTGAAAAAAGTATCGAGCGTGGCAAAAAACTAGCCGATCTTGGTTTTGATTTTATGGATATTGGTACGAGCGGTGGTCCTGGCGGTGCTCGCAACGGGGCTTGCTTAATGATTGGTGGTAAGGCTGAAACTTTTACTGAACTAGAAAATCTGTTTAAAGATATTTCTGTGGAAAATGGTTACGGTTACATGGGTCCTGCTGGAGCCGGTCATTTTGTAAAAATGGTTCATAATGGAATTGAATATGGCATGATGCAAGCGATTGGTGAGGGATTTGAAGTTTTGAAATCAGCCGACAAACTTTTTGGTCAAAGTTTAGATTTGAAAAAAGTTACAGGAATTTATAATCATGGTTCTGTGATTGAGTCTCGTTTAATTGGATGGCTCGACAAAGCTTACTCTCAAAACGGTCTAGAATTGGATGGAATTTCTGGCGAAGTAAAACATAGCGGCGAAGGTTTGTGGACTGTGGAAACTGCTCAAAAACTTGGTGTGCCTGTAGAAAACATTAAACAATCTTTAGATTTTCGAGTGGCTTCAACTGGTAATCCTAGTTATACCGGTAAAGTTGTTTCCGCTCTACGTAATCAATTTGGTGGGCATGATGTGAAGGAAAGTGCTTAAAATAAAATCCTCTTAGCGTATGATATAATTCTTGTATGAAAATTATTGATATTTCTGTGCCGATTAATAATAAAACTGTTGTTTATCCAAATAATCCTGCAGTGGTAATTGAAAAAGTGGCTAAGACCGCCAGTTCGTCTTCTCAGTTGAGTAAAATTTCTTTTGGTTCACATACCGCTACGCACATCGATGCACCGTCTCACACTATCGAGTATGGCGATCCTATTGAATACTACTCTCTAGAAAATTTTATTGGGGAATGTCAGGTTTTTGATTTTAGTTATTTGAATCCTGGTGAATTAATTAAAATTTCAGATTTTGAAAAAGTTTTAAACGGCGAAAACTCTCCAAAAAAAGAAATTTCCGCTGGTGCCAGAATTTTAGTTAAGACCTCTAATTCTAATCGAGGTTACGATGAATTCTATGAAGACTTCGTGGCTTTGAGTGGAGACTGTGCAGATTGGTTAGCTGAGAAAAATATTTATCTTTTTGGAATTGACTATTTATCTATTAAGAAACGCGGCTCGGCTGATAATCGGGCCCACAATTCTTTGCTTGCTAAAAATATTCCAATTATTGAAGGTTTGAATTTAAAAGAAGTTACAGCCGGCACTTATGAAATTTTTTGCCCACCCTTGAAATTGACTGGTGTTGATGGAGCTCCAACTAGAGCCGTTTTGATTATTAGAGAATAAATTTTGTAGAATTAGTATTAATTGGCTAATTTGGCATTAAATAGTAAAATAGAGAGATAAAATTATGGAAAATTCAATCAACAACTTCTCAAAACAATTTGCTTTTGAGCCAGAAATTATCAATCCTGAAAAATTTAATAATACTAAAAAAAGTTTTGTGCTTGGGGGAATGGGCGGTTCTCATTTAGCTGGTGGAATTTTCAAAATAATTAATCCTGAAATTAATTTATCTATTTATCGAGATTACGGCTTACCTAAAAAATCAGCCGAGGATCAGGACGCTACTCTATATATCGCCAGCTCTCATTCTGGTAACACTGAAGAAATTTTGGATTTCGCTGATGAGGCTTATTCAAAAGGTTTGGATTTAATTATTGTTACAACTGGTGGAAAATTATTGGAATTTGCACAGGAGAATAAAATTCCTACCATTGTTTTACCTAATGATGGTATTCAACCTCGCACCGCGCTAGGTTATTCATTGCTCGCTTTGTATAAAATAATTTTACCTGAAAAAGTTTCTGACTTACAAAAACTACAAAATATTATCGACTCACAGAAAAATGTCGCACAAGCTAAAGAGTTAGCTAAAACCTTACAAAATAAAATTCCAGTCATTTATACTTCATCTCAAAACCGGGCCGTGGCATATAATTGGAAAATTAAATTTAATGAAACTGGAAAAATTCCTGCTTTTTATAATTCCTTTTCAGAACTTAATCATAATGAAATGCAAGGTTATGATTTTGTGTCAGAAAATGCCGCATTATCTGAAAAATTTCACTTTATTTTTATTCACGACAGTGCCGACAATGAAAGAGTGGAAAAAAGAATGAACGTCACAGAACAGGTTTATAAAGAAAAAGGATTACCAGTTACCAGCTTGTTTTTAGAAGGTGATTCAAAAATTGAACAGATTTTTAATTCGCTTTTGCTTGCTGATTGGGTTTGTCTAGAATTAGCCAAGATTTATGGCACCGAACCAGAGAAAGTGCCCTTAATCGAAAAATTTAAAACTTTACTTTAAATATTATGATTAGAGAAATATAATTATGTTAATAGATCAAATTTTTAAAAGAAAATATTCCGTTGTAATTGTTTTGCTTCTTCTTGCCGCTATTCTGCTTTCTATTGGCTTATTTAAATTATTTAATTCTGAAATGAAACCTGGAACCATTGAAAATTCAACAGAACAGGCAGATTGGGTTAAATATACGAATACAGATTTTAATTTCACTATTAGTTTTCCAAAAGATTGGAAGATTTATGAAGACTTATCTGATATAAACGCGCCAAAAATAAATATTTATAAGCCTGAATATAAAACAAAAACTCCCTTAAATAATTTTTCTCAAGAATCAAACATTTCTATTTTTCCCAAGGGCCTAGCGACTGACGTTGTGGTTGGAAAAACTCAAGACGTTAATTTTAATTTAAAAGAAAAAACTGCGAAATCATTTGATTATCTTCTAACAAACAATTTAGCTTGGGCTTCTTTTATAACTTTCAACACACCTCCAAAATCATGGCAGTCTTGGGGATTTGTTTGGTTAAATACAGAAGTTAAAAATCTTACTTATAAATGTAAAAGTGGAAGCAAAGAGGTGGAATTAGATCTTTGTAACACTTTTGAAGGTGATATACTGGAAAGACAAGGTAGTATTGATAAAGAAATCAGAAACACAGAATTAAAAATTTTAAGCACATTTAAATTTATTGATTAATGAAAAGTCCTAGTACTTTTAAAAACATCAAAAGAGAATGGTATAGATATGAACCTCAAAAAGTTTTTGAGCTTTTTAATGTTACCAATAAAGGCTTAAAAAAAGAGCAAGTTAAACATAATCTGGAAAAATTCGGCAAAAATATTTTGGTTGATTCTAAAGCCAGAAGTTATTTTGAAATTTTCTTGTCTCAGTTTGCCAGCCCTCTGGTTTATATTTTGGTGGTGGCATCAGGAATTGTTTTTTGGCTGGGTCATTACACCGACGCTTTGATTGTAGCTGGAATCGTTTTGCTAAACGCCATTATCGGAACCATTCAAGAAGGTAAAGCCGAAGATACTTTAATGGCTTTAAAAAATTATATTAAAAGCTATGCTACAGTCATTCGCGATGGTAAAGAGAAAATTATTGATGATACAGAACTAGTACCTGGAGATTTAATTTTATTAAAAGATGGTGGAGCTGTGCCGGCTGATGCGCGATTGGTTTTTGCGAATTCTTTAAAAGTAAATCAATCAATTTTAACAGGAGAATCAGAATTAGTTATTAAAACCGCAGATCAAATTGCGGCTACAAATTTACAAATAGCCGACCAACAAAATATGATTTTTCGCGGTTCGTATGTAGTTTCTGGCTTGGCTACGGCAATAGTTATTGATACGGGTACTAATACTGTTATCGGAAAAATTTCAGAAAAATTAAAAGAGATAAAAATCGATGTGCCGCTAAAAAGAAAAATCGATGAACTATCAACAATTATAATGTGGCTTGTGGGAATTTTGTCTGTAGTTATTTTTGTTTTTGGAGTTTTATCTGGAAAAGTTTGGATGGATATGTTTTTGACGGTTGTGGCTATTGCAGTGGCGGCGATTCCTGAAAGTTTGCCGGTCGCGGTGACTTTGGTTTTGACTGCCGGGGTTTGGCGCATGACGCAGAAAAATGTTTTAGTAAAGAGATTGCAAGCGGTTGAAGCTTTGGGTCAAGCCACGGTGATTGCGGTCGATAAAACCGGCACCATTACCAAAAATCAAATGATGGTTGGTAAAATTTTTGTAAATAATCGTTTTATAGAAGTTACCGGAAGTGGTTACGAGCAGATTGGTAACTTCATAGAGAACGGTCAAATTATTGAAAAATTAGAAAAAGATAAAGATTTGGATTTACTTGCCAAAGCTTCTGTTTTTACTGCTACTGCTGATTTAAGGTATAAGTCTGATCAAAGAGAATGGATTTTGGAGCGAGGTGATCCTACAGAAGCCTCTCTTTTGGTTTTGGGCAAAAAATATGGTTATATCAAAAGCGAGTTAGAAGATCGTTTCCCCAAAATTTTGGAAATTCCTTTTGATTTTGATACTAAACATCACACCACTATTAATTTAGTAAAAAATAAAAATATTTTATTTACCGCAGGCAGTCCAGAAATTATTTTGGCCAAGTGCCAGACCATTTGGCAAGGAGGTAAGGTGGTGGGGATTTCAGACGTAGATAAAAATAAATTAGAAACGACCATTAATGATATGAGTTCTGAGGGTTATCGAATTTTAGCTTTGGCCATTAATATGAAGCCGCCGAAAGAATTGCCCAATAATGAATTGCCAGAATTAACTTTTCTGGGATTTGTGGGAATTATCGACTCTATTCGTCCTGAGGTTTATGACGCGGTTGAAAAAGTGAGAAAAGCCAATATTAAAATTGTGATGATTACTGGTGATCATGCTTTGACCGCACAATCAATTGCTAAAAAAGTCGGCATCTATAGAGAAGGAGATATTGTTTTGACCGGAAATGATATTGATAGTTTAGATGAAAAATCTCTGATAGAAAAATTAGACAAGGTTACGGTTTTCGCTAGAGTGACGCCGGATCACAAAATGAAAATTATTGATTTGTTTAAAAAACGAGGTGATATTGTGGCTATGACAGGAGACGGTATTAACGATGCTTTATCGCTAACAGAGGCAGATTTGGGCGTTTCTATGGGTAAAAATGGGACTGAAGTGGCTCGTCAGGCGTCTGATATCATTTTGCTCGATGATAATTTTGGAAATATTGTGGAAGCAGCCGAAGAGGGTCGAAATATTTATTGGACTATCAGTAAAACAATTTTATTTTTGTTATCGACCAATCTTGGAGAGCTTCTTTTGATTACTATCGCAGTTTTAATTGGTATGCCTTTGCCGTTGGCGGCCACTCAAATTATTTGGTTAAACTTGGTGACAGATACGTTTTTAATTACCGCTTTGGTTTTTGATCCGAAAGAAAAAAATATTATGTCAGAAGAGTACCGTTCCAAAGGTAATCATATTCTCGACTCGCTAATGATCACTAGAATTTTGACAGTTTCTATTACGATTTGTTTTGTGACTTTAGTTTTGTTTAATAATTATTTGCCTTTAGGTATAGAAAAAGCTTCAACTATCGCCTTAACTACTATCACAGTCCTAAACTTATTTAATATTTTCAACGTCCGTTCTCACATTAAATCAATCTTTACTCAGAGCATTTTTAATAATAAGTATTTAATTGGTGGTATTTTAATTGCTACAGGACTACACTTGTGCGCTATTTATTTACCATTTATGCAAGACCTTTTAAAAACCACCGCTCTTGATTTAAGCGATTGGGGTGTTATTTTTGGAATAAGTATTTCTATTATTGTAATTGAAGAAATACGAAAATATATTTTTAGATCAGGGCTTAGATTGAGAGATAGAAATTGTTGTTAGGTGGTTTCTTTAAAAAGAATGAGATAAGTGGAGCGTTTAATCTTTTTTTAGTGAATCTCTAATTTCAGTTAATAGTTCAGCTTCTTTAGAAAGTTTTGGAGCCGCTTCTTGTTGTGCTTCATGATGAATGCGTAATCTATTCATTTGTTTAATCGCAAAAAATATAACAAAAGAAACAATTAGAAAACTAATAATAGTATTTATAAAAACTCCATAATTTAAAGTAATTGCGACAGTGGTTCCAGAAGCTTGTCTTAAAACAATATTTAGACTAGAAAAATCTAAACCTCCAGAAATAAAAGAAAGGGGAGGCATAATAATATCTTTAACTAAAGAGTTTACAACTCCGGTAAAAGCTGTACCGACAATAATACCAACTGACATATCTACAACATTACCTTTGATGGCAAAATGTTTGAATTCTTCTACTATTTTCATATAGTGGAATTATATTACGGTTGAGTTTTTAAGCAACTCGTGGGCGTTTGATGACTTGAATGACTTTGCCGTTGATCATAAAACTGTCGTCTTCATGGATATAAATAGGCGGGATTTCTTTGGTAGATTGAGACATTAACAAAACTTGGTTGTTAACTTCGTCCCAGACATATTTTTTAATGTTAGCCATGTCATCAATAATAGAAAGAATCACATCACCATTACGAGGATTACGATATTCACTATCGATAATTAAATAATCACCGTCTTCGATAGTTTTGCCATCAACAGAAGCTTTGTTCATAGAAAGACCTTGAGCCCGAATAGCAAAAACACTTTTACATTTTTTTAGAATGCTTTTAGAAATTTTTAAATAACCTTCTATATTTTCGTTAGCGAAAATTGTAGCAGGACCACAGTTAGCTGTTCCGATGATTGGAATAGAAAGTAGGGAAGAGTTTTGAGTTTTGCCCATAATTGCAGGAAGAATTGATTTAGTCTTTTTATCTATTTTGATAAAACCCTTCTTTTGAAGTTGATCTAAATGGTGTTTTATTTTTTGAGGAAATTTTTCTCCAACCGCGTCACCAATTTCACGCAAGGTTAGACCAGTAATGTTTCTTTCGCGAGTTAATTTTAGTATAGCCTCTTGTATTTTATGCATATTAATTAAATTATTCTTCCCATTAATATCCTTATTATACACATTTCTAGAAAAAATTAAATAAGTTATCCACAGATATTTAAAACTAGAAAACTTGACAAAATATTTAATCAAACTAAAATTAGTTCAGTATCAAATTAATAACTAATCAAAAAATATGTTTCAAGACTTTCAAAAAAAAGAAAACCGCGTAAAAAAACACTTCACACGTCTTTCTATGATGGCAAAATTAGTTAAATACATTAGAACAGGCAAAAGCTTTAAATTGATTTTCTAATAAGAAAATAATACACACCTTTCCGTGTTATAAACATTTAATATTTTAACTTTCTCTGTTAAAATATACTTAATGAGTAATGTAACAATTGAAAACGTTAAAAAGTATTGTCGAGCAGCAAATTATTTAAGTGCCATTCAGATTTTTTTACAAGATAATTATTTATTAGAAAGACCTTTATCACCAAATGATATTAAGTCTCGCTTGCTTGGTCACTGGGGAACTTGTCCTGGTATTAACTTTGTTTATGCGAATTTAAATTTTCTCCTTAAAAAACATAACGACGCCGATTTTGTTTTGGTGGTTGGTCCAGGTCACGGTTTTCCAGCTATTCAATCGAACTCTTTTATTGAAGGCACTCTAGGTGAATATTATCCAAATGCTACTATCTCAAAGGCAGGTATTGAAAATATTACTAAAAATTTCAGTTGGCCTTATGGTTTTCCAAGTCACGCCAGTCCTCATACTCCAGGTGTTATTTTAGAAGGTGGAGAGCTTGGTTATTCTTTATCTACTTCATATGGTGCTATTTTAGACAATCCAAAATTGATTGTGGCTTGTATTGTCGGTGATGGTGAAGCAGAAACTGGTCCAACCGCGACAGCTTGGCACGCAAACAAATTTGTTGATCCTCGAAACAACGGAGCGGTTTTGCCGATTCTGCATTTGAATGGTTACAAAATTTCAGGTCCAACTATTTATGGTCGGATGTCAGACGAAGAATTAACAAATCTTTTTACTGGTTATGGCTACGATGTTCACATTGTTGAAAAAGCCGAAGGTGCCAGTGGTGCCGAAGGTGATGAAGAAAAAATTTACACTGACATGGCTGACACTATGGAGGCGTCTTATGTAAAAATTCGTCAAATTCAAGCCGACGCTCGAGTTAAAAATGTCGACACTATCAAACCAAAATGGCCAATGATTATTTTGCGAACTCCAAAAGGCTGGGGAGGTATTAAAGAAATGGACGGTAAAAAAATCGAAGGTAACTGCTATTCTCATCAAGTTGTCGTTAAAGAACCTCGCACTAAGAACAATGAATTAATGGCGCTTGATACTTGGTTTCACTCTTATAAATTCGAAGAATTGTTTGATGAACAAAATGGTTTTATCCAAGAAGTAAAAGATTTAATTCCAGAAGGTGATCGACGCATTGGTAAAAATAAACACACTTTTGGTGGTCCAGAAGTTTATAAACCACTTCAATTACCAGATCCAAATACTTTTGCAGAACCTTTAACAAAACCAGGGGTAATTGGTTCTAGTTCTATGATTCGAGTAGGAGAATATTTAAATGAAGTTTTCAAATTAAATGCCGATGCTAAAAATTTCAGATTCTTTTCACCGGACGAAACTTATTCTAATAAATTGGATAAAGTTTATGCCAGCATCAAACGTGCTTGGGTATGGCCTTTGGAAAAATGGGATGAAGATTTAGCGCCACAAGGCCGCGCAATCGAAATGCTCAGCGAACATACTTTGCAAGGTTTAATGCAGGGTTATGTTCTAACTGGTCGTCATGGAATTTTTGCTTCATATGAATCATTCATTCAAATTGTTTCTAGTATGGCTGATCAATACGCCAAGTTTCTAAAACAAGCCAAAGAAGTGGCATGGCGCGGTAATATTCCTTCTTTCAATTATATTTTGACTTCATCTGGTTGGAGACAGGAGCACAATGGTTTTTCTCATCAGAACCCGGGTTTCATTGATGATATGCTTCAACGACAAGGGGATTTTATAAATGTTTATTTCCCAGCAGATGGAAATGCAGCTTTGGCAGTGATCGATGAATGTTTGTCTTCTTCATACGGTATTAATGTTATTGTGGCAGGAAAAACTTTGGAACCACGTTGGACAACTGTGGAATCATCTAAAGAGCAATTAAAAGAAGGTTTAGCAATTTGGAATTTTGCTAGTCAGGAAAATCCAGATATT
>Ga0247840_10006542_pt1 | contig 16690 bp, 13 predicted proteins | sample LaCruzMarch2015__FD_192404 | JGI IMG/M metagenome (GOLD analysis project Ga0247840, IMG submission 192404) | Freshwater microbial communities from meromictic Lake La Cruz, Castile-La Mancha, Spain - LaCruzMarch2015_17m | ecosystem: Environmental > Aquatic > Freshwater > Lake | place: Spain... | reverse complement strand
TTGAGGGCATATTGCAAAAAGGCCGCAACATTCAGGGTGTTAGATTGATAAAACTTGAAGAAGGCGACAAACTTGCCGCGCTTGCCATAACGGAACGTGAAGAAGAAGTTGCGGAAGAAACTGCAAAAGAGTAATGGTTTTTAGAAAATGGTTCACAACTAATTAGTTTAATATAATTGCAAAACAAAAGCCCTGTCATTTCGAACGAAGAGAGAAATCTTTAATGTCAAACGGACAGCTTTTGTAAAAACACAGAGCGTTATGAATAATGAGTACTTTGATTACTCCGGCGCAATTCATATACACACAAGCTATTCGTTTGACGCAAAAACACCAATAAATAAAGTAATTCTCGCCGCAAAAAAATGCGGTTTGGATTTTGTAGTAATAACCGACCACTTTCGCATGGATGCCCGCACTGACGGCTGGGAAGGCATGCAAAACGGCGTATTTGTTATGGTAGGTGAAGAAATATCTCCCAGGTATAACCACTGCCTGGCATTAGGTTTAAAAACACCAATAATCGCCTGGAAAAAAAGCTCAAACCCAAAAGAGTATCTATCGCAAGTAGAATTACAGGGTGGTATTTCGTTGATAGCGCACCCCGATCACAGCGGCGCGCCAAAGTTTGGTGTTAAAGCATATCCTTGGCAAAACTGGTCTGTAAATAATTATGCTGGCATAAGCATTTGGGACTTAATGACCGACTGGCAGGAAAAACTTAAAGGTATTTTTTGGGCACTATTTGCTTACATCGCTCCTGCGTTCATTTTAAGCGGGCCAAAAAAAGAAACACTCAATCGTTGGGATAATATTTCAAAAGAAAGAAAAGTTTTTGGTTTTGGCGAAATAGATAACCACGCATCGGTTAAAAAGTTCTTTGGGCTTAGTTTTAAAATATTTCCTTTTAAGTTTGCATTTAGCACAATTCGCACGCATCTATTACTTAAAGAAGAGTTAAGCAAAAATACTGCTCAGGGTTGCGAGCAAATAATAGAAGCAATAAAAAACGCGAACGGATATATTGCGCAGGAGCACTGGAGTAGCGCAAAGGGTTTTGTTTTTAAAATTAGTGACTTGCAAACACAGGCAATATCAGGTGATGATTTTACGCTTTGCGGCAAAGCAACTTTAGAAGTTAAAACGCCAAAAAAATGTTTAATAAAAGTAATAAAAGACAGTATAGAAATAAAAGCAGAAAAAAATTCCAGCTCTTTGTGTTTTGAAATATTTCAGAAAGGCAGTTATCGCGTAGAGGCATACGCAAAAAGATTTTATTTTTATAAACCGTGGATATTTTCTAACCACATACGAGTAAAATAAAGAGGTTAATATGGAAATAATAGACGGCAAAAAAATTGCAGCGGAAATAAAAGCAGAGCTAAAAGCAAAAGTTGATGAGCTTAAAGCAAAGGGCGCATCAGTTGGACTTGCTACAGTATTAGTTGGCGATGACCCTGCAAGCCATATTTATGTTGGCAATAAAATAAAAACTACAAAAGAGTTGGGCATAGAATCGTTTCACCACCCGTTACTTGCGGGCGCAACTGAAGACGAAATAATTTTGCTTATAAAAAACTTAAACGCCGATGCACGAGTTAGCGGCATACTTTTACAGCTTCCCCTGCCGGCAGGTCAAAACGCACAAAAGTGCATAGAAGCGATAGACCCGTCAAAAGATGTTGATGGTTTGCACCCATACAGCTCAGGCAGACTAACGGCTGCAAAAAGTTGGAAAGAAATAGAAGAGCAAAACTTATTACTTCCTTGCACGCCCCTTGGAGTTATAACGCTTTTAAAAAAATACAAAGTTGAAATTGCCGGCAAAAATGCCGTTGTTGTAGGCCGCTCAAATTTGGTAGGCAAACCCATCGCGTTAATGTTGCTTGCTAACGATGCCACCGTAACAATCGCGCACTCTCGCACAAAAAATTTAAAAGAAGTTTGCGCACAAGCCGATATTTTAATTGCGGCGATAGGTAAACCAAAGTTTATTACCAAAGATTTCATTAAACCGGGTGCCGTAGTAATTGATGTTGGCGTAAACCGCTTGGCGCAAGGCCTTTGCGGCGATGTTGACTTTGAAGATGCCTCAAAAAATGCAGGGCTTATAACCCCTGTTCCCGGCGGCGTAGGGCAAATGACAATTGCAATGCTTATGAAAAATACTGTGGCAGCTGCGCAAAAGAAAATAAAATTGCATAACACCAAATAAAAGTGGTAAAAATGAAAACACTAAAGCTAAAACCCGTAAAAGTAAGTAAAAAATTATTAGCTATGTTAGAAAAAAAGGGTTTAATAATAACACCAACACCATCAAAAAAAATAATGCAAAACCCGTCGTGCGGCGGGGTGGAAATACTTTATAAAACTGACACCGAGTATGGCACGCATAAAATGATTGCTGTCGGCAAAACAGACACAAACATAATGCTGACTACTCACCCGGATAACGAAGATGTTATATTAATTAACAATACCGGCAAAAAATTTAAGCCACTTTATTTAATAATAGCGATACATAAACAAAGCGAGTTTGAAAGACGCGCAAGGGCCGGAACTTTAAACGCAAAAGATGTATTGGCAATAGAGCTTGAGTACAACAGCCAAAACTGTTTTTTCACCGTTTTAAAAGATGTTCCTCATTGTGAAGTAACCAAACCGGGCAAAGGGCAACATCCGGTGTTTTTTGTAACCGAACCGTCGGATTTAAAAATGGATATAGTAAGGTGTTCTCAGTATAGTTTTGAAGTGGCCTGTCATCTTCGGGCTTGACCCGGAGATCCAGAAATCTTTATCATCAAGGCTATATTCCCGATTATACCCTCGGGAATGACAGAATAAAGAGAAAGAAGAGAAAGCGCAAAAAAAGTTCTTTCGAGAGTGTCCTGAGCACTCGAAGTGGTTGATGAAGTGGTCAACCATTGGTACCATATAATAGGAAAGGGTTCAGCACAGTCCCGCCATTGGCGGAACAAGCGACGACGAAACGGGAAAACCATGGGTTTTCCCTTGTGGAGCATTCTGGCGAGAGGACTCCCATTCGAGCCAGAACAACGAAGTAAGTCTCGCATAATGCGGGATGCGACATAGGAGGTTATATGGAAGTAAGAGCACTAATAAACATTTTTGTACCGATAATTACCGCGCTTGTATTTTTTTATATGGCAATGGAAATAAAACGGGTTAGCAAAGTGCGTGCGTTAATTTTTGGTGAAATTGGTTATAAAAAGGTCTTTACCGCGTTTTTAATGTTTGGAATATATTTTGCAACACGGCCTTTGCAAAATCTAATCGGCCCTCACCCATGGCCGATGATTATAAACTCGGCAAGACAGTTTTTTTTAATGGCGGTAATAGCACCGGCAATTTTTGTAAGTATATTACACTGGGTCCCAAGCGAAAAAGGAACATCAAAAGCGCTTGAGTATGCTTCTTTTGCAGTTGGTTTTTTCTCAGCATTAATTTTTATTTTAATAAATAATGTTGCAATTGACGGTTCAAAAGAACTTACAAATTTTTTTGGTATGAAGGTTTACGACGCAGTTTGGTTTAGCAGTTCTCAAATGAGAGTTGAACTAATGATTGCGCACCTTATAACCCAGCTTATTTCACCGGTTGGTTTTTTCGTGCTCTCTGCCTCTTATGTGCGCCACAGAAGGCATAATTACATACTTAGCGAGGTTTATAACCTTATGCCTCTTAAGTGGAAATATCTTGAAACCGGACTGGTTGTGTTTATTGGTGCGTGGGTATTAGCCGGCATTGCGGCTATTTTTGGAGGGTATTATACTTATCTTTGGCTTATATATTTTGGCGGCTCAATTATTGCCGGTCTTATAGAGTTGCGAGGTGTGCAGCTCCCTACGCGCGAGGCCCCTGCCGATATGAAAAACCTGAAATAAATAATTTCTTGTCTTATGCGGTATATAAAAAAGAGATGTGTCTCTACTTTTTCTAAAAAAAATTATCGTCATTCCGGCGAAAGCCGGAATCCAGTAAACAATCGTGAACAAAACCCCTTGTGTTTATATTCTTGCCAGTCGTAGAAATGGCACACTGTATGTTGGCCTTACATCTAATCTGGTAAAGCGTGTTTGGGAACACAAAAATAATATGATTGAAGGGTTCACGAAGCGTTACCGTGTGCATACCCTTGTTTGGTATGAACTTCACACTGCAATGGAATCAGCGATTTCTCGTGAGAAAGCCATTAAAGAATGGAAAAGAAGATGGAAGTTGGAGTTGATTGAACTGGGGAATCCTGAATGGAAGGATTTATATACGGATTTGATATAAACCCTGGATTGTGGCTTTCCATACTGTGTCGCAATTGTTTTTGACCGTCATTCCGGCGGTAGTAAGCCGGAATCCATAAATTTTTATCGTCGTGCATAGATATCGGCTTTCGCCGGTATGACAACAAAAAACGAAGAAAACATAATTTTGAAACAGTCTGTTCGCCACAATGACGGCAGAATGTTTCATCGCGGAAAACAAGCGGTATTTTTTAAGTAGTTATTACTAAAAAGGGAATAAAAATTTAATTTTTCTCTGCTAAATCCTTTGCAACCTTCGTCGCTTCAACAGCGTCTTTCGCAAACCCATCAGCTCCAATTTCAATCGCAAATTTTTTCGTTACGGGTGCGCCGCCAATCATAATTTTAAAAGTGAGCCCCAAAGAATTCCTTTCCTTAATAATCTTTTCCATTTCAAGCATTGTGGTAGTCATAAGTGAAGAAAGCCCAACAATTGCGGGTTTTTCTTTCTTTGCGGCAGAAATTATATTCTCACAAGAAATATTTTTACCTAAATCAATCACTTGCCAGCCGTGGCTTTCAAGCACTGCGCCGACTATGTTTTTACCAATGTCGTGCACATCTCCATAAACCGTGGCAAGTATTATTTTGCCAAAACCAAAGCCCTTCTCTTTTTTTAACAAAGGTTTAATGTAGCCAAAAGCCATCTGCGCGGCCTCTGCCGACATTATAACCTGTGGCAGAAAAAACTCTTTTGTCTCAAATTTGTCGCCTACCTCATTAAGTGCCTTTAAAACTATCTCGTTTGCTACCTCAAGCGGGGAAAGCCCAGAATCTATCGCGGTTTTCGCAAGTGCCGCAGCCGTTTCTTTACTGCCGTCTATAATAGCACCATAAAGTGCCGCATCCGGAGAAAGTTTTATGTTTTCTTGCACGGTGGCTCTTTTAAAACTTCCGTGTTTTGCAATATATTTTTTTGCTCCATGGTCTAATCCGAGTAGCAGAGCTTTTGCCTCATCATCAAAAACACTCCAATTCTCGTGAGGGTTAAGTATCGCCATAGTAAGCCCGGCTTCTTTGGCAAGGGATAGGCAAGTTGAGTTTATCGCCTGCCTGTTTGGAAGGCCAAAAGAAACATTTGAAAGGCCAAGTACAGTTTTATTTTCCGGGTGTGTTTTTTTAAAATCCATAATTGTTGCGAGCGTTTGTTTTACTTGTTCAGGCGCCGCGCTTGCCGATAACATAAGAAAGTCAAAAACAATTTCGGAGGTTTTAAAACCCGATTTTTCTGCCTGCGCGATAATGCTATATGCAATTGAGAGGCGCTCTGCTTTATCACATGGAAGGCCTTTTTCATTTGATGCAAGAGCTATTATTGCCGCACCGTACCTTTTTGCAAGTGTAAAAATTTTCTCTGCCTTTTCTACATCACCATTAATTGAGTTTATGAGTGGTTTACCGGCACACATTTTAAGCCCGGCCTCAAGAGCGTCAATAGAGCTTGAGTCAAGGCAAAGTGGCACTTGCACTGTTTCTTGAATTTCGCGCACAGCTTTATGCATAAGAACTTTTTCATCAGCCCCGGGTATACCCATGTTAATATCAAGCAGATGCGCGCCGGCGCTTTCCTGGTTGCGTGCCTCTTTTCTCAATGTTGTAAAATTTCCGGCAGAAAGTTCTTCCTGAAATTGTTTGCGGTTAGTTGGGTTTATGCGTTCACCGATTATAGCAAAAGGTATTTCACGCAGGTTTATAGCTTTTGTGCGCGAGGCAAGAAAAAAGTTTTCAGAAACACTTCTTACAACAGGTTTTTTGCCTTTAAGAGTGCGAGCTAATGCATTTATAAATTCCGGTGTTGTGCCGCAACAGCCGCCAAGCATAGCTGCACCATTTTCGTAAGCATTTACGCAGGCACTAACAAATTCGTCGGCAGTTCCGGGGAAAACTGTTTGGCGGTTTATAAGTTTTGGCATCCCTGCGTTTGGCTTAAAAGAAAGGGGGAGTTTTGTAATAGATAAAATTTTCTGCGCTAATACAGCCATTTGCACAGGGCCAACCGAGCAGTTCATACCAATAGCGTCCGCGCCCATAGCTTCCATAAGGGCTACAAAAACAGTTGTGTCTGTTCCTGTGACAGTTGTGCCTTCGGCGGTAAATGTCATTTGCACAATAACGGGGCCATTAAAGTTATCTTTTGCGGCAAGCAGTGCGGCTTTAAGCTCCCTGGTTTCCGTCATTGTCTCAATAATAATCGCATCTGGCGCGGCTTTTGCAAGAGCTTTTGCCTGTTTGGCAAATATGGCGTATGTTTGGTCAAATGTAAGCGGCCCAAGGGGTTCAAGATAAGAGCCAACAGGGCCCATATCAGCAAATACAAGAGCATTAAACTTTTCTGCCTCTTTTCGTGCAATTTGCACACCGGAAATGTTTATTTCTTCAAGCTTGTTTTGCAAATTATAATCGGAAAGTTTTTTTTCATTTGCGCCAAATGTGTTTGTAATAACCGCATTTGAGCCGGCTTCTAAATAACTACGGTGCAACTCGGCAATGCGCTCAGGAAATTTAATGTTTAACTCTTCGGGCGCAATGGCATTGCTTAAGTATCCAAGCTTTTGCAACTGCGTTCCCATTGCTCCATCAAGAATTAATACTTGTTTGCTTAAAAATTCTTTAAATTGAGTTTTGTTCATTTCTCATCCTATTTGTCATCTCGAGGAGCGAAGCGAAGAGAGATCTCTTCCGCTTGTCTTTTATAAATTCCTAAAATTGCAGAAACAGATTTTTCAGGCAGCATCTGAAACGACGGTGTAAGTTTTATTCCTACTGCTTGTGCTCCAATCCAATTCAAAAAATCTTTTTGTGCGTTTAGTGGCCAATTTCCATAACCAGGTGAAAAGCGCATAGTTGTTAGATTACCAACGAGTTCAGCTTCAGTTTTTATTTGTTGGTTTGTAATTTCTGCAAGTTCTTCTGCGGCAACCGAGCCAATGGCGTCAAGCATAAGTGCATGGCTTGTCTCTTTTTCGTTTATGTATGCATTGCGTTTTTCTTCAAGCGCCGTTCCAATGGTTACGGCAAAACCATAAACCAAGTGGCAGTTTGCAAGAAGGTTGGCAATATCTTTGCTTTTAATTTCAAAGCTTGGCTCAATCAATATGATATCATCGGCGATAATTTTAAAAGCAGAAAACGCAATTGCCTGCTTAGGCACAATTATTTTTTTTGCAATTAAAATTTCTTGCTCAAGCGCCGCGGTAGTTTTTGGGTCAATTACGGTTTTCCCGCTTGCAAAGCCAAGGCGCGCAAGCACTTTATTGTAAGGAATTTTAAGATCATTAATAGTTTGCACCTGTTAAATATACAAAATCAGCCGCTACCGCGCAACAAAAATATTGCAGAATATTATATATAGCGAGGAGTAACTAAACGCGACTGGCACTTTACTTTAGTGATAAGATTTGCCTAAATGCGCTGTCGTTTGGTATATTTACAAAGGAAAGCGGTTTTATATTGAATAAATATTGTAAAACAGGACATCCAGTATTGTTTTGTTTTTTACAATAATTTGGTAATTTAACAATCCATGTCAGATAGTTCAAATGAGTTAGAATATGCAGACAAAAAAACAACATACATGTTTTATTCCTCCAACTGATCCGAATATTCCTATTTGGCGATATATGGATTTTACAAAGTATGTTTCTATACTGGAAACTCAAGCTCTATTTTTTTCTAGAGCAGATAAGCTGGAAGATCCTTACGAAGGAGCAACATCTCATATAAATGCAACTATTAGACCTCTAGTGTATAAAAACATACCTATAGAAAAGATTGCTGCTTTATCGAGACTTTCAAATTCGTTTAGGCAATGGACATATATAAACTGTTGGCATATGAATTACTATGAGTCATCAGCTATGTGGAAATTATATGGGGCATTTGCTGGGTCAGTTGCAATTAGGTCCACTTATGGAATTTTGTCTAAATGCTTAGCAGATGAAGCTTATGTAGGTATTGTAAATTACATTGATTATGATAAAGATTGGTTGCCAGAGGGGAACGCATTTTGGCCTTATGTACACAAGAGGAAATCTTTTGAATATGAGAGAGAATTGAGGGCGATTATCCAAGAATGGCCAACAACCAATGGCAAGTATGACGATAAAAAAAAGAACGAAAAAAATGGGAAAATGGTCAAAATAGATATCAATAAATTAATTGGGAAAGTTTACATATCACCAACTGCTACTGAGTGGTTCGCAGAACTTGTTAGTACTATTACGAAAAAGTATGGATTTAATTTCAAAGTTGAGCAGTCTATTCTTGCCAAAGATCCAGTTTATTAGACGAAGTAGCTATATAGCATAAATTTATGAAAAGGAATTAAATTAAAATTATCATTTAAATTTAAAAGGAGATTAGGTATGTCTGAGAAAAAGGTCGATAAAAAATTCATTGAGGAACATTTATTATATGAGTTTCAAATGCTTATATTTACTTATAAGATGAATATCCCTTCGCAAATAGGTGAAAATATACGGATAGATTTATTTCTTCTTCATGCTAGAAATTTAATAGAGTTTTTCTATATAAAGGACCCAGGAAATCCAGAATATGAATATGCTCGCGCTTTTGAATTTGTTAAAGGCCCTGATGCCTGGGAGAGCGAATTTTCACGGGAAGCTTTATTTTATAAAAATCACTATCATTTAATGTGTGCGCATGCCACCCATCTTACACACAAAAGATATTATGGAGAAGACCCTAGAAAAGCATGGGATTTTGATCTCATAAAAATAAAATTAGTTGAAGTATTGATTACATTTATCAAGAAGTTACCATTAGAATGGCAAGATAGTGTTAAAAGTAAATTTAAGGAAATCATTGAAAGTAATAATGCTAAACTAATAGCAGGTTCTTTTGGGGATGGTTCTAATAATATGCCCATTAATGGAATGACCAATATAGATTTGGGTGAGTTAAAAGCTCGGACAAGTATTAAAACAAGTGAAAATCAAAAGTAATTCAGCAAAAATGATTAAAGGAAAAAGAATGAAGAACAAAACAGAATGCAGAATATGCGGTCGCAAAATTAAGAGAACAGAAATGACAAAAAAGCAACTTTAAGACTCTATTACATGGTGTAAAGGAGAAATTACAAAACTCCAAAAACTTTTATAAACAAAATTTAAAATTGCTAAGTAGAAAATATTTCATAATTTGAAATCAAACCAACTGGAATCAAAAACCTGTGCCAATCCTGCATGCAAGACAGTTTAACAGATATAAAATAACATAATTATAAAGAATGGCTGAATAATTCTTTTTTGTTTATCTAGTAAAAGAGCAAAAAATATAGCCTTCTGTTATCCCTGCCAGGTTGTTTTGCACGCTTAAAGTTAATTTTGTAGAATCTCACAAAAGCATTATTAAAATTAAAAACCAAAGAAAGTTCTTTTCAACTTAGGAAAGGGTTCAGAGCAGAGTGCCTTGGGCACTCAAGCGACGACGAAACGGGAAAACCTAGGTTTTCACTTGTAGAGCGGTTTGGCGAAATCATATTAGCCAAACCAAGTATGAACGAAGTGAATACTAAGTCCACCGATAGGTGAGACGCGATATTAGAGGAAGGGTAAATGAAAAAACTTGTACTTATCAGGCATGGCGAAAGCACCTGGAATAAAGAAAACAAATTTACCGGTTGGACAGATGTTGACCTTTCCGAGAAGGGCACAGAAGAGGCAAAAGTTGCAGGTTTGCTTATGAAAAAAGAGGGGCTTGTTTTTGATATGGCCTACACCTCAGTTTTAAAGCGGGCAATCCGCACACTTTGGTATAGTATGGATGCAATGGACCTTATGTGGATACCGGTAGTTCGCTCGTGGCGTTTAAACGAAAGGCACTATGGTGCGTTGCAGGGCTTAAACAAAGCAGAAACCGCCGCAAAGTTTGGTGACGGCCAGGTAAAAATATGGAGAAGAAGTTACGACATTCCACCTCCGGCACTTGAAATAAATGACCCGCGCAACCCGGGCAAAGACCCCCGCTATGCTTCTCTTAAGTCAAACGAACTTCCTTTAACAGAATGCCTTAAAGATACTGTTGCAAGAATTGTTCCATTATGGGAAAACGAAATTGCCCCGGCAATAAAATCGGGCAAACGGCTTTTAATAGCTGCTCATGGCAACAGTTTGCGTGCTATTGTAAAGTACTTAGACAATATTTCAGATAAAGACATTCTTGAAGTAAATATACCAACCGCAATACCGCTTGTTTATGAACTTGACGATAATTTAAAACCAATTAAACATTACTACCTTGGAGATCCTGAAGCGATTAAAAAAGCAATGAACTCTGTTGCAAACCAAGGTAAAGCAAAGTAAAAAGGGGAGCCCCATATGCAAAAATTATTTTCCACAACTCTTTTGGTCTTGGTATTCGCAAGCTTAGTTGCGTGTGCCGAGGTGCCGCAAAACGACGAAACGCTTTATCAGTATTCTACAATTGCGGCGTTGCAAGCCGGTGTTTATGATGGAGATATAACCATTGGCGATTTAAATTCAAAAGGTGACTTTGGTATCGGCACTTTTAATGCCTTAAACGGTGAAATGATAATATTAGAAGGCACCTGCTACCAAATAAAAGATGACGGGCTTGTTTATGCAATGGACAGAACAAAGTATGTTCCATTTGCAATGATAACGGCATTTAACGCTGATAAAGTTTTAGTTGCGGAGGGTGAACAAAGCAGAAAACAACTTGAAGAGCTTATTAACAGCAAAATTACATCTAAAAATGTAATTTGCGCTGTAAAAGTGCACGGATTGTTTAAAACAATAAAAACAAGAAGTGTGCCAAAACAAAGCAAACCATACAAAGGCCTTAATGAGGTTTTAAAAACGCAAGCGGAATTTGAATATTCAAATGAGCCCGGGACATTGGTTGGATTTAGAATGCCAAAAGCATTTGACGGGGTAAATGTAGCCGGCTATCACTTTCATTTTATAGCTGATTTGAAAAAAACCGGCGGCCATGTATTGGACTTTATTGCTGAAAGCGTGGATGTAGAAGTAGACGAAACACCCGACTATTATTTACAACTTATGCAAAGTGGTGATTTTTTACAAGCACAACTTGATTCACAGGAATCTGAGTCGCAGGCTGCCGCTCAGTCGCCGCAAAGTGGCCCTGCCGTAGTGCCCGAGCAACAACTAACGCAGCCATGACAATAAAGAAATTTGCTTACACGCAACAACTAGGGTGGTCGGTTTCGCGCTTTGATAAATTTACTGCCTGCAAACGACAGTACTACTACGATTATTACGGTTCTTTTGATAATGAGTTTGGCAAAGAAAAAATTGACCGTTTAAAAAAGCTTACCTCTCTTGCGCTTGAAGCAGGCAACATTACCCACGATGTAATTAAAGCATTGCTTGAGCGGTTATTAAAAAGCGAAAAACCCATAAACCGTGCAAAGTTTATTGAATATGCCAAAAACCTTTCCAATGAATACTGTGCGAAAAAAACATTTTCAGAAGTTTATTACCAAAAAAGGCCGTCAGTTTTGCCTCAAGATGTACTTATAATTGTAGAGCCGGCGTTAACGAATGTACTAAACAGCCCGCGCTTTGGCTGGATTAGCAAAAATGCAATCGCGAATAAGGATGGCTGGGTAATAGAACCTGCTGGATATGGCGAAACAAGAATAAATGGCATTAAGGCATATTGTAAGGTAGATTTCCTTTTTCCAATACAAGATAAATATTACATACTTGATTGGAAAACCGGTAAAAAAGACGAAATAAAACACAAAAAACAAATGCTTGGCTACACCACATGGGCGGCATACCATTTTGACGCAACCGCCGATAAAATATTCCCGTTTGTTGCTTATTTGGTTCCAAATTACCAAGAACTAAGTTTTACATTCACGCAAAATGACATTTCAGATTTCGCGCAAAGGGTAGAAAAAGAAATAAAGCAACTACATGCATATTGCTTAGACCCCGCCTCAAACATACCTCTTGAAAAAAAAGAGTTCACGCAAACAGAAAACTTAAAAATATGCGGCTATTGCAATTACCGAGAGTTTTGCCGCAGGTAACGCCAAAACAACCTACAAATAAAAATGAACATCAAAAAAAACTCAATATTTTTCCAAAAGCGTGTTTTTGGATCAACCGCGCTAAAGCAATATGTATTTTCAAATCCGCTTGAAGTAATAGCTTGCTATAAAGCCAAAGATATAGAAATCTGCTTATTAAAAATTGAAGAAAAAATAAAAGCCGGTTTTTGGGTTGCAGGTTTTATAAGTTATGAGGCAGGAGTATTTCTTAACAGCGTAGTACCGTCAAAAATAAATACTTCAAAAATACCGCTGCTTTGGTTTGGTGTGTATAAAAAAGTTTCAACAAAGTTGTCAACTGACAAAATAAAAAGCGAAAATAATAACAGTAAGAATATTGGTGTAAGTAAAATAAACTTTGATACAACGCGTGAGCAATACACAAAAAAAATAAGCCAAATTAAAAAGTTAATCGCGCTTGGTAAAACTTATCAGGTCAACTTTACTTTTATGTGCCAGTTTAAATACACCGCAGAGCCGCTTGAGCTTTACAACATTCTTGCGCGAAGGCAGAGTGTTGGCTATGGTGCGCTTCTAAATTCCTCAGATTTTTCTATACTTTCCCTATCTCCCGAGCTTTTCTTTGAAAAAAACAAAAATAAAATTACCATGCGCCCTATGAAAGGCACCGCAGAGCGTGGCATAGACAGTGTTAGCGATATGCTTGCCGCAAGCGCTTTAGAAAAATGCCCAAAAAATAGGGCGGAAAACATAATGATTGTGGATATGGTGAGAAATGACCTTACAAAAATTTGTCGCAGGCAAAGCGTAAAAACAACAGAACTTTTCAAGGTGGAAAAGTACGAAACACTTTTTCAAATGACTTCAAGCGTTGAAGGCCGCCTTAAAGAAAAGTGTAACCTTGTAGAAATTTTTGGAGCCCTTTTCCCTTCAGGTTCCGTTACGGGCGCGCCAAAACTTGCCACAATGCAGGCAATAGATAAACTTGAAAAAACACCGAGAGGTGTTTACACAGGCGCTATTGGTTACTTCGCGCCAAATGGTAAAGCCGAGTTTAATGTTGCAATTAGAACGCTTGTGTTAGATAAAAAAAATAAAACAGGAATTATGGGTATTGGAAGCGGTATAACATACAGTTCAAATGCATCTTTGGAGTATGAGGAGTGTTTGCTTAAATCAAAATTTTTAACGCAAAATCAGCCAAAGTTTCAGCTTATTGAAACCATACTGCTTTATAACGGTAAATATCTATGGCTTTTAGAGCATTTAAGCCGGATGGCGGGTTCTGCCCGGTATTTTGGTTTTGTGTTTAATTTGCAAAAAATAAAAACAAAGCTTGAAAAAGTGCGCGTTAAAAACAAAACAGGCAGGTTTAAGGTTCGCCTTGAGCTTTTTAAAAACGGTGAATTTTATATTAACGCTAAAGGTATAGAACCACAAACTTCGCAGTTAGGAAAAGCAATGCTTTCTAAAATAAAAGTTAATTCAAGAGATGTATTTCTTTACCATAAAACAACTCAGCGCGGAATTTACAATATGGAGCATGAACGCGCGAACAAAAAAGGTTTTTTTGATGTTATTTTTGAAAACGAAAAAGGGCAAATAACAGAAGGTGCTATTACAAATGTGGTAATTCAAAAAGGCAACAGGTATTTTACGCCGCCAAGATCCTGCGGTTTGCTTGGTGGAATTTACAGAGAGGTTTTGCTTAGCGAAAAAAAAATTCCTAAAAAATATTTTTTAGGAAATAATGGCACAATTTCAGGCAGGGTTTTTAAAAAAGTTATTACAAAAGCGCAATTACTTAGCGCGGATAAAGTTTTTTTAGTTAATTCGCTGCGAGGGGCGCTTGAGGTTGATGTATCTATCGGTTAAATTCTGGTTTTGGAGGCAACGGAATTTCTGGTTCACTTTGAGGAGACTGGCTTTCGGGTGGCAGGTTTTCTTGTGGCAACGCGATTATGTGAAATGGCAGCATTGTTGAAGTTAAATTGGCCGCGTAATAAATAATTTTATATCGCCTTCTTGCATTTCCTGAGGAACTTCTACCGTAAGCACATCTTTTTCAATCATTGTAACTTTAGCTTCTACCCCGTCAAATAAAACCACAACATCGCTTGCGAAATTTGAACCTATTATCTGCACACGCTCACCGGGTTTTGCCGCTTTTGGGAAATAAGCGTTTATTATTGGTGGTTTCATAGATGCCAAAGCGTCAATGTATGTAAGTGGGTTTGACTCGTTGCAACGCCATGCAATTTTATCCCATAAAAGCGAGCGCTCTCTCATCATTTTATGTCCATAATATTTTGCGGTTTCTGCGGCAGTGCTTTCCTGTCCAAAACGATACGAAATTGAAACAGTGTGCCCCGACTCAAGAGCATTTAAAAGGGACATATTTATACCATAGTCAACGCGAAATGTGTTTTGAGCATTGGCAATTAAGCCAAAACCAAATGTTAGCGTATTTTGTGAGCTTAAAGCATAACCTGCCCGTAATGCCAGCAATCTCATAAGTTTGTACTCAGCTCCAATGCGCGTTTCCGAGTCATTTGGTGAAAAATCTGCGCTTAAAAGCAGTGTATTGCCATGTGCGAAATTCACCCGGTATGCGCTGCCAAGCAGCAACTCTGTTGGAAGTATCTCCTCTTTTGAGTAATACTTAAAACTTGAAGAAGAAAAATTTCTGGCAACTGCCCCAATTGAAAATTTGTCATTAACTGTTCTATAAAGAAAACCCAAATCGCCGGAAACAGTGCTTGCTTTATAAACAGAGGCAAGCGTGCTTGATACATATTTAATGTTAGCGCCTATAAAGCAAGTTTGAGATATGCTCATGCCCCATCCGCCAGAGCCAACAAAATCCCTTTGAGCATTTACAGAGTATGGGTTTTGGTTTAACTCTAAAACTTCCATACCGCCCGCGTCAAAAGAAAGCACAGACAGGTTAAAAAGAGGGTTTAAAAAGCCATAGTACCCATAAGCACTACCTTCTGTGCCAAACTCTTGAGTAAACGATAGTTCGTATGTTTTAGGAATATAACCAAATGCGGCAGGGTTTATGTAGCAGGAAGATGCGTCATCTGCGATTGCGGCACCGGTTTTTGCCATGGCAGTTGCTCGTGCGCTGGTGGGAAAATCAAGCAAAATGGCAACATTCTTGCCGGCCGAGGCAAAAGAGTTCGCGCTTAAAAAAAATAGCATAAAAATAATTAAACTTTTTCTCATTTAGTTTATCACAACAATTTTTTTCTTAAAGTTTTTAAGTCCTATATTTATTACAACAACATACACACCGCTTGCAACACTCGCCCCATTATCGTCTAATGCATTCCATTCATAAGAGGTAATTCCGGCGTCTATATCTTCATCGGCAATGGCTTTTATCTTTTTTCCAAGAAAATCATAAATGTTTATTTGTACGCGGTTTTGCGCGCTTAGGTTTAGCTTTATGGAGGCTTTCTCGCCTTTTGAGGCAATAAAAATTGGGTGGTAAACTGCGGCGTCATCATTGCTTGGCGAGAGGTCAAGTTGCCAGTAAACAAGTGCGTAGCCAAGCTCGCCAGAGTCGTGATTGTTATAGGAAATGTGCGCAAAGTTTTGTGAGTCAATCACAAGCGATGTAAAATTTCCAGTAGTTTGGCTTGCTCCTAAGGAAATGTTTTCAATAAACCAGCTTGAGCCGTCTCTTTTGGACGCATGCTTTAAAAACCCTTCGGTTTCGTCGCGGTAAGAAATTTGCGGGTTGCCATTTGAATCAAGCGCAAGAGATGTGTAAGTGCCAATAGTCCCTTCGGTTTCAACAATTTCCTTTTCCCAAACACCGTTTTTTAGGGTGGCATATTTTAAATCGCCTGTTACGAATATATAGTATGATACGCTTGGTATTCCAGAAGAGTTAAAAACCAAAGAGTTATACTGGCCCGGGGTTCCGCCGGAGTCAATAGTGGTTATAGTCCATGCTGAACCCGAAAAATCGGCAAATTTCAGCATATAATTTGTGGCATCAAAAAAAGCAATACTTGGCAGGTTTGTAAGCGGATTTATGGCAATTGAACAGTTACCGTTTAAAAGCACATTTGTGGCAACTGTACTTGTGGACCAAGTCACACCTGAGAGAGTTGCGTATTTTAATGTGTCATCGCTAGCCGCGCGATAGGCAATGTGGGGAATATTACTTTTATCAAAAGCGAGTGATGCATATTCACCCAATATGTCCACAGATGCGTCTACTGTTGAGGTAGACCATACTGTGCCGCTACAACTGGCATATTGAAGGGAGTTTATGGTATCGGTGCCTACAAAAAAGTTGTAGGCAATGTGCGCATTATTGTTTGAATCAAAT
>Ga0247840_10006541_pt1 | contig 16693 bp, 15 predicted proteins | sample LaCruzMarch2015__FD_192404 | JGI IMG/M metagenome (GOLD analysis project Ga0247840, IMG submission 192404) | Freshwater microbial communities from meromictic Lake La Cruz, Castile-La Mancha, Spain - LaCruzMarch2015_17m | ecosystem: Environmental > Aquatic > Freshwater > Lake | place: Spain... | reverse complement strand
ACTCGAAATAGGTCAGCGGCACGGCCCCGCGGGCCTGATCCACGCGGGCGAAGGCCGCGCACAGCAGCGCATCGCTCACCTCGGCACCAGCGATGCGCACCCGCTCGTTGTAGCGCAGCAGGTGCGGGGAGTTGTAGCAGCCGGTGTTGTAGCCGGCCGCCTGGGCCATGGCCTCGATCAAGGCGACGCAGGAGCCCTTGCCGTTGGTGCCCCCCACCGTGATGACCGGGCAGTCGAGCCGGGCGGGGCCCAGCCGGGACCAGACGTCGCGCACGCGCGTGAGGCCGAACTCCATCCGATTCGGGGTCAGCGTGCCCTGCCAGGCGAGCCACTGGTCCAGGGTCCACAGGTCAGTCGGGTACATGGTCACGGGTGAAATCGGGCCTCGCCTCGCCTTAGGGGTGGGGATTGTGCCACGGGTCGGGGGTTGCGCCAAAGGCGGGGTGTAAACCGGCGACCGGCGGTCGCGGTGCCTGTTGCAGATACCGGCTGAACCGCGGCCCGGATATCGACCACATTGTCCAAGGCCATGGCGGGCCGAACCCCGACGCCGCGCGGCCGACACGGGCAAACCAGTCAGGTCGGCGCGGCGCGAAGGGGGTGCGTCGTGCCCGCCAACCACCCGATCAGCGGGGTTCGGTCCGCACAGCAGACCCTACGGATGCGCCGCCGCGCCGGAGGGTCCGCTGTGCGGACCGAGGCCGCGCGTGATCCTAGGGCCTCGCGCTGGAAGACACCGCACTCTACCCATCCTACGGGCTGAGCGCGCCTCATCAAGCGCCTGCTTTCTCGTTCCCACGCCAGCGTGGGAACCAGTTCGCGAGACGGCATCTCTGGCCCGCGCAGGGGCTATCGGGTAGCCGGCAGGCTTGCATCCATGCAACCATTGCACTAACCTCCTCCCACATGCCCGTCGTCCATCATTTCGCAAACTGCCGGGTTACCATCAACCTGAAAGACCACGCGCCCCCGCATTTTCACGTCATTCTGAACGATGGGCGCGAGGTCTGGGTGGCCATCGCCACGCTGGAAATTCTGCACGGCAAGGTCGCTGCGCGTGAGATTGCCGAGGTGCTGGCCTGGGCTGGGTCCAACCAGGCCATGCTGGCCGATCGATTCAAGGAGCTTGCGCAATGAGCAAAGATCATTTCCAGCTCACCAGGGTTACCGCACTGCCGGACTACCGCCTGGGTCTGAGCTATGCCGATGGACACTCCTTCGAGGTCGATCTGCGTGAGTGGATAGCGACCACGGTCCCGCTGCGGCCCCTGCAAGACGCCGCGCTCTTCGCCCAGGCCAAGGTCGGCTTTGCCGGAAGGACGGTGGAGTGGATCGAAGACGCGCTTGATCTCGGCGCCGACAACTTGCGCAACCTCGCGCTTGAACAAGCGGGCGGGATCGGCCATGAACGCATCTGGAACTGGCTGCACGATACGGGCATGACCCCGGACCAGGCCGCCCGCGCACTCGGCATCTCGCGGCGGATGCTGATCTATTACCGCGATGGAGAGAAGCCGATCCCGCGTGCGATCTGGCTGGCCTGCCTCGGCTGGGAGGCCGTGCGCCCCACGGACGACAGCCTGCCCCGGACCATCCCCACGGCACGGGAATACGCCGCGCTGCATGCCTGAGCCGGCTCAGTCTTGGTCTCGCCGGCCAGTGTCCTACCCATCTTACGGGAATGCTCGCCCAGCAAACGATGGGTTTCGCTGCGCTCTACCCATCCTACGATTGACTGGTCTGGCCGGGCCGGGGGCCGCGACTTGAGTACGGCGCCCCCGGTCCGGACGGCGGGCAACGCGAAAAACTCAGGTCATCGTAACCGCGACTCGAGATCGCGGGCAATCAGCCCCGACCGAGAACATCGACGCCCCAGGAAATCGGCCGGGCACGAGAGTTGAGTTCGCCTTACACCAGGCGCGCCGGCTCACCGTATTGCGTCACCAGCGTGTCCGTGGTGAGCAGGGTCAACCCTTCCGTGCGGGCCTGGGCGATCAACAACCGATCGAAGGGGTCCTTGTGCAGCGGGGGCAGTTGACCGACGGCGATCGTCTGTTCGCTCGTCACCGCCAGTTCCCGGTAGCCGTGGGTGAGGAGCGTGCGCCAGAAGCGCCGCGGATCGACCTGGAAATCATCGCGGCCGAGGCCCCTCTTGATCGTGACCTCCCAGATGCTGGCGGCACTGAACAGGAGTTCGTGGGTGGGGTCCAGGAGCAGTGTCGTCGCCGCCGCGGAGAGTCGTTCCGGATGGCCCGCGGCCCACAGCAGCAAGTGGGTATCGAGCAGCAGGTTCAAGGCCCACCGACCGTGAATCGGGCCTCGATCTCCTCCTGTCCCATCCGATCGAAATCCTCCGGGACCCGAATCTCCCCCTTGAGGAAGCCGAGCCGATGCGTCGTCCCCGCCTCCTGCGCCTGCAGCGGTATCACCTTGACCAAGGGGTTGCCCGCCTTGGCGATAATGAATGGCTCGCCCTTGGCCGCGCGCTCGACCAGACGGGAGAGATGGGTCTTGGCTTCGTGAATGTTGACGATCAGCATGGCGGCGCTTCGTTATGGACGAATCACGCTTAGGCTATCACGCGCCCGCGCCGACCGGGGACACAAGAAAACGCCGACCGCTCAATGCCGCCCTCGCCGCATCAGGATCGCGAGCAGGTCGCTCACCCGGTCGCGCAGATCCCGGCGGTCGACGATCATGTCGAGCGCGCCCTTTTCCATCAGGAATTCGGCGCGCTGAAAGCCCTCGGGGAGCTTCTCGCGCACCGTCTGTTCGATCACCCGGGGGCCGGCGAAACCGATCAGGGCGCCGGGCTCGGCGATGTTGATGTCACCGAGCATCGCGAGGCTGGCCGAGACGCCGCCCATAGTCGGGTCCGTCATGACCGAGATAAAGGGCAGGCCACGCTCGCGCAACTGCGCCAGGGCGGCGCTGGTCTTGACCATCTGGAACAGCGAAAACAGGCTCTCCTGCATGCGCGCCCCACCGCTCGCGGAGAAGCACACGAGCGGCGCACCCTGCTCCAGGGCGCCGTCCACCCCGCGCACGAAGCGCTCGCCGACCACCGAACCCATGGAGCCGCCCATGAACTCGAACTCGAAGGCGGCGGCGACGATCGGCTCACCCTTGAGCCGGCCGCGCAGGACCACCATCGCCTCCTTTTCCCCGGTCGCCTTCTGGGCGGCGGTCAGACGGTCCTTGTAGCGCTTGAGATCCTTGAACTTGAGCGGGTCGGTCGACTCGATCTCCGCGCCCAGTTCCTCGCGCGGCTCCGGGTCGAGGAAGCCGTCGAGCCGGCGCCGGGCGCGGATGCGGTTGTGGTGGCTGCACTTGGGGCAGACCTCGAGGTTGCGCTCCAGTTCGGCGCGGTAGAGGATGGCATTGCAGCCGGGGCACTTGGCCCAGATCCCCTCCGGTACGGCACGCTTGTGGCTGGCCTCGGTGCGGATGCGGCTCGGCATCAGCTTCTCGAACCAACTCATGGTCGTTTCTCTATTGATCGCCACGTACGCGCACCCCTCGACATCAAAAAACCGCTCGACCTGGTACCACGAAGCGCAGCTTCCGGTAATCCTCCAACGATCGACGGCGGTCTTGGCAAATTGGACAGGATTAACAGGATTACGCAGGATTAACAGGATAATAGGCTGCCACCCTGGTCACCAGGACATCCTGTTAATCCTGAGAAATCCTGTTAATCCTGTCTATTTCTCGACTCTTGGTCCGCTCTCGAATGGCATTCAGCGCTACGCTTTACCGGCATCCACCGCATCGATCGCCGCGCGCAGATCGGCCAGGAACTCGGCAATGACGCCCGGGATCGCCTCGGGGGTCTGCTCCAGGGCCTCGATGCGGCTGACGATGGCGCTGCCGACGATAACCGCGTCGGCCACCGCGGCGACCTGGGCGGCGGTGGCCGGGTCCTTGATCCCGAACCCCACACCGACCGGCAGGGGGATCGCCGACTTGATGGCCGATACCCGGGCCGCCACCGCGTCCAGGTCCAGATGCCCAGCGCCGGTCACGCCCTTGACCGCCACGTAATAGACGAAACCGGAGGCGACCTCCCCGATGCGGCGGATGCGCGCCGACGTGGAGGTGGGCGCGAGCAGATAGACCAGATCCAGGCCCCGCCCGCGCAGCGCGGCGACCAGCTCGGCGCCCTCCTCCGGCGGTACATCCACCACCAGGGCGCCGTCCACACCGGCCGCCTGGGCGGCGACGGCAAAGCGCTCGTACCCCATGACCTCAATGGGGTTCAGGTAGCCCATCAGCACCACCGGGGTGTCCGGGTCCTGGGCGCGGAAGGCGCGCACCATACTGAGCACATGGGCCAGCGAGACGCCGCGGGCCAGGGCGCGCTCGGTGGCACGCTGGATCACGGGGCCGTCGGCGATGGGGTCCGAGAAGGGGACGCCCAGCTCGATCAGGTCCGCCCCGGCGCCGACCATGGCGTGCATCAGCGGGACGGTCGTGGACGGGTGCGGATCACCGGCCGTGACGAAGGGGATCAGGGCGGTACGACCACGGCCCCGAAGGGAGGCGAAACGCTCGGCGATGCGGCTCACAGGACGAGGCCCTCCAGGGTGGCGACCGTGTGCATGTCCTTGTCCCCGCGGCCGGAGAGATTGACCAGGATGCTCTGATCCCGGCGCATGGCGGGGGCCAGCTTGGCCGCGTAGGCCAGGGCGTGGCTCGACTCCAGGGCCGGGATGATGCCCTCGGTACGGGTCAGGGTGTGGAAGGCGGCCAGGGCCTCGGCGTCGGTGATGGCGTCATAGTGGGCGCGCCCGCTGTCCTTGAGCCAGGCGTGCTCGGGGCCGACCCCCGGGTAGTCCAGGCCGGCGGAGATCGAGTGGGTTTCGATGATCTGGCCGTTGGCGTCTTCCATCAGGTAAGTCCGGTTGCCGTGCAGCACCCCGGGCCGACCGGCATTGAGGGGCGCGGCGTGACGGCCGCTCGCCAGTCCCTCACCGGCCGCCTCGATCCCGTACATCGCGACTCCAGTGTCCTCGATGAAGGGGTAGAAGAGCCCGATGGCGTTGGAGCCCCCGCCCACGCAGGCGACCAGGGCGTCAGGCAGGCGCCCGGTGCGTGCCAGCATCTGGGCGCGCGACTCGCGCCCGATCACCGCCTGGAAGTCCCGCACCATGGCCGGATAGGGGTGGGGACCCGCCACCGTGCCGATGATGTAGAAGGTGTCGTCGACATTGGTGACCCAGTCGCGCATGGCCTCGTTGAGCGCATCCTTGAGGGTCCGGGAGCCGGACTTGACCGACACCACCCGCGCCCCGAGCAGGCGCATACGGTAGACGTTGGCCTCCTGCCGGGCCACGTCCACCTCGCCCATATAGACCACACATTCGAGCCCCAGGCGCGCCGCCACCGTCGCGCTGGCCACCCCATGCTGACCGGCGCCGGTCTCGGCGATGATCCGGGTCTTGCCCATGCGCCGGGCCAACAGGGCCTGGCCGATGGTGTTGTTGATCTTGTGGGCGCCGGTATGGTTCAGATCCTCGCGCTTGAGATAGACCTGGGCGCCGTTGAGATCCCGGCTCCAGCGCTGCGCGTGATAGATCGGCGAGGGCCGCCCCACATAGTCCTGCAGGTCCGCGTCCAGTTCGGCCTGAAATTCCGGGTCCCCCAGGTAGTGCTCATAGGCCTCCCGGAGCTCCGCCAGGGGGTGCATGAGCGTCTCAGGCACGAACAGGCCGCCGTAGGGCCCGAAATGTCCGTGTGCATCGGGCCAGTGATAGCCTTGCCCGAGTCCCGCCGGGAGCGGCGGGTCAGATAGAATTGCGGGCGCTGTCGCCATCTCGTACCCCTTGCATGAATGCGTAAATCTTGGCCGGGTCTTTCTGGCCCCGGGCGGCCTCCACCCCACCGCTCACATCGACGGCGTAGGGCCGCACGCAGGCGATGGCCCCGGCCACGTTGGTTGGATCGAGCCCCCCGGCGAGGACGATCCTGGGGGCCAACCCCGGCGGGATGCGCCCCCAGTCGAAGGCCGCCCCGGTCCCCCCGGGGAGTACCGGATCATAGGCGTCGAGCAGGAGCCCGGCGGCCCCCTGGTAGCGCTGCGCCGCCGCGCCAAGATCGACACCCGGACGCATCCGGATCGCCTTGAGCCAGCGCCGACCAACACTCTCGCACAGTGCGGGCGGCTCCTCCCCGTGAAACTGCACGAGATCCAGCGGCACCTGCTCCAGGATACGCCGGATCTGCGCGGCCGATTCGTCCACGAACAGCCCCACGGCGCTCACGAAGGGAGGGAGCAGACCACAGAGTTCACGGGCGAGCGCCAGGGTCACGGCGCGCGGACTCGGCGGATAAAACACCAGCCCGATCGCGTCGGCCCCCGCCGCCACGGCCGCCGCGACGTCCTGCGGTCGGGTCAAACCGCAGATCTTAACCCGGGTTCTGGTCATTGGTCAGTGCTCAGTGCGTTGTCGTTGTCGTTGTCGTTGTCGTTGTCGTTGTCGTTGTCGAGGTTATCGTAGCGCCACGGATTCTCTACGCACCCGAAATTGCATCGCTTCTCCGATTACGACAACGACAACGACAACGACAACGACAACGACAACGATTGTGTTTGACTTGTTCTTGTCTCGTTACTGATCACTAAATCACTCGCGCCTGCGGCAAGGCAAACTCCGCGGGATAGTCGGCCCGCACGAAATAAAGCCCCTGGGGCGGCGCGGTCACCCCGCCGCGGGTGCGGTCGCGCAGCACCAGCAGTTCCCGCGTCCACTGCACCGGCGCCTCGCCGCGACCGATGGCGAGCAGCACCCCGACGATGTTGCGCACCATGTGGTGCAGGAAGCCATTGGCGCCGACGCGCAGTTCGATCACCCCGGCCGCCGCGCTCAGGTCCAGATAGAGAACCCGGCGCACTGGGCTCTTGGCCTGGCAGCCAAGGGCGCGAAAGCTGCTGAAGTCGTGCTCGCCCACCAGCGCCGCGGCGGCGGCCTGCATGCGCCCAAGGTCCAGCGGCCGATGGACCCAGAGGGCGCGGTCGGGCTCCAGGGCCGAGCGGGTGCGGCGGGTCAGGATGCGGTAGCGATAGTGACGGGCGCGGGCCGAGAAGCGGGCATGAAAGGCACCGGCAACCGGCTGTGCCCAACTCACCGCACAATCGGGCGGCAGGTTGACATTGCTCCCCAACACCCAGGCACGCTCCGTGCGGCTGGCCGTGCTGTCGAAATGGACCACCTGTTCCAGGGCATGGACCCCCGCATCCGTGCGTCCGGCGCACTGGACCCGGACCGGATGGTCGGCCACCCGGGACAGGGCCGCCTCCAGGGTCTCCTGGACGGTGCGCACCCGCGGTTGGGTCTGCCAACCGCAATACGCGGTGCCGTCGTACTCGACGCCGAGGGCGATCCGTTCAGTGGACATCGCGATTAACCGATGAGCGCACTGCCGCGGTGTCGACACGGGTCACAAGCGCCCGGGACCCGTCCCCGTTCAACCAACCCGCCGCAACAATTCCTGTGCCTCCGCGCGCTGTTCCTCGTTGCCCTCGCCGCCAACCTCTTCCAAGATTCCCTTGGCCGCGTCCTTATCGCCCATTTCGATATAGGCGCGAGCCAAGTCGAGTTTGGTCGCGGTCTCGTCCCACAGACCCGAGTCCATCTGCCACTGGGACGACAGCAAGTCACTGGATGCGCTGTCCTCCGCGGTGCCCAGGAGCCCGGGCAACCCGGTCGACCCGCCTGTCGTCTTGGCACCCTCGGCCTGACCGCGCGGATACACGGATGCCGAGGCCACCTCCGAGATCTCAAGTCCAGCCCGGCTGGGCTCATCGCTCGGTTGGCCGACCTGGGTCGTCGGGGTCGAGTCCAGAATTGAATACAGATGCAGATCGTCGGCGGGCCGCAACTCCCCGATGTTCAGTTCCAAATCCGAAACCCCACCCGCGAACCCCGCGTCGGCACCCTCAGGGGCGGCAGCGGCGCGCCGCGGGACCTCGCGCACCTTCTCCAGCTTCAGCCCAGGACCGAACAGATGATCGTCCAAGAACGCTGGTTCCAGGTCATGGGACGGGGCATCGATGCTGATCGGAGTGCTGATCGGGATACTCGTCACCTTGGCGCGACCGGCGGCCGCAAGCGCCGCCCCCGGCGCGGTCTCGGCGGCACCCCTCAAAGCCAGGTCCGCCGACGGCTTCTGGGCATCACTGATATCGAGCGTGTAGACCTCTGCTGAACCGGGATCGAGCGACTCCTCCAGGAGGTTGCTCGCCTGCCCCGCGCGCCCGCCGAACGCCTGCGCGGGGGGGCGCGCCAGCGTCGCCGCGACGACGCCGGACGCGTGCGGTTGCAGCGACGGCAGCGACGGCAGCGACGGTGACGCGACGCCGCCCTGAGCAACTTCCGTTTGCGTGCCGGCGGCCATGCCGACCAGGCGCTGCCACTGATCCGGGCTCGCCTGATCCCCGCCGAGCGCCTGCATCTCCTGCATCAGTGCCCGCAGCGCATCGGTGTTCTTGGCGCCATAGTAAGCCTCCGCCAGTTTGAACTTGAGGTCCAACCGTGCCGGGGTGCGCCGGATTTCCTCTCGCAGCAGGTCTTCCGCCTCGCGGTAGCGACCGTAGGCGATATAGATGTCCGCCTCCGAGAGGGCATCGGCGTCGTCCGTCTCCGGGTCCGCGCGGCCGAATGCGGCGAAGGCCGAAGACGGTGTTTCCAGGGGACCGGGCTCCTCCGAATGCGGCGAAGCCAACGCTGGTGGTGGTGGCGCTGCCGTCCCGCCGCGGGAAGCCCCCGGCGCCGCCGCCAGGTCGCGATCGGGTCTGCCGGTCACACTTTCGGACAAATCACTGGAATCGAACTCAACGCTGGAGTCGCGCCCGACCCGCCGCCGCGACCGCAGCCAACTCAGGGCCGCGATGCCCAGAGCGGTCACACCGGCGACGGCGGCCAGCGGAAACAACAGGGCGCGCCAGGTGGAATCGCCGTCTGACGCCGCCACCACGGGGTTTTTGGCAGGCCCGCCAACCGGGACCTTGGCGGCACCACCAACCGGGACGCCGGCCGGTGTCCCGGGCTGCGTCGACGGCGGCTGGCCCGGCGGCACCGCGGCCACGGGCTCAGTGTCCGACCGCGGCTGCAGCGTGGGACCGGCGGGGGTCGCACCCGCGTCCGGCGACGCGGGCCCCACTCGGGCGACACCCGTCGGCCCTGGTGCCTCGCCAGGGGCGTCCACCACCACCGCCGCCGGCTGCCCCTGGGAGGCATCGGCAGGCCCCGCGGACCCGCTCGCGCCGTCGTCCGGGGGTTGACCGCCCAAGACCCCCAGCGGGCCCTTCAGTTCCGGAGGCACGCTCTGCTGCGACTGTGCCGCCACCGTGGCCGGCGCCTCCGGACTTGGGGCCGGCGACGCCGCCGGGACGACCGCGGCGGGCCCTGCCCCGCCCTGCACCCGGGCCAGTTCTTCGTTACGGAGCTTGAGCAGTTGCTGGATCTCGGCGAGTTGCGATTCGAGATCTTGGATGCGGCCACGCATCTCGACCGTCTCCTGGCGGGCGCTCTCACTCGTCTCGCGCGCCAGGAGGACGTCCCGCTCCAGGACCGCCGCGCCAGCCTCCGTCCCCGGCGTGGCCCCGCGCCTGCGGGTGTCCGCGGCGGCCCCGGCAATCCGTAGCCGCGACTCCCCTTCACCAGGCGCGGCGAGCGGGGTGCCCGGCTCGGTGATCGGACCGCGCCGCACCTTCTCCCCTTTGACCGCCGCCTGGAACTCCTGATTGGCCGCCGCGGGGCTCATGGCAAACAGCTCGTCCGCGCGTGGCAGGGTCAGGGTACGGCCGGCGATCAAACGGTTGATGTCACCGTTGATAAAGGCGTCCGGGTTGTTACGGTAAAGCGCCATGGCGGTTTGCGACACCGTGGCACCCGCCGGCGCGTTGGCGCGCGCCAGACGCCAGAGCCCGGTCCCCGGGCGGATCGGACCGTAGCGTCTTGGGAAGCCCCCGCCGGCGCCGCCGGGCGCGGCGCGCGACACCTGCGCAGGCAGCGGCGACGTGGACGGCGGCAGAGCAGTCTTCCCCGGTCTGACCGCGGCGGCCGGCGTCGGCGTGACCATAGGTGCGGCCTTGGGTGGGGACGCTGTGGGTGCCGAGACTCTCGGCGCTGACGGCTCCCGCGGGGGCCGCGCATCGATCACCGGCGGCTCGACGCGCGGGGCCGTGCGGGAGGCCGTCACCGGGGGGTCCAAGAGGACGGTGTATTGTTTCACCAGACGTCCCTTCGGCCACACCGCCTCCACCAGAAAGTCCATGTACGGCTCGCGCATCGGCTCGCGGCTGGAAACCCGAATCACCGGGTTGCCGCGTGCGGAGAGCTGCGGACTGAAGCGCAGTTTGGTCAGGTGGTGGTAGCGCTCGGTGCCGATCCGGCTGAACTCCGCCTGGGATGCGATCTGCACCTTGATGGCGTCCAACTCATCGGGTTTCGCATCGATTAGGTCGATCTCGCCGACAAATGGCTGGTCGAGGGCCGATTGCAGGCGCATTCCACCCAATCCCAGGGCGTGCGCGTGCGTGCCGACCAGGGCCGACAAAAGCGCGAACGCGAGGTACAGCTTACGCGACATCCTCCTCCCTCGTTTACCCATCAAAGGCTCGGAACTATATCTTAATCTGCGATCGGCCACCAAGGCGGCAACTGCGCGCGCCCCGCGGCGACCGGGCTCAGCGCTCAAGCAGGATCCGCAGCATGCGCCGCAACGGTTCGGCGGCACCCCACAATAACTGATCCCCAACCGTGAAGGCGGCCAGGTAGCGCTCCCCCAGCGTCAGCTTGCGCAGACGCCCCACCGGGACCTGGAGGCGCCCGGTCACCGCGGCGGGTGACAGCTCGGCGATGGTGCGCCCGCGCTCATTCGGGACCACCCGCACCCAGTCGTTGGCCCCGGCGATCAGGTGTGCGGCCTCCTCGACTGACAGGTCCTGGTTGAGCTTGATGGTCAGGCCTTGGCTGTGGCAACGCATCGCGCCGACCCGCACGCACAGGCCGTCGACCGGGATGGGGTGCGCGGTGAGCCCCAGGATCTTGTTGGTCTCCACCCCGCTCTTCCACTCCTCCCGGCTCTGGCCGTTGTCCAACTGGGCGTCGATCCAGGGGATCAGACTCCCCGCCAGCGGCACCTCGAACTGGGTGCTGGGGAAGTCACGTCCACGCAACGTCTGCGTGACCACCCGGTCGATCTCCAGGATGGCCGCGGCCGGGTCCGCGAGCAGGGGGCTGGCCACCTCGTGGAGTGCCCCCATCTGCACCAGCAGCTCGCGCATGTGCTTGGCGCCGGCCCCGGAGGCGGCCTGATAGGTCATGGCACTGACCCACTCGACCACCCCGGCCCGGAACAGCCCGCCGATGGCCATCAGCATCAGGCTCACGGTGCAATTGCCGCCGATGAACTCCCGCCGCCCCGCCGCCAGGGCCGCATCGATCAGGTCGCGGTTGACCGGGTCCAGGATGATCGTCGCCTCCGGTTCCATGCGCCGGGCCGAGGCGGCATCGATCCAGTAACCGCCCCAGCCCGCGGCCCGCAGCCGCGGGTAGACCTCCTTGGTATAGTCGCCGCCCTGGCAGGTAACGATGATGTCCATCTCACTCAGGGCGTCAATTGAATCGGCGTCGCTCAGGGGCTGGCGACCCCGCCCGACCTCGGGCCCGGGTTGACCGACCTGGGAGGTGGTGAAAAAGACCGGCATCGCGATGTGCGCAAAATCGTCTTGCGCGCGCATGCGATCCAGGAGGACCGAACCCACCATCCCCCGCCAGCCGACAAACCCGACACGATTCATTTAATCACATCCAAACAGAAACTTATGAGAGCTTTCAGCTTTCAGGTGTCAGCGATCAGTGAGAACTGACCACCGCTACAGCGCCGCGACGACCGCCTCGCCCATCTCGAGCGTGCTCACCCGGCGCATCCCGGCGGACATGATGTCCGCGGTCCGCAGCCCCGCATCCAGCACGCGCGACACCGCCGCCTCGATCCGGTCGGCCAGAGCCGGCGCCGCCAGCGAGTAGCGTAACATCATGGCCACCGAGAGCAGGGTGGCGAGCGGGTTGGCCACCCCCAGGCCCGCAATGTCCGGGGCCGAGCCGTGGATCGGTTCGTACATGCCCTGACCGGCGGCATTGAGCGAGGCCGAGGGCAACATGCCGATGGAGCCGGTAAGCTGGGAGGCGCAGTCCGAGAGGATGTCACCGAACAGGTTGCCGGTCACCATCACGTCGAACTGCTTGGGCGCCCGCACCAGTTGCATGGCCGCATTGTCCACATACATGTGCGTCAGGGTGAGGTCCGGATAGTCGGCGGCGACCCGGGTCGCCACCTCCCGCCACAGCTCGGTACACTCCAGCACGTTCGCCTTGTCCACCGAGCATACCCGCCGCTGGCGCTTCATCGCCAGATCGAAGGCGACGCGGCAGATCCGCTCCACCTCGGACTCGGTATAGACCATGGTGTTGACGCCCCGGCGCTCGCCGGAGGCCAGGGTCTCGACCCCGCGAGGTTGGCCGAAATAGATGTCCCCCGTCAACTCGCGCACGATCAGGATATCGAGCCCGGAAACCACTTCCGGCTTGAGGGTCGAGGCCCCGGCCAACTGGGGGTAGAGGATCGCCGGGCGCAGGTTGGCGAAGAGCCCGAGCCCCGCGCGCAGGCCCAACAGGCCCCGCTCCGGCCGTTTTGAGATATGCAGGGGCTCCCACTTGGGCCCGCCCACGGCGCCCAACAGGACCGCGTCCGCGGCCCGGGCCGCACTCAGGGTCGCGGGCGGCAGGGGGTCACCGGTCTCGTCATAGGCCGCCCCGCCCACCAGGGCGTGCGACAGCTCGATCGCCACCTCACCGGTGGCGTTCAGGGCCTCGAGGAGCTTGACCGCCTCACCGATGATCTCCGGGCCGATGCCGTCACCCGGGAGTACCAAAACCTTCTTCGACAACTCGTTATCTCCACTACGCATGAGGCGACGCCTCAGACCGACCAGGCAGCAAGAACCAAAGGCTACACTGGTCGGCTTGCAATTAGACAGGATTAACAGGATTTTTCAGGATTAACAGGATTGGGAAGCGATGATCAGGCTCATCCCTGACCCTCATTATCCTGTAAATCCTGCGAAATCCTGTTAATCCTGTCTATTTATTCTCCACCGGTCAGAGCGCCGCAGGACGAGTGTTGGCGCCGCTACTGCCCGGCCGACGGGATCAGAACTGCCAGGGCGCCTCGACCTGACGGCGGGCCTCGTAGGCGCGGATGGCGTCTACATGCTTCAAGGTCAGACCGATGTCGTCCAGACCCTCGAGCAGGCACTGCTTGCGAAAGGCATCCACGCTGAAGGCGATGGTCTCACCCGCAAAACCCAGGGTCTGACCCGGCAGGTCGACGGCGATCCGCAACGCCTGCTCCCCGCTCGCATGGGCGAAGAGCCGCGCAACGGTCGCGACGTCGAGAACGATGGGCAGGATACCGTTCTTGAAGCAGTTGTTGAAGAAGATATCGGCGTAGCTCGGGGCCAGGATCACCCGGATACCGAAGTCCGCCAGGGCCCAGGGGGCGTGCTCCCGGGACGAGCCGCAGCCGAAGTTCTCGCGCGCCAGCAGGACCTCGGCGCCCGCGTAACGCGGGTCGTTGAGCACGAAGTCCGGGTTGCGCGGCCGGGCGGTGCAGTCCATCTCGGGCTCACCGTGGTCCAGGTAGCGCCACTCGTCGAAGAGATAAGGCCCGAAGCCGCTGCGCTTGATGCTTTTGAGGAATTGCTTGGGGATGATCGCATCGGTGTCGACGTTGGCCCGATCGAGCGGCAGCACGACCCCGGTGAAGTTCTGGAACGGGTCCATCTAGAGCGTCCTCACATCGACGAAATGACCGGTCACAGCGGCGGCGGCGGCCATGGCCGGGCTCACCAGGTGGGTACGCCCGCCCGGCCCCTGCCGGCCCTCGAAGTTGCGGTTGGAGGTCGAGGCGCAACGCTCCTGGGGCTCCAGGCGATCCGCGTTCATCGCCAGACACATGGAACAACCGGGTTCACGCCACTCGAAGCCGGCCGCAGTGAAGATGCGGTCCAGGCCCTCGGCCTCGGCCTGCACCTTGACCGGGCCCGAGCCCGGGACCACCAGCGCGAGCCGGATCCCCGGGGCGACCCGCCGGCCCTCGACCACCGCCGCCGCGGCCCGCAGGTCTTCGATCCGTGAGTTGGTGCAGGAGCCGATGAAGACCTTGTCCGGGCGGATCTCGGTGATTGGGGTGCCGGCCTCCAGTCCCATATAGGCCAGGGCGCGGCGCATGCCGGCGGCCTTGGTCGGGTCCGACTCCAAGGCCGGGTCCGGCACCCGCCCATCCACCGGCAGCACCATCTCCGGTGAGGTCCCCCAGGTTACCTGCGGCTTGATGTCGGCCGCGTCGAGCCGGACCACCTGGTCGAACGCGGCACCCGGATCGCTCACCATGGTGCGCCAGTAGTCAGCGGCACGCTCGAAGAGGTCGCCCTTCGGAGCGAAGTGACGACCGCGCAGGTACCCGATCGTCTGCTCGTCCACGGCGACCAGCCCGGCGCGGGCGCCGGCCTCGATGGCCATGTTGCAGACGGTCATGCGCCCTTCCATGGACAGCGCCCGGATCGCCTCACCGCCGAACTCGACCACGAAGCCTGTGCCGCCCGCGGTGCCGATCTCCCCGATGATGGCGAGCACGATGTCCTTGGCGGTCACCCCGGGGCCGACCGCGCCCTCGACACTGATCAGCATGGCCTTGGACTTGCGCTGGAGCAGGCACTGGGTGGCGAGCACATGCTCCACCTCCGAGGTCCCGACGCCGAAGGCAAGCGCCCCGAAGGCCCCATGGGTGGCGGTATGGGAGTCGCCGCACACCAGCGTGCTGCCCGGCAGGGTGAAGCCCTGCTCCGGGCCGATGACGTGGCAGATCCCCTGCCGCGGATCGCCCATGGCGAACTCGGTGATGCCGAAGGTGCGGCAGTTCGCGCCCAGGGTCTCCACCTGGAGGCGCGCGACCGGGTCCGTGATGCCGGCGGCCAGGTCGGCGGTGGGGACATTGTGATCCGGCACCGCCAGGTTCGCCGCCGCCCGCCAGGGGGTGCGACCGGCCAGCCGCAGGCCCTCGAAGGCCTGCGGGGAGGTCACCTCGTGCACCAGTTGCCGGTCGATGTAGAGGAGCGCCGTGCCGTCCTCATCCACCCGCACCAGATGATCGTCCCAGAGTTTGTCGTAGAGGGTTCGGGCACCCATGACGCCACCTCGTTGCCTAGAATCGGGCGCTCAGCGGAGCGCAACGCGTAAGAATAGACGGCGCGGTCCGCAAACTCAATTCCGCCGCGCGCCGGGCGCGTCCCGCTGCCGCAGTGAGGGACAGGTTCCCACCCGCGGCGCCCGCGGGTCGGCGCCGGTTGGATTACTCGGCCGGCGCGGCGTCCAGGGACACGGCATACACGGGGTCCGCGGCGAAGGGCTCCGCGGCCTGCGGATCGACGCTGATCCAGACCCCACCCACGATAGGGGAACCCGGCACCTCCACGCGCGTAAAGCGCTCAAAGGGCGTGCCGCGCGCCGGGTCGAGCAGCGGGTGGTCGTGCCGATACTGATGGGTATCCCCGTGGATCAGCAATACCGGGCCTGGGAAGTGACTCATCAGGTCGACCAGTTGCGCCTTGAAGCCGCGGAAACCCCGCGGCCCCCGCCCCCCATCGAACAGCGGGTCCGCCTGGATCATGATCACCAGGGCGCGGGCGTCGCGGCCTTGGGGCGAGGCCACTGCCCGGGTCAGGAAATCCCGGTTGGCGGCGTCGCGCGCCCTGAACTCGGCCATGGCCGCCGGGGCGTCGGCGTCGTACCCGTTGTCGCTGCCGACGACGTGCAGGGCTACAAACAGCACCTCGTCGATCACGAAGCCGTAGATCTCGGGGAAGTGCTCACCGGCCTGGGTCACCCCCAGGGCGGCGAGCCGCAGGACGCCGGGATCACCGTAGAAGACCTCCCGCACCCGCGCCAGGCGCGCCCGCGGGTCCAACCCACCCGCGGCCCGGCGTCCGCAGTCGGTCCACTCGTTGTCCCCGGGCGTGTAGACCAGCGGCACCGCCACCGCCCGAAAGAGCCCGGCAATGGTCTGCAACTGCTCATCGGTACAGGGGGAACTGCCGGACTTGATGTCGCCCAGATGGACGATGAACGGCGGCGCCTGGACGGCGGCCGCGGCGAGCAGCGCCTGCAGCGGAGCCACCTCGGACTCGCCGTATGGCAGATCGCCGACCGCGAAGAAGCGCAGGGTCGCCGTCACGGACGCACCCGCGACGCCCGGGGGCGGGGCCTCTGTTTGAGCCGCCACGGGACGGACGACCAAGGCCGCCGCACAGATGAGTACGCGGGCCAAGGTACCGTTGCAAGCGCGGGGCGCCCGCCGGGCGCGGATGAATCGCCGGCACATAGGGTTCTGCCTGATGGGTACGGCCGCCGGCGCACCGCGGCACAAGTCGATCCAAGGATCATGCCTGCACCCGTCGCCGGGATCAACTCCCGATGCCGGTAGATGGTCCGCCGCACCCGAGCGCCGATCGGCAGGCGAGCGAGCCCTGATCCCGGATAGAATCACACCATGAAAACCTCAAGCCCCACCCCCTATGCCGACCTGAGCCCGGATCGCGTGCTCGACGCGGTGGACTCCATCGGGCTCC
>Ga0247840_10006539_pt1 | contig 16694 bp, 21 predicted proteins | sample LaCruzMarch2015__FD_192404 | JGI IMG/M metagenome (GOLD analysis project Ga0247840, IMG submission 192404) | Freshwater microbial communities from meromictic Lake La Cruz, Castile-La Mancha, Spain - LaCruzMarch2015_17m | ecosystem: Environmental > Aquatic > Freshwater > Lake | place: Spain... | reverse complement strand
TGCTGGACATGCTGCTCGGGATGACGACGTTCAAAGGAAAAATCGAGGTGAGGACCGACCCCTCGCTGATCCGTCCGGCCGATGTCACCCTGCAAATCCCGTGCTCCGACAAATTCAAGTCCGCCACCGTGTGGGTCGCCGAAATCCCCTACAAGCAGACGCTGCGGGACATGCTCGACTACTGGAGGAACGAGATTGCCCGCTGACTGCCTCCAGGGAATCGATGCGGTCATCCTCGCCGGGGGCATGGGAACCCGCCTGCGTTCGGTTCTTCCCGACTCCCCGAAATGCCTCGCCCCGATCGCTGGCGTTCCATTTTTGAGGCGCTATATGTGCTGGCTGCAGCGATTCGGGCTGCGCCGCGTGATCCTGTCTCTCGGCTACAAAGCCGACCTGGTTCAGGCCTACCTGCGTTCGGAAACGTGGCCCGGATTGGAAATTGTGACATCCGTCGAATCCCTCCCGCTCGGAACGGGCGGCGCGCTGCGGGCCGTCCTGCCCCTCGTGAACTCGCAGACCGTCCTTGTGGCAAACGGCGACTCGTTCACCGGCGTCAATGCTTGTGAATTTGTTTCCTTCCACAAAAAAAAGAATGCCCGCGTTTCCATGCTCCTGACCAAGCACGAGGAATCGAAGGCAAGCGGCCGAGTGGAGACCGATAAAAACGACGCCGTCACATCCTTCTCCGAGAAGCCGCCGGGCGCGAGTAATGAACCTGCCTACATCAACGCCGGGATGTATCTCATGGAGCGCGAGGCCATTCTCGAAATCCCCCTGGACAAGCCCGTCTCGCTCGAATGCGACATCTTCCCCGGCCTCTGCGACCGCCATTTCTTCGCGCTCAAAGGCGCCTTCTCGTTCATTGATATCGGAACACCGGAATCGTTCCGGATTGCCGGTGAGTTCTTTGCCAGCCGGATTGACACGCCGGATCGAAATGATACTTTATCTATCAAATGAAAACGGCAACTGTTGCAGATTTGCGGAACAACTTCGCCACCCTTTCCAGGTGGATCTATGATGGCACGGCCGTCACGATCACTAAGCGAGGGGTTCCCTTCGCCACCATCACTCCGGTTCGTGCGCGCAAGACAGCCCCGCCAATTGACCGCCTGTCCCGGCTTCGTAAGATGTTTCCAAGCGGCCCCGTCAAGGGAGACGCGCAGGACGTGATGGATTACGACCGGGGGGACACATGACGAATACCTACATTGACTCTTCCCTTTTCGTGAAGTCTTTCGTGTTTGAGCAGGATTCCCCCGCCGCGATCGAAATGATCGAAGCGGTCGGCGAGCCGTTCCTGTTCTCGCATCTGCACGAAATCGAGATCCCGAACGCGATCCGCTTGAAACGCTTTCGCGGGGAGATCACGCGGGCACAGGAAACAGTCGCGATCCGGGCTTTTGAAGCGGACGTTCACTCTGGGCGGTTTTCCCGTCCAGCTTATGACATCGGCACAGTATTTGGCAGGGCCGAGCATCTTTCCGGGCGACACTCCGGGGATATCGGAACCCGAAGCCTGGACCTTTTGCACGTTGCGGCGGCTCTGGAAACCGGTTGCACTGTCTTTGCATCCTACGATCAACGCCAGCGCAAATGCGCGGTCCTTTCCGGGCTGAAAGTCATCCCTGCGACGCTCCCCTCCACCTGCATGACCGCAAGCAAAATGTCAAAAGGCAAGGCCTAACCCTACACGGGATTCCATTCTCCTCTTTTCACTTTCCGCTTTCCGCTTTTCAGCCTTCACGTTTCAAGTTTTTCTTCACCCCTCTTCCTGAAAGCTGCCAACTGACGACTGCAAACTTTCCTCTTTCCCCTTTTCCGCTTTCAGCTTTTCAGTGTTTCAGCTTTTCTCTTCCCCCTCTCGCCCATGATCATCAGCCGTACACCTTATCGCATCTCGTTTTTTGGCGGCGGAACGGATTATCCCGCGTGGTATCGCAAGGAAGGTGGAGCGGTCCTCTCCGCAACCATCGACAAATATTGCTACATTTCCTGCCGCTACCTGCCTCCGTTTTTTGACATCCGGCATCGCATCGTGTGGTCTCATATCGAAACAGTCGGCGCGATTTCGGAGATCCTTCATCCCGCGATCCGGGGAGGCCTGCAATACCTGGGGTTCGATGACTCCTCCGGTTTGGAAATTCACCACCAAGGAGACCTGCCCGCGAGAAGTGGAATCGGCTCCAGCTCCACTTTTTCTGTCGGACTTATCAAAGCTCTCGTCTCCCTGCGGGGCCAAATGATCGGCAAACAAGACCTCGCACTCAAAGCGATCGATCTGGAACAGAACTTCCTCAAAGAAAGCGTGGGATCGCAGGACCAGGTTGCCGCAGCCTATGGCGGCTTGAATATTATCCGGTTTTTGCAGGACGATACTTTCGAGGTCAATCCGCTTCCGGTTTCCAAGGAACGGGTCGGCGAGTTGGAAAAAAACATGCTGCTTCTCTACACGGGAGAGAGCCGCATGGGCGGAGCGATCGCCGCACAGGTGATCGCCGGACTTCAAAAAAAGGCCGCTTTTCTGCGAAAACTTTCCGCGATGGTTGATGTGGCAGCCGGCATTCTTTTGGGGAATGGAAATCTGCAAGACTTCGGGCATCTGCTTCATGAATCGTGGATGTTGAAACGGGAATTGGCCGACTGCGTCACCAACAGTTCGGTCGATGACATCTACCAAAACGCACTGAAACATGGAGCCGTCGGCGGCAAACTCCTCGGTGCGGGCGCCAAGGGATTTATGCTTTTCTACGTGCCTGCAGAAAAGCAGAATGCCGTGAGGAAGGCGCTGCCAAATTACCTGTGGGTTCCGATCCAGTTGGATTGGGAGGGGAGCAGCATCATCTATCATGGATCAAACCAGTAAAACAACGGATATGAAAACATTGGGGTTGGAACTTTATTCGAAGCTATATACCGCGCGCCGCTCGGAGCAGCGGATCATGGAAGACTATTCGCAAGATGAGATGAAGACGCCCATGCACATGTCCATGGGACAGGAGGCGATCCCGGCAGCCGTTTGTCAGGCTCTTAACCCCGATGATCAGATCTACGTGACATACCGGAGCCATGCCGCATTTTTGTCAAAAACCAATGACATCGAGCGCTTTTTCGCAGAGCTTTTCGGCAAGGAAACAGGAACTGCCCAGGGGAAAGCAGGCTCCATGCATATTGCCGATCATACCAAGGGACACATGTGTTCCTCGGCAATTGTAGCCAGTTGCGTCCCCGTGGCAGTCGGCGCCTCCTTTGTTCACAAACAGCGGAAATCCGGACGCATCGCCTGCGTCTTCTTCGGGGATGGGGCCGTGGATGAAGGGGTTGTCTGGGAAAGCCTCAATGTCGCCTGCGCCATGCAGCTCCCCACGCTTTTTGTCTGCGAAGACAATAATTTGGCCGTCCATACGGCGAGCCATGTCCGTCAAGGCTACAAATCGCTGGGGGATGTCCTGCGAGGCTTCGACTGCTCTGTTTTCGAGTCCGACTCAACAGATGTCGAGGTGCTCTATCAAACAGCAACGGAAGCGATCGCAGCGATTCGGACAACGGGCCGACCATCCTTCCTCCACCTCAAATGCTACAGGTATCTGGAACATGTCGGCATCAATGAGGATTTTGATGCCGGTTATAGGTCCAGAGAAGAATTCGAGGAGTGGCACAAGCGGGATTCTTTGGACACCCAAAGGAAACGGCTCGTCGATGCGGGACTGAAGGACGCCGTGGAACTGCTGGAAGCCGAAATCAACGAAAGGATCGATAGAAGCATACAAAAAGCACGGGGAGCGGCCTTCCCGAAAATCGAGGCCCTTTACCAGGGAGTTTTTTATGAGAAGGATTAGTTATTGCGAAGCGCTCAACGAGGCCACCCGCCAGGAAATGGAACGGGATCCCAATGTTTTCATCTATGGGATCGGCGTACCCGACCACAAAAAGATCTTTGAGAGCACGGCGGGGTTATTGGAGCAATTCGGGCCGGACCGCTGTTTTGACACTCCGCTTTGCGAAGAGGCTATGACTGGGTTCGGTCTCGGAGCCGCCATCAACGGCATGAGACCCATCCATGTGCATATCCGCGTGGACTTTCTTCTCCTTGCCATGAACCAGTTGGTCAACATGGTGTCGGGCTACGCTTACTCCACCGGGGGGCAAGTGGGCGTGCCGCTTGTTATTCGTGTGGTCGTTGGGCGAGGGTGGGGCCAGGGGTTTCAGCATAGCAAGAGCCTGCACTCCTATTTTTCTCACGTCCCCGGACTAAAAGTGATTTTGCCCACAACGCCGCGCGATGCCAAAGGGCTATTGACTTCCGCCATCAGGGATAACAACCCGGTTGTCTTCATCGAACACCGCTGGCTTTACTGGGCGGTGGAAGATGTGCCGGAAGAGCCGTTCACCATCCCCATTGGGGAGGGCAACATTCTTCGATCCGGAACAGATATCACAGTGGTCGCAACTTCGTGGATGAATATCGAGGCGCTGAAGGCTGCGGAGATCTTGCAGAAGCACGGAGTATCCGTTGAGATCGTTGACCCGCGAACAATCGCCCCGTTTGACGAATCCCTTGCGGTGGAATCAGTGAAAAAGACCGGGCACTGCATCGTGGCCGACAACGATTGGGTGGACTGCGGTTTCAGCGCCGAAGCCGCTGCCAGGATTTCCGAAAAGTGTTTCGGGCTCTTGAAGTCGCCCGTGACAAGGATCGGGTTCGCGCCAACTCCCTGCCCCACTGTTCGCGTTTTGGAGAACGAATTCTATCCCGGGGCGGAAAAGCTCGTCCGCGCAATCGAACAGAAGCTGGGGCTTGCCCCGATCGATTTATCCGGCGAAGATTTTTTCAGCCACGAAAACCGCTTTAAAGGACCATTTTAATTGTGAAAGAAGACAAACATTCCGCTCAGGACATCTCGCAGTTTCAGGAGTTGACGACAGGGGATTTCGCTCGGCTTTTCGGCACCACTCAGGAAGATATCGAGACAAATTGTGCCGAAAAAATCGCAGCTAAGGATTTCCGTTACCGAATCATCGAAGGGACTGAACTCGACGAAGTGCTGGGAAACGTTCTGAAGACGATTGATTCCGGGGAACTGACGCTCGCGGGCCCAGAGGGCAAGAGACGCTGGGAAAAAGGGTGGTCCGAAAATCTCGAAGGCTTGGAAGCCTGCAACTTTGATGTCTCTCAGCTCGTCCCAAAATACATCCGGAAAAACCAACCGGTTCGCTTGGACCAGCAATATGTCATGCCCGTGGACCCGCAGTTTGAATTCAATTGGTATTCGATCTTCCGCGAGTGGTTCTTTAAAACCTATCTCAAGGATGTTGATAATATATATGAGTTCGGATGCGGCTCTGGTTTCAACCTGGTGGTGCTCGCCAATTTGTTTCCTGAGAAAAGACTTTTCGGCATGGATTGGGCGTCGGCTTCTCGGGATATCGTGAACAAATTATCGGCTGTTTACGGGTGGAAAATGGAAGGCCGTCTTTTCGACTTCTTTGCCCCTGACAAGTACCTCAATATCGCGCCGAACAGCGCAATCCTCACGATTGGAGCGTTAGAACAGACCGGAAAGAACTTCGAGGGGTTTCTCCAGTATGTTCTCGACTCGAACCCGTCGCTCTGTGCGCACGTCGAGCCGATCTGCGAGTGGTATGATGACAAGGTTCCCGTGGATCAAGCTGCGATCAAATTCCATAAGGTGCGCAAATACTGGGAGGGGTTCCCGGAACGACTTAAGGAGCTTGAGCGGGAGGGCAGGGTGAAAATACTAAAAAGCAAGCGATCGTTTTTTGGAAGTTTATTTCTGGAAGGGTATTCGCAAATAATCTGGAAGCCGGTGACTCCCTAATATGGACTTAAGGTTGCAGGGCAAGCTGGCACTCGTCACCGGAGGCAGCCACGGGATTGGGCGTGCCATCTCACTGGCTCTGGCTGGGGAGGGCTGCCATGTAGCAATCTGCTCCCGTGGTGATGACGCGCGTAACGATACGGTCAATAAATTGCTCTCGATGGGAGTTAAAGCACTTGGAGTGCAGGCTGATGTAGCTGTTGCCGGAGAAGCAGAGCGCGTGATCAATACGGTCGTAGAATCCTGGGGCGGAATTGATATTTTGATAAATAATGCAGGTGGTGGTGGACGGTGGGGATCCCCAATAGTGGAGGACACCCCGGAAAGCGTCTGGAATGAGGTCTATGAAAAGAATGCTCTTGCTGCCGTGCGGTTCACGAGACTCGTCATCCCACATATGCGTCGGAAGAAATGGGGGCGTGTCGTAACTATCACATCGGTGTATGGCCGGGAAGGCGGCGGTCGTCCTTGGTTTAACATGGCCAAGAGCGCACAGACCAGCATGATGAAAACCTTGGCCATGAACCATGACCTGACCAGGGATGGTATCACATTCAACAGCGTTGCTCCTGGAGCGATTGCTATTCCCGGAACGGGCTGGGATGAGGAAAGAATCAAGGATCCTGCGGCATTCGAAAATATGCTTTGCGAGAGCTACCCGCTTGGGCGGCTGGGAACCCCGGAGGAGGTCGCCGCCGTAGTCGCATTTCTTTGTTCCGATCGCGCCAGCCTGGTCAACGGGGCTTCCGTTGCCGTGGATGGAGCCGAAAGCCGGAGTTTTTGATATGGGTTTAAAACATCGATATTCGTTGATGATGCTCTCCTTGAATGAAATCGAGGGACTGAGAGAAATTCTTCCCCGCATTCCAATAGATATTTTATACGAAGTCATCGTTGTGGATGGAGGCTCGACGGATGGCTCGATTGAATTCGCCGAAAGCTTCGGCTACAAGGTGGTTCGCCAGCAAAGCAAGGGAATCGTGAATGGAATCAAGGAAGGTTTTGCCGCCCTTTCCGGCGATGTGATTATTCAATTCACTCCCGATAACAACATGATACCGGAGAAAATTCCGGAACTGATCGCCAAAATGGAGGAAGGATATGATATGGTCGTCGTATCCAGATATCTGCCTCCCGCAAAAAGCCAGGATGATCATCTGATATCGGGGTTCGGAAACTGGATGTTCACTACTTTGGTAAATGTTCTGTTCAGAACAAGATTTACGGACGTCCTCGGTTTTTACCGCGCCTACCGGATCAATCTGCTCGAGGAACTAGATCTGGAGATCAAGCTGTCGATCGACACCCAGTTGAACATCCGGTGCGCCAAGAGGAAGAAGAAGGTCGCCGAGATTCCCGGGGATGAACCGCCTCGAATCGGTGGCCAAAGCAGCCGCAGCATCATCGGAAACGGGTTGATTGAGCTCCATACCATCCTCGATGAGTGGTGGCACTACTCACGTTAAAATCATGATTGAACAAACTATTCTAGAATCATTCCGTGGCCGGAACGTGCTGATCACGGGGGGAACGGGACTGATCGGACGGCAGATCGTGCGGATCCTTTGCGATGCCGGGGCATGCGTGAAGATCGTATCGCTCGACAAATTGAATGTCGATGAGCGCGCCAGCCACGTTTTCGGGGATTTGTCCGACTTTAATTTTTGCAAGCAGGCGACACAGGACATGGACTTTGTCTTTCATGTCGCGGGAATCAAAGGCTCCATAGAAGTCACCAAAAGCAAGCCGGCGAGTTTTTTTGTCCCGCTGCTGATGATGAACACCAACATGCTTGAAGCATGCCGTCTCAACAAGGTGGGGAAGGTCGTTTACACCAGTTCGATCGGCGCGTATCCGAGCGCCGAGGTATTTGTGGAGTCGGAGGAATCAGATGAGAAGCCGCCGATGGACATGTTTCCGGGGTGGGCCAAACGCATGGCTGAGATGCAGGTGCGCGCCTACCAGATCCAATACGGGATGCAAAACTTTGCCATCGTCCGCCCCTGCAATGTCTATGGTCCGGGCGACAATTTCGATCCGGAAAACGCGATGGTAATCCCATCGCTGATGTCGCGTATCCGCAAATTGGAGGATCCCGTGGTCATCTGGGGAGACGGCACTGCCGTCCGCGATTTTGCCTACAGCGAGGATGTTGCCGAAGGTGTCATCCTGGCCCTCCACCACGGCACGCGCGGGAGCTACGTGAACCTCGGCAGCGGGCAGGGCTACACGGTCAGGCAACTGGTCGAGGCGCTGCATAGCTTTATTCCCTTCAACTATGTCTTTGACACAAGCAAATCCTCCGGTTTCCCAAAGCGCGTGATGGACATTTCATTGGCCAGCAAGCTGATCGGATACGACCCTCGAACAAGCCTGGTCGAAGGGCTGAAAAAAACTTGGAATTGGTATATCGAAAACGAAATGGAATACCTGACCCGCCAGAATTATTTTGCAAAATCCAATGCTTAAGAACGCACATGTCCTCGTTACCGGCGGCGCCGGTTTTATCGGCAGCAACCTGATTTTGAGGCTTGTTGAAGCAGGTGCCAGGGTGCGCGCCACGATCCACTCTCACGAGGCGGTCGTGGACAGCTCCGCCGTTGAATATCTCAAGGGCAATCTGACAAGCATGGAATCCTGCCAAAGCGCCGTTGCGGGCGTTGATTACATCTTCCACTGCGCCGCTTCAACATCGGGAGCGGCTGTCATGAAAAAATCTCCGCTCGTGCATATCACGCCGAACCTCGTGATGACCTCGCAGCTCATGGAGGCGGCCTACATGGCAATGGTCAAAAAGTTTCTCTACCTGAGCAGCAGCGCCGCCTACCCGCCCACCGGCGACCGCCCGGTGCGCGAAGACGAAATGTTTGCAGGCGATCCATACGATATCTATTTCGGAGTCGGCTGGATGAAGCGAACGGCCGAATGGCTCTGCGTTTTCTACTCCCAAAAATTGAAAGATCCCATGCCGGTCACCGTGGTGCGCCCGTCGAACATCTTTGGCCCTCGCGACAAGTTCTCCCCGGAAACCTCCCACGTCACCGCTGCGCTCATCCGGCGGGTGGTCCAGCGGGAAAACCCCTTTGTCGTCTGGGGCACCGGCAACGATATCCGCGACCTCCTTTACATTGATGATTTTCTGGACGGCCTGCTGCTGGCCTTCAACGACCCTTCGCCATATCTCGCCGTCAACATCGCCGCCGGTGGCGAGGGCCACACGGTCAAGGATGTTATCCGGACATTACTCGACCTCGACGGCTTTCATGACGCGGACGTGCAGTTCGACACCACCAAGCCACAGATGATCCCGGTCCGACTGATCGACAACTCGCTCGCCGTCGAAAAGCTCGGCTTTCGTCCACGTTTCACCCTCCGCGAGGGATTGGAGAAAACCGTCAGTTGGTATAGGGAAAACCAGAAAAGCTGGACCCGGTAAATAACGGCAGCTTTCCGCATGGTAGGCAAACAATTAAAGATCTGGAAAATCCTCGAAAAGAGAAAGTGCTACGAGGCGCCTCCCTGGATTTCTCACAGCGTTCACAAGGTTTCGCTGCCTGATGGGCGGGTGATTGACGACTTCAACCAGGTTGAAATACCGGACTATGCTGTTGTCGTTGCAACAACACCCGGAGGGCTTTTCATCCTCGAACGGCAGTATAAACACGGCATCGGAAAAGTCAGCCTAACCCTTCCCGGCGGCACGATCAACGCCGGCGAGGATCCGCTCGATGCGGCAAAGCGAGAGCTTCTTGAAGAAACCGGGCTCGCTGCCGAAACTTGGATCCATCTTGGGACATATGTCGGCGACGCCAATTACGGGTGCGGACGCGCACATGTGTTTCGGGCATGGAATGCGGTTCAGGTTTCGCACCCCGATTCACGCGATTTGGAGGAGATGGAGATCGTGCAATTATCACACGAGGAAGTTTTAGAAAATCTGTTTCGAGGAGAGATCATCGCCGTCGCCGCCGTGGCGGCTCTTTGCATCGCAATGCTCACCGGGAAGTAATACGAACCACCAAAAGGTTGCGGGCTTCAGATCCTAAGGTAGGGATGTGCGGCCCGCTCGTCCGCTCTCTTTCAAACGGACACTCGGGCCGCGCGCCCCTACCATCAATTTCCTGCAGGGCGTCCAATTTCTTTTCGGAATTCGTATAATCCGCCGCCTAAAATGGCGAGAGCTGAATAAGCCGGCAGTTCGGGCCTCTCGCGACCGCTTTTTCGTTTTTGTCGAGCCAATCCACGCTGTCCATGAAATCCAGTGTGTTCGGGATTTGAACCTCATTCACAAACCATTCTCTTTTGGTTTCCTTCTCGACCTTCCGGTTGTAGAAAACAAGGCCTTTTTCCCAATCCACCGCCAGGATGTAGTTGATCCCCTGCTTTTGAAGATATCTTTTAAGCTCCTGAGGGCCTTTGAATAGCGGCATCCCTGGAGGAGGGCTTGTGCCACCGATCACGTCCGCATTCATAATGCGATTCCGCGCATAGTCCAATAAATACGGGGCATCAACCGCAGTAAGAATTGCAGCCCCTTGCGGCGCTAACTTTTGCAGCGCGAGATATTCCTCGCGGTAGTTTGGTGGCAGAAAAGGCCCGGGCTTGGCAATTTGCTGGTAAAGGGAAGCAATCGATTCAGAAAAAGCACTTAGGCCGGTGGGGATGTTGATGATTGCCATGAATGAAACAAGCAGAATCACTGCGCTTTGCATCATAGAGACGGCATTACCTGAGTTAGTTTTATCTGTTAGTGCCTTGAAACAACCCGCGAGAAGACCGAATGAAAAGATCGCCTGTCCAAATAGAATTGGGAAAGAAAAGCGATAGACATCGCGTGTCAAACAGGCGCCTCCTTTCAACGCGATGTAAAACACACAAAGAACGCACGCGATCGATGCTGCTTTTAAAAATCTGCCGGTTTTGAAGGCCAGCGGCAGCGCAGCTAACGCGAGCAACGACAAGACCTCGGGACGGAACAGAAAAGAAAAAGCGGTTGCCGAATCCATCCAAAATCCTTCTTTGCTGCCAGTATTGGCGAACGCCGGATTAATATTTCCCCCCAGAAAGGGTGCCAGCGGCGTTCGGCAATCGAGCAGGGAAAGCGTCATCCATGGAATTAAGACAATGCAAGCGACCACCCAGGGACCGGCACTGAGCTTGAATTGACAAACGAAGGTTTTCCAGGTTCTGGAATCTGCCCAGGTCCATGCCGCGAAAATCCCGCAGGCGGCACCCAATGGTCCGATATACAGGGACCGCATCGTAATCGAGGCGGCTATCAGCAACCCGATTTGAAAGGCCAATTTCTTGTTTGCCTCCTTGAAATACCCGTTCAGTAAAAGAAAGGCCGGAAGCAGAAGGCAGACTCCCGTCAGGGAACTGTTGGTGTTGATTCTTGGCACGGGAAAAAGGAGAGCTAACGCGATAAAGCAAAACCGCAAGACCGGTGCGGTTGCTCTCAGTTCGCGGGTCATTCCGAGAAGCAGGCCCAAAAGAATCAACTTGCAAATTCCCATGTCTAGCAAGTGTCCGGTCCTCTCCGAAGTCACACATTGCACCAGCGACTTCAAAAATACATGCCCGCCCAATGTATATGTCCGCCTTAGACCGAATGGCTCGCGAAGCGTTCCTGTCTGGGCGATCCTCTCCGGCATTGTCAAGTAGCCTTGAAAATCGTCCGTTGCATCGATGCTCCCGGTCCACGACACCGAAGCGGCGTAGAGAATGATTGCAATGATCCAAAGGGCGAAATCCTGCTTGAGTGCCGCAGGCTCCAGCCGGAAGGATTTTCTGGTCAGATCGGAAATGAGAAATCCGGCCGCAACCAACGTGCCAACGAACACCAGCGCACCCAATACCGGCCGCAAAGCCAGCGAAAACAGCAGGAGAATTCCCCCGATACCGATGACGACCGCAACCCCAAGAGCGGACTGCATCCCCCATCCTTCGATTTCCTTGTTCTTCCATCCGGCAACGGCGCAAATGGCACGCCCGTAACCTAGGAAGGAAAAGAACACGGCCAATCCCCAGAAAAACGCGAAAAAGTAGCTGTAGTTTTGCGACATGGGAAAAAGCGTTCAGTTTTCAGCGCTCAGTTTTCAGGAAGCGGTCGGAGAATCTGGCGCGAATGATGAGTTTGTAATGTTGAATGCGGAATGGGCAATCCTGAAAAGCTGACCAGGCGCAATGAGTTCTGTCATTTGTTGCAGTTTGCCAGTCGGCTTTCCCAAATTGCGGCCAAGGGCCGCCAGTCTGCGTGGTCGGCCGACTCCAATGCCTGGAAATAGGCTTTTCGGTCATCGTCCGTATCGGGAGCCAGAACAACCCGTGGCAGGTCGAGCCGGCGCAAGAGTTCGAGCAGAAACAAGCGGATCGTGCGACCGTTAAAATCGGTGAATGGATGAATCGTGAGAAAGCGACCTTCGGCGAAGGCAAGGCATTCCAGCGTCAGCGGGCTCAAACTTGCTGATGCATCTGGCCAGCGGGCCAGCAGGTCTTTTCCATAATCGCGCATGAGGAGGGGAATTATATGAGGCGGCGGAGGCTCAAGGTTGCCGACGCAAACATCGATTGCCCTCCACCTTCCAGCCCAATCCGGCACGAGGTCGCCGCAAATAAACCCATGAAGCTCTGCGAGGAGCGACTCGTCCGTTTCGCGGGCTGCGAAATCCTTGTCGTAGATCCGCGCCTCAACGCGCAGCACGCGCTCCGCCAGAATAGGAGCTAGCTCGGAATAGGAGAGCGTTCCGAGTGTGGTTTCGAGGAATCTGGTTGCCCGATCTGGGCGAGTATCTCTTGAAGGCGGCTGATTTCCACCGGCTCCCTCTCGAAAGCCATGCTCTGGGCCACGTCGTACGGGATCGCCCTCCATCGGCGCAGGAATTTTTCCTCCGCCGGGAGTTGTCTCCACGCGTTGACGCTTTCGATCCAGTTCATCATCCATAGGCTACGGATTCGTTGACATTATTCAAGGACAAATGGGGAAAATCCAAGCTGCAGGGCTATTTGGGAAACTAGCGTCAGTGTGCATGGGAAGAAATGGAGAATGCAGAATGTAAAATGAAGAATGCGGGGGCGGTCTGGTTCTGACTCGGGGCCGGAGATTTTCAATTCTCCATTCTCAATTTTTCATTCCCCGCGACGGGAAAGTAGGCGGGGTGCACGGGAAGAGGAAAGCTGAAAGCTGAAACTTGAAAAGCTGAAATTTGAAGAAGTCAGTGTTCTGAGGTCAGTTTTCAGGAAGCGGTCGGAGATGTCGATGACTTGCTTGATCCGTGATAATCCGTGAAATCGGTGGTTGAATTGAGTAAAGCTTTCAGTGCTCAGGAAGGTCGTCAGCAGCGAGTTCTCTTGATCCAATACTCTGGCCGTCGGCTCGCGTTGGCAATGGCCGCGATGAAGATCTCGGCGTCTTTGACAAAGTAAGCGATGTAATACGGGAACGATTTGCAGTTCAGCCTTCTGTATCCTTTGGGACGAACGCGTGGCAAATCATGGTTGTCTTCAATCCATTGAATTCCCTGTTTGACCTGATGCTTGAGACGGATTCCAAGTCCCGGCGTGATATCCTCGTAATACTGGATCGCCTCAGATAATTCTTCCTCCGCCTCTCGAAGGATGTGAAGCTTCATCCTGGAAAACGTCGGTCGAGTTCGGAAAACACTTTCTCGCTGCTCTTGTATTCCGCAGTGCCATCTTGGATTCCGGCAATCCTCCTGCCAATCTCCTGCTCCCATGCCTCCTCAATAGACGGATCAGAGCTGTCAAGCGTCTCCGAAACATCCAGCAAGATTCTTGCAAGCGTAAACCGCTGGTTTGAAGGTAGATCCAGAGCGTCTTTTGCCACGTCTGCCAGTGCTTTCATGTTTTCAATATACTACACCGAGTAGAGCGATGTCGAGCAACTAAACCATAAGGACACATCACTGCACCCTAGCTCGCGCATGCGCCATGACCTCCTCACCGGGGAGTAGCTTGACAACACCGGAGGAAACATCGTCACGTCGTCGCTGGATTTCATGGAGATGGGCTCTTTCGACACGCGGATCAATGTCCGTCTCGATGCTCTCGACAAGCTTCTCAGCCAAGTTCGCCCGATGTGCTGTTGGCAGAAGAAGGGCTTCCTCAAAAAGTTGATTTACCGTTGCAGACATGGGCAAACGCTACACCACGATCAGAACCATGGCAATAGCAAGAAATCCTTGTTCACAGGAGGCGCAGCCCATCGTGCGCGAACGAGTCAAACTTCTCATTTCCGACCCGATGAATGACAACTCGGCGGCGGCTCCGAAGAGGACGACGGCGGCGAGGACGACCGACATCCCCCAGGCACAGGTGAGCCCCCAGCCGAGGTCAGCGAATTCCGGTCGGTCAATCCTCCGGCGAAGGATTTCCCCATACCCCCAAAAGCTGAAGAAGATCAGGATGGACCAGAAAAAGACGGGGAAGTAGGCGGAGTGCACGGGAGAAATGGAGAATGGAAAATGTAAAATGCGGAAACGCGCTGATTCTGGCTCGGGGCTTGGGATTTTCAATTCTACATTTTCAATTTTCCATTTCCCTCCCGGGGTGCATATGAGCGCCGGAGGCGCGAATGTTGAATTTTGAATGTTAAATGTTGAACACGTGCCAGCGGGCGCTGGCCGGGTAGACTATCCGGAGGATAGCCCGGAGGGTGAGATGAGCGGGAGCGAACGAGTCAACACTTGAAGAAGTCGAGGCCCAGTGAAGTATGCTTCGCACTTCACGGGCCGAGGGTCGATAAGAGAAGGAGGAAGGCTTATATGTGACGGCCGACACAAAGGGATCGCGGCAGCCCGTTCCTGGTTCTTGGTTGGTTGTTCGTAGTTGATCTGGTGGATGCGACTTACCCTACGGCCCATTTCTGTTCCCGCGCGGCTTTTCAGGTTCTTAGAGCGCTTTTGCAAAAGCTTCCAAGTCGGCGCACTGGATCGCCGCCCGGAGCAGCCGGTGAAGACGCTCGGAATCGGAGATGCGCAAGATTTCCTCGCGGAGACCATCGGGTATCCGGTCAAACCGGATTTCCAATGCCTCGATGACGTCCTGGCGGCCCTCTTGGCGGCCTTGGTTTATCGCGATTTCTTCGGTGTCTGTGAGGTATGGCATATTTTTCTCCTGTTCAAAGGATACGAGCTGCTTGCGGAAAATCAAGGCCTGGGTTTCAGGCAGGCGCATCATCCAGGCGATGAGCCGGTAGGCTTCTGCGATTTGCTCCCGGCTGTAGCCGTGTTCGTAGAGGCTGCGCGTGAGCAGCCATCGCGCGGCGCGGCGCTTGTCCGGGTCCCGGCTCGTTTGCAGCGCGGCGATCTGGGCTTTGGCGGCGAGGGCCGGCAGCGTGAAGTCCTCATCAAGGCGGGGAAGGATTTCCAGGAGCTTGCAACAGGGAAAGCGGAACGAGATCGAACATCCGAGCCTCTCGTAGGTGTATTCTTGCGGCATCCACTCCGGGTCGAGATCGGCAAGGATCACCAGCGAGATGACATCCTCGCCGCAGGATCGGCGGATGCCATGAAAACAGTGAAACACGCGGCGAGGGAAGTCCTCCTCCTTGAAGCTCTGAACTTCAAGATGGACGTAGAGGGTTTGACTCCCGCCGTCGAGAGTGGCGACCTTGATGAGAAGATCCACCCGGTTGATCCCCTCCGGGTCGGCAATCAGCAGTTCGCGCAATTCCTGCTCCAGGAACTCTGGAGGCTTCCTCAAGTCGATGGCGGCGGAAATCTCCGGAAAGTAGCACGAGAGAATTTCAGGAAGCCTTCGGTGCAGAAGATCTTTCCAAGCCCCATCGTAGTCGGAAACCATGCCACAATGCTAAAAAGAAACACGAGGCAGGGCAATCCTGTATTGAAAAGTTTTCAGCGCTCAGTTTTCAGGAAGCGGTCGGAGATGTAGATGACTTGCTTGATCCGTGATAATCCGTGAAATCGGTGGTTGAATTGAGTAAAGCTTTCAGTTTTCCGGCGGCGAATCCTGTTATGCGGCTTGAATTGGATTTATCCTGCGGAGTTCCATCAGAAACTCGTTTGGAGATACGGAAGAGAACTCTGTGTAGAAAAGATCCAAATCCAGAAGATGAGGGTCGTAGCTAACAAGATGTGACGCCGCTCCATTTATGGCGCATAGCAAGAAGGAGATGTCCTCCTCATCCACCGGATAGTGCCGGAAATGGAAGAAGCGAATATCCACCGCCTCCGCGAGCAAGAGAACATTAGTCAGGAATGAGACAATCTTTTCGCGTTCCACTCCCCGACCCCTCAATTTTTCTGCATACTCGGCCACAATATCTTCAGAAATCAGCAAGACATATTCCCGCTCAAGCCAGCGCTTGAGAATTTCCCTGTTTGGGCTTTCGGGGTGCTTCGATCTCCCAGCTGCAACCACCACGCTCGTGTCAAGAACCGCGCGGATCATTCCTCTTTCAATCGCGAGCGTCCGTTGGGAACTCCTCCCAAAGCCGCATCAGTTCATCCGAGACCGCGGAGCGATCGAATCCCGTTGATGTTTGTGCGGAGGCACGGAATTTTGCAAGCGCCACCATTTCAAGGGTTTCTTGTCCAAACCGCTGCTCGCGAAGCTGGTGCCGTCGAACTTCAAGCCTGATGAAACGAGCCAAACGCTCCGTCAGACCTGGAATCGTCCGAGCCTGATCGGCCAAGTCGTCTGGAATTTCAATCGCCTGCATAGGAAAAGTTTACCCTGCCAACAAAAGGAAGGGAATTTTTTTCCGTTAGAATTTAAAAAATGAAGTAGTGCTGGTTGACCGGGCGGCGCTTTCGCGCCGCCTGTTTGAAATGAACGTTTCGAACCAACCAGCACCATGAAAAAAACTACTGA
>Ga0247840_10006535_pt1 | contig 16701 bp, 6 predicted proteins | sample LaCruzMarch2015__FD_192404 | JGI IMG/M metagenome (GOLD analysis project Ga0247840, IMG submission 192404) | Freshwater microbial communities from meromictic Lake La Cruz, Castile-La Mancha, Spain - LaCruzMarch2015_17m | ecosystem: Environmental > Aquatic > Freshwater > Lake | place: Spain... | reverse complement strand
CAGAACAAAGCGGTCCCGGTCGAGCCAGAGCGGATCGGCCGGATTGTGCTTCAAATGCCGCGTCCAGAGGGTGAAGGCCGCAGCCGCAGCCCCCATCGGCATGCCGGGATGGCCCGATTTCGCCTTTTCGATCGCATCCGCCGACAAAAAGCGGATCGCGTTGATGCATTTCTCTTCCAAAGATACAGGGTTACTCATGTTGCGCCTCCTTAGCACCGTTTTAATGTCGGACACCTTACATCAAGACTTCCCGTTAGACAAGGGCATTGAAGCAGTATTGAAGCGCGTAGATGTAGGGTGGATTAACGGAGCGCAATCCCCTTGATATCCTGGACGTTTTCGGTGTGTTACGGCATTCACTTAATGCACCTTACGGTCTAGCGGGGGGGGGGGAGGCGATGGTTTTCGGCATCGCCGGGTAGAAGGCGGAGATGTATTTTAGCTGCACCTCCAATGCGTCGGCTTTCCGGGGATTGGTCTTTTGATGAATTTGAATCAGTTTGAAGAGCACTCGCCTTTGGCCGGAATTGATCGCAAGTGACTGTTCATAAGCCTGGATGGCCTCCCCGACCTTCTGCTGCCGGAGCAGAATATCCCCTTTGAGCTCGTATTTTGAGGCGGCAGCAAAGGAGCTCTCAGGAATTAGGTCGAGATAGCCGTTCCCCTCCTGTGTGAGCCCCCGTTGGAAGCATTTTTGGGCAAGAGAGATGTTGGCGAAGGCTGAGAAGGGCCTGTTCATCTCTGAAGATTGCCGCCAGTAGGGGATGGCCTCGTTCTCGAAACCTCGGGAATGGAGGATGATGGCGTGGGTGTTAAAGTAGGCCGTTTGGTCATCCGTCGCCTGCATGGGGAGGAACTCGATGACGGTGAGGGCAAGCACGGCGGCGGCGAAGATGCCTGCCCGGCGGAATTCAGATCGCCGGAGCGCTTCCACCAGTTCGATGCCTCCCAAAGCGGCGTAGGGAATCAGGATGGCAAGCATTGGCAACCGGTATCGGGCGTTTGTGAAAAAGATAACAAGCGTTGCGGCATATATCGCAAGAATCAGCCCGAGCGCTCGCGCCTTCCGGTCCTGGAAGAGCCGAAACGCTAGAGCCGCCATCCCCAGCGGAAAGACGAACCAGAAACTGAAGAAGGGAAGTCTGAAAAACCGCGCAAAATCACTGATAAATCCGATATCGTAGTGGTCGCAGGCCTCAAAGTGGCTGACGAGGACGAGGCTCTTTTGGACAGCCTTCCCGGCGAAGGCCCACAGTTCCGCGATAGCCTGGCGGAAGGTCTCTTTCATCCAGTAGTCCGATGCTTCCGTTGAGCTCAGAGTGCGTCCTGTCCGCCGGCTTGCCTCGATGGTGAACTGGATCCCCTGTTCGAGGGGAGACGACGATGCGAATGGGACGGGGCGGTAGTAAGGATCATGATTTCCAAGGTTGTTCCCGAGGTAGAGGTTGAAACCGGCCTGCGAGGTGGTGACGGCAAATTCCCCGGCAACGATGTAATTCCGGATCACAAAAGGGGCGACGGCCATCCACAGACCCAGGAAGTAGATCCCGAAATGCGCCGCTAAGGCTCGGAGGCCGTCGCCGTTTTGATAGCGATTCCAGACGATCAGCAGCACCAGGAGGGGAATGAGGATCACCGCATTGGGTCTGACGTTGAGAAGCAGCCCCATCATCGAGCCCAGGAGGCCGGTGGAAATTAGCCCCCGCTTTCCGATGGCATCCAAAACCATGAATACAGTCAGGGCAAACAGGAGGACGGTAAGGGTCTCCTTAAGGGGCACGATGCTATAAAGAATGAAGGGTTTGTAGAGGGCGGCTACAAGACAGGCCAGAAGGCCGATCTTCCTCCCGCCAAGGCGGACGCCGATCCCGTAGATGACCCAGCAGGTGAGGACCCCGATGAGAATGTTCAGTAGCCGAATGTAGAAGATCTCCGGAGATAAAAGACGGTAGATGCCCGCCATCAGGTAGGCAAATAGCGGGGCGAATTCATAAACCTCCTGGTCGGCATACGTGCCGTCGGCGATCCGAACGGCGAGCTCATGATAAACCCTCTCGTCCCAGAGCATGAAGTCGACATAGACGGTCCGGCTCAAATCCATGAGGGCCGCAACCCGCAAGCCCAGGGCCAGCAGAAGAATCAGGCCGAGAAGCGGTTGGGCATACCGTTCGACGAAAGGTTCCCGCTTCACCGCAGGTTCTTGCATTGCCGCTTTCAACTTCCTGGACCTCTCCTTCCGCGACATTCATTCCCTCCCGATGTTTTCTTAACAACCTTTCAGATATTGCCCTGCCAAGCCTCCTATGTCCAGCGAATATTGCCTCATGGCTGGTCCTGTCATGCGTAAATTGCATATATTTTTAGGAAAATTCTGATCTTCTCATCTGTTCGCCTTGCATAGCGAATGTGAAAAAAATCACTTAAAAAGTGTGATTCAGGTCACACTGGCATCATTTTTTCTGTTGACATAGAGCCGAACGTTCCTTACTATACAGACAAACTATGTATTTATTGAAGCAGGTACTTTATGAAAACACTTCCAGTGTGGGTAATTGCTCTAAGGTGGGTTGGCTATGTTTTCCCTAACATGGCGGCAAAGCAAGAGGCGAGCATTTAGCTGGGAATCATTGATACGGTAAAAATCATACAACTCTGCGACGGACAGAAAAAGTAGGTTATTCAGAATACGACGCCGCTTGACTTGCGGAGGGGGCAGGGGGAGATTAAGCTTCCGGCGATACAATTAAGGCGATGGAAACCGGAGAGGTTACGCCATATCTACCGTAAAGTGAGACCATAATGAAAATCCGATTATTACAGTTCATGATATCAATTTTATTGATATTTACAGCTTTATCCGCTTTCGCTGCCGAAGAAATGCCAGAAGTAGCGGTGCCCCGTTTTGAAGTCAGGAGTTACAAGGTGGAAGGGAATACGCTTATTCCCATAGGCGACCTTGATTCCATCCTTTTGCCTTTTACCGGAAAGGAAAGAGATTTCGGCACTGTGCAGGAGGCCCTGGATGCGCTTGAACAGGCCTACCGCGATCACGGCTTTTCCATGGTATCGGTGGCGCTGCCGGAACAGGAGTTGGAAAGCGGCGTTGTCCGCCTGAAAGTCAATGAAAACCGCCTGGGGAAAATCACTATCGAAGGGAACCGTTATTTTGATACGGCGAATATTCGCCGGAGCGTGCCGGCGCTGAACCAGGGAGCAATCCCCGATCTCAATGCCGTATCCCGGAGCCTCAAAATTGCTAACGAAAACCCTGCCAAGAAGATCAACCTGCAATTGCTGAACAGTGATATTGAAAATGAAATTGACGCAAGCATCAGCGTAAAAGATGAGTCGCCCTGGAAAATAGGCTTTACCACAGACAACACGGGAGAAAAGCAAACCGGCACCATCCGTACGGGCGCCCTCATGCAATATGCCAATCTGTTCGACCGGGATCATCTCCTGACGCTGCAATATGTTACCTCTCCCGAGAAGGTGGACCACGTCAGTATTTACAGCCTCGGCTACCGGATACCGTTGTATTCATCAGGGTCATCCTTAGACCTGATCGGCGCTTATTCGAATGTGGATTCCGGTACCATCAGCGCCGCCACCTCGAGTATGGACGTAAGCGGTAAAGGTACAATATTGGGAATACATTATAACCAGAATCTCGCCAGGATCGGCAATTATGAGCACAAGTTAACCCTGGCGCTGGATTATCGCGCTTATGAGAACAGCGTGGATTTTGCGGGAAATCAACTGGGCAACAATGTCACGGTGCATCCCGTCGGCCTGACGTACGCCGGAACGTTGGCCACGGATCAATTCACCGCCGGCTTTACGCTGACCGGTTTGCAGAATGTGCCCGGCAAATGGGATGGCAGGGACACCGCCGAGGATGTTGACAAGGCTCGCCTCGGCGCCCCGCGGGCTTATAATATTTTCCGTTACGGTGCAAACCTCTCTTATCTCCTTGGCGCTGACTGGCAGGCACGGATGCAGCTTAACGGGCAATATACCAACGATCCCCTTGTGCCGGGTGAACAGTATGGGGTTGGCGGAGCAAACACGGTCCGGGGTTTTTCGGAGCGGGAGTTTTCAAACGATCAGGGATATGCAGGGAATTTCGAGATCTATACCCCGGATCTGAACAAACTCTTTGGTGTTGACGCTTTTCAGTCCCGATTGCTTGTGTTTTACGACAAAGGTTATGTCTCCCGCAAAGACCCTTTGCCGGGCGAAACGGTCAGCACGCAAATTGCCAGCATTGGCTCCGGCGTGCGCATAACGGATGGCAAAAGATTCACCATCTCGGTTGATTGCGGATTCGTGCTCGATCCTCCTGATGAAAACACATCCCCAAGATGGAGCAATGTCTGGCATGTGTCGGCAAGTTTAATGTTTTAATGGAGTATTATGTAGGGTGCGTCAAGACGCACCGTTTGTTGTATAGGAGGTTGATATGAAAGCAAATCCCGGCGGAAAAAGAAGGCTTTTCCTGATAGCCAACAAGGTTGTCTCTATCATCACATTGATTTTCTTCAGCGCAGGCCATGTTTTCGCCTTGCCTGCCGGGCAGCAGGTGGTGAACGGACAGGTTGGCTTTGCTACCCAGGGCAACAACCTAACGATCACCAACAGCCCCAATGCGATCATCAACTGGCAGGGCTTTTCGATCAACAACAACGAGGCCGTCCGCTTCATCCAGCAATACGGCTCCAGCGCCGTCCTGAACCGGGTGATCGGCCAGGACCCCTCCAGGATTCTCGGCCTGCTGCAATCCAACGGCAGAGTTTTTATCATTAACCCGAACGGCATCCTCTTTGGCCAGGGTGCCAGAATCGATGTGAACGGACTTGTTGCGTCGACGCTGAACCTCAGCAATCAGGACTTTTTAGCGGGAAAATACAACTTCAACGCCGGGACCATTGCCGGCTCCATTCAGAACCAGGGAACCATTACGACGCCCGAGGGCGGAAAGGTTTACCTGATTGCGCCGGATGTCGAAAATAGCGGGATCATCACCTCTCCCAAGGGCGACGTGATGCTTGCGGCGGGCCACAGCGTCCAGCTCGTCGATTCCCTCAACCCGGACATCGCAGTCGTCGTGAGCGCACCGGGAAACAAAGCGGTAAACCTCGGCCAAATCATCGCCCAGAGCGGCAAGGTGGGGATTTACGGCGGACTGATTTCGCAGAAGGGTGTTATCAATGCGGATAGCGCAGTCTCAGAAAGTGGCAGGATCTTCCTGAAGTCCACTAAACAGACTGTGCTTGATCCGGAAAGCAGAATTAGTGCTGACGGGATTGGTAAAGCTGATGGCGGAAAGGTGATAGTCTGGTCGGATGGTGACACTCAGGCTGCCGGCATGATTAGCGCAAAAGGTGGCAAGCAGGGTGGCAACGGCGGTTTTATTGAAACATCAGGCAAGACAATAGATTTTTCAAAAGTGCGGATCGACGCCTCGGCAACAACCGGTCTTGCTGGCACCTGGTTGATTGATCCCGATGAATTGACCATAGGTTCAGTCGGGGCAACTGCGCTTATAGCTGCATTGGATAACGGCACCACAGGAACCAACACGACGGTTACCTCAAGCAGTAGTTCTTTCGGTACAGTGAATGCATCTGGCGATGGTGACATCAACCTTGATAGTGCTGTTTCATGGACAAAGTCGAGCTCTCTAACGCTTAACTCCAGCAACGGCATAAACATTAATGCCAATCTCACTGGAGCCGCTGGGAACATTACGCTTAATGCAGGTGGCGCAATCACCCAATCCCAATCGGCAGCCATCACCACGGGACTTTTGACCACCAGCAGTGTGGGAGGCACAACACTTGGCGCCGCCAATATGGTCACGAACTTCAATGCCACGAATACGACCCGCGGGAACATCTCCTTGACCAATACGGCAGCACCACTGGTAATCACCGGTATCAGCCAGTCTGGCGGAGGAAACATCGCGATCACCAACTCCGGAGCAATTACTACCAGCGGCAGCATCACCACGGCTTCCAACGGTAACATCAGCCTGACAGCCACCGGCGGCGCCGAAACTATCGGGGCATTGATAACGGCGGGAGGTAGCGGCAGCCTGACCCTCAATGCGGGTGGTGCAATCACCCAATCGGCAGCCATCTCCGCGGGACTTTTGACCACCAGCAGTGTGGGAGGCACAACACTTGGCGCCGCCAATACGGTCACGAGCTTCAATGCCACGAATACGACTACTGGGGACATCTCCTTGACCAATACGGCGGCACCACTGACAATCACGGGGATCAGTCAGTCTGGCGGTGGCACTGTTGCGGTCACCAACACCGGCGGTATTACCACGACTGGGCCCATATCTGTAGGCAGTGGGGCAACACTGACCGCCACCGGAATGTCCAGCAACATCAACGTTAATGACGCCATAAGCTGGAATGCCAACAAGCTCACCCTAACCGCCGGCAAGGACGTCAACATCAACGCCGTAATGACCGCCAGTGACACAGCTAGCCTCGACCTCGCACCGGTTAGCAACAAGGTCAATGTTGGCTTCAACTCTGACGGCAACTTCAAGGGAAAGGTTAATTTCAGCGGCACCGGTGATCTCACTATCAACAATGATGTCTACACCGTCATTACCACTTTGGACGGGTTGTACTCCGGATCTGGCCACTACGCCTTGGGAAGCGACATCATTGAGAGTCCGGAATCACAACGCGACTCCTCGCCTGTTAGTTCCTTCAGCGGCATCTTCGACGGCCTTGGCCACACCATCAATAACCTCGCGATCCTGCACTCCGGGACGGGCTATATCGGACTATTTGGAACCAACTCTGGTTTTATCAAGAATGTTGGGCTGGTGGATGTAGACATAACCGGTAAACACAATGTCGGCGCCCTGGTGGGGTATAACACTGGAGGCACCATCAGCAATTCCTACAGCACGGGCTCTGTAAAGGGAACGCAAGACGGTTCCAGCACCAGCAATTATGGTGATATCGGCGGTCTGGTGGGAGATAATAATTCTGGCACCATTAGCAATTCCTACAGCACGGCAACGGTAATCGGAACAGTAGCGAATGTGAGTGATATCGGCGGTCTGGTGGGGGAGAATCATGGCACCATCAACAATTCCTACAGCACGGGGGCGGTAGGAACCACCGGATACGGTGGTTCTGCTTTTGGCGGTCTGGTCGGTTGGAATAATGGTACCATCAGCAATTCCTACAGCACGGGAGCGGTAGGAGCGACCGGATACGGTGGCTCTTCTTACGGCGGACTGGTGGGGTATGGTTATGGTGGTTCCAGCATCAACAATTCCTACAGCACGGGGGCGGTAACAGCAGGGGCCGCCGGTTATGGCGGCGGCTTGGTGGGGTATAATCAGGGTGCCATCGAGTATTCCTACAGCACGGGGGTGGTAACCGTAGGAACGGCCGGTTATGGCGGCGGCTTGGTGGGGTATAGCAATCATGCAATCGAGAACAATTATTGGGCCGCGACAACAGAAAATATAACGAACGGCATCGGATATTATACTGTTGCATCGGGGGCCAGCGACACCGGCGCCGCGGGAAGGACAACCGCCGAAATGAAGCTGTCTTCTACTTTCACTAGCGGCAACTGGGATTTCCATAACACAGCAGGAGTATGGGGCATTGTCCCCGGCCATACTTATCCGTTCCTGACTTCGTTAAATAAGGCAGTCTACGGCACTCTGAATACCGGGGGCGAGGATAAAGCTATAGCGATTGCAGTCAATGGAGGAAATCTAAGCGACTCCGTTATCGTAGAAAATGATGGTTTCTATTACTCTGTTTTCAAGGCAGGTTCTCTTCAGAACAATGATGCATTGCTCGTCTATGTCTCCTCGTCTGGCGATAAGGCTTCGGCGGTGCACCTGTCCGATGGAGGGTATGTGACAAACCTCTCACTTACCTCCAACACATTAAGCACGAGCAATATCGGAGATATCTCCTACGCCACCTTTAACAAAGCAAAAGGTAACCTGTCTCCGTCCGACGTCCTTTACTCCGTTTCCGATGCAAGCGGTTTGGCGCTTGGTAACGGTTATAACTTTCTTGTAACCAACAACGGGGCCATCACCCAATCCATTCCGGTTAACACATCAGGTGGCTCATTTACCGTGGCCGGAAGTACGGGCGGCAGTACCAAAGCGGCCTCTTTCACCAGCGGCGGAACCGGCACGATTACGACCACCGGCATCACCGGAAAACCCGGTGGTAGTGTCTCCATCCAGACGACTGGCGCGATTGTAACTCAGGCCATAACGACTACCGGCGGTGTCGCAAGCACCAGTGGAAATGCAGGAGGTGCTGTAACGCTTAAAGCCACCGATGGGGCAATTACAACCGGTGCAATCAATACCAGTGGTAGTTCGTCATCGAATCAAAAAGAGACTACGAGTCTGGGCGGTGCTGCTGGAAGTGTTACCATTCAAGTAGATACACCGACTGTCGCAAGGGCGATAAGCGTTGGAGCAATTACGGCAAAAGGTGGCGCAAGTGGATCAAATGTACATGGTGATGGTGGTGGAACGGGCGGAATCGTGACCGTTTCAACGACAACGAACGGTGCTGTGAACACAGCAGGGATTGATACCTCAGGCGGTGAGGGGGGCACTGGTTCGAGTGGATATGGCGGATACGGTGGAGCGGGTGGCGCAGCCGGTACAATCACCGTCAGATCATTTGGCGCTTCAAACAACACCACCATCACCGGCAATCTAGTTTCAGCCGGGGGTACAGGTGGTGCGGCGGTGAGTGGTTTGACGACCGGTGCGGGTGGTGCGGGTGGCACATTTGTCGTCAGTTCAGATCTGGGCTCCGTGTCCATGCTGGCGTTTAATCAGGGCGGTGGTCAAGCGGGTACTGGGGGCGGAACACTGGGCGCAACGGGTGTTAGCGCTACTGGAAACACCGTTACAGGTCCCGCAGGTGTGACGATCAATGCAGGAAGTGGTGCGATTAAGCTGTCAGGTGTAGCCGTCAGCAACGGTGGCGGTGCCTCCACAGGCGCGATTACCCTTACCGCCGACAGAATGGCACTGAGTGGCGAAACGGTGAATGCGGGCGCCGGAACGCTTTGGCTGAAGCCCAGTACAGCCAATTGGAATATCGATTTGGGTTCAAGCACCGATGCAGCTACCAGCACTCTGGAGCTTTCCGCCGCCGAACTCAATACCCTCACCGGTACCGGCACGTTGCGCATTGGCGCTATGACCGCAGGCAATCTCAATCTTTCCGGACCGGTCGCACCCACGGGCGGCTATAGCACCACGGGTACCTTGTCCTTTGAGTCTGGCGGTGCGATAACCCAGGCAACGTCGACAGATATAATTACCGCGAGTAAGTTAGCGATCAAATCGATAGGGAGTGTTACACTCGACACTGCGCCAAACCTTGTAGGTACACTGGCAGGCAGCATCATTGGAGAAGGGACTAAAGATTTCTACTTCAAGAACAACAAGACCCTCACCATAGGTACGGTTGATAGCAGAGTCGGCATCACTGCTTCAGGTACCATTACGCTCAAAACAACAACAGGCGATATAACTTTGAATAATCCGATTACCTCGTCGGCTACCGGCAATGCCATTGTTCTTGCCGCCAACGGCAATTTCATCAACAACGCAGGTGATAGCGCGCTGAATCCAGGATCCGGCCGCTGGCTTGTATATTCAACCGAGCCAGAAAGCAACTCTTTTGGTAGCTTGAATAGTGGCCAGTATGCCCTGTGGTACAAAACCTTCGCAACCTACGCACCCGGTAGCGTGACAGAGACTGGCAGCCGCTATCTTTTCAGCTACCGACCAACGCTTTCCTTTTCAGCTTCGACCAATGCGAGCAAGACCTACGGCGAGACGGCAACACTGCCGGAGGATTTCATAGTGACCGCTCATGCAGGCATAAAAAACGCTTTCGCTGCCGATAAAGCGGATTCCACCTATAAAGGGGCGCCATCCTTCGCTTCAGACGGAACAAGCAGCGCTGCCAAAACCGGCAATTACGAAATTATCATCAGCGAAGGGAGTCTGGAATCTTTGCTGGGATACGCCTCGGAGATCAAATTCAAATCAACAGGAGTGCTGACCGTCAACCAGGCAAACATTTTTCCTTTCTCCCACGGCGGCCGCTTCTACGATGGCACCTCGGTTGTGCGAGCTGAGATCTTTACGGGAGGAAGTAGCGGATTTATCACGGGGGTGAACGGGGAAATCCTTACACTTACTGGCATCGGCACCGTGGCCAGCAAAAATGTCGGAACTTACCCGGTTACATTAGGCTCGCTGGCTCTGGGAAACGGCTCTGGTTCGGCCAGCAATTACAAATTAGCTACTTCTAACCTTTGGGCGACGATCACCCCCCGTCCCCTGACCGTCACGGCAACGGGTGTGTCGAAAGTGTACGATGGTCTGCTGAGTGCGAACGTAACCTACGCCTACCGGGACGACGGCATGAGCAGCTACGGGAGCTACCTCGTGACGGGCGATCTGCTTAGCATCGGCGGCAAAGCGTCCTTCCTCGACAAGAACGTGGGAACCGGTAAGACCGTTAACGTCAGCGGCATCACGCTGGGTGGCGCCGATGCAGGCAACTACACCTTATCCAACACCACGGCGATCACCACGGCTGACATCACCAAGGCCAGCCTCAGCATCACCGGCCTGACAGCGAACAACAAGGTCTATGACGGGACGACGGTCGCCACTCTGACCGGCGCGCTCACCGGTGTTATTACGGGCGACATTGTCAGCCTGGGGACTCCAACGGGCACCTTCGACAGCAAGAACGTGGGAACCGGTAAGACCGTTAACATCAGCGGTGTCGAACTGGGTGGCGCCGACGCGGGCAACTACACCTTAGCCACCACCACGGCGAGCACCACGGCTGACATCACCCAAGCCAGCCTCGGCATCACCGGTCTTACGGCGCAGAACAAGGTCTATGACGCGACGACGGTCGCCACACTGACCGGTGGTACACTCACCGGCGTAATTACGGGCGACATTGTCAGCCTGGGGACTCCAAAGGGCACCTTCGACAACAAGAACGTGGGAACCGGTAAGCCCGTAAGCATCAGCGGTATCGCACTGGGTGGCGCCGATGCGGGCAACTACACGCTGACCGACGCCACCGCATCCACAACGGCTAACATCAGCGCTGCCGCGCTGACCGTTTCCGCCGCAGGACAGAACAAGGTTTATGACGCCACGGCCACGGCCAGAGTAAGCCTCAGCGACAACCGCCTTGGCAGCGACGCACTGACGCTCGCATACGGTAGCGCCGCATTCAACAACAAGAACGTCGGCACAGGCAAACCGATCGTCGTAAACGGCATCACTCTCACAGGGCTCGACGCCGGCAACTACACCTTCAACACCACCGCCGCCACGACTGCAAACATCACTCCGGCAGCCCTGACCACCAGCGGCGCTGTTGCCCAAAGCAAGGTTTATGACACCACCACAGCGGCAACAATCACCGGTCAAACCCTGGTCGGCGTCTTCGCAGGCGACACCGTAAGCGTAAGCGGAAGCGGAACCTTCGCCAACAAAAACGTCGCCACCGGCAAAACCGTTACCGCCGCCCTGACCCTGTCGGGAACAGATTCCAGCAACTACAGCCTCTCCCAACCAAGCGGTTTAACGGCCAATATCACACCGGCTTCTCTGACCGTTTCCGCCACAGGGCAGAACAAGGTGTATGACGCCACGACGGCTACGAGCGTGAGCCTGAGTGACAACCGTCTTGGCAGCGATGTGTTGACGCTCGACTATGACAGCGCCGCATTCAACGACAAGAACGTCGGTACGGGTAAATCAGTCGGCGTAAATGGCATCACTCTCACAGGGACCGATGCGGGCAACTACACCTTCAACACCACAGCCGCTACAACGGCAAACATCACTCCGGCGATGCTCACCATCACCGCCGCAACAAACACCAAAGGCTATGACCGCACAACAAGCGCCGCGGCCAAGCCGACGATCACCTTGGGGAGCCTGCTTGGCGGCGATACGGCGACACTGACCGAGGTCTATGACAGCAAGATTGCGGGAACCGGCAAGACGTTGACACCGACAGCCGTTATTTCCGATGGCAACAGCGGCAACAACTACCTGGTCACCTACGTCAATAACACCACGGGTGTAATCGACCCCGGGCAGATCGTCTCCGGGAAGCTCGATGTCGCCTCGGCAGGAAAAACCATTGATTTCGCAGTGAACGGGACGCAGCTTGGTCTCAATGCAAATGGGACGTTTCTTCCTGACCAGGCTACCACCGACACAAGCGGAAACTACTCCGTGATGGTTCCACTGAACTCCGTTCCCAGCAACAGCGCCCTCCTTGCTTATGTGGCCGGTGACAGCGGCATAAAGAGCGCCTCCGTCTCTCTTGCGGCGGGCGGTGACATTGCCAATCTTTTGCTTGCAGCCAACACCGTAACGGCAAACAGCGGCGGAGCAATCTCCAACACCATTTTCGGAAATGCGAAGGGATCTCTTGCTTCCACCGATATCCCCTACAGCGTTTCCGGTAACAACGTGACTCTCGGTAGCGGCATCAATCTTACCATGACGGCCGTCGGCGACATGACCTTGAACGGGCTTGTCGACGCCGGGACAGGTAATATTGCCCTCAAATCCGGCGGCGCAATCATCAACGGCATGAGCGGTGCGAGAAGCATCAATGCCGGGTCTCTCGCGGCCGAAGCAGCGAACGGCATCGGCAGCGGCAATGCGCTCATGACCGGTGTGAACAAGCTTACCGCCCTGAACACCACCGCCAATCATATTCAAATCGATAACACCGGTGTTCTCGCGGTGACCGGCATGAAAAACCTCGGCACAGGAAACGTCATCCTCCAGAATGTCGGGGCAATCACCACCGATTCATCCATTGTTACCGCATCAGGCGGCTCTGTCTCCATCACCGCCCACAGCCCTCTGACGATCGGTTCCGGCGGTGTTTCAGCCGCCGGAAACATATCGTTGGAGGCCGCGTCCAGTGGCGGAACTGATAACCTGACGATCAACGGAACCCTTGCGTCATCCGGTGGCGGTATTGCCCTGAAGGCCGGCAGCGGTATTGTCGTCGGTCCGGGAGGCGGCTTGAGCGCCCCGAAGGGCACGATAATACTGACGGATAATCTCAATACACCTGCTGCCCCCAAAGAGGCTGGCAATGTGACGGCTGCTGACAATACGATCGTTGCACTTAAAACAACCGAAGGCGAAACCATAGCAAAGGCTGAAACCAAAAGCGATTCGGAGAAAAAGAAAGAGGACGAGGAAGAAAAGAAGAAAAAGGAAGGTGGGGAACAAAAGACCGATGAAAAGAAAAAGGACGACGACACCAAAAAATATTGCAATTAGCTTGCTATTGTTAGCTTTTTTGCTTGTTTTCAGCTCTGCATCCTTTGCCGCCGAAGCAGAGGTCGGAAAGGTGACGCATTTGAGCGGGCCGCTATTTGCAAAAAAGGCTGACGCGACGACGAGAATCCTGTCCATAAATTCTGCCGTTGAACAGGGCGATACGCTGATCACCGAGAAAAAAACCTTTGCCCGGGTGAAGTTTACCGACAACAGTGAGATGAATCTTCGTCCCGGCACACAGCTCAAGGTATCGCAGTATAACTTTGACCAAACCAAACCAACAGAGGACAAAGCCGTTTACAATATGGTCAAGGGAGGAATACGGGCCGTCACCGGAATGATTGGCAAGCGAGGGGACCAGGATAGCTACAAATTGATGACGGAGACGGCGGTTGCTGGCGTCAGGGGAACCACCTACGAATGTAAAATTTGCGCGGGAAACTGCGGATCGATTCCGAACGGGTTGTATTTATTCGTTTTACAGGGAGTTGTCAATGTCAGCAACTCTGCCGGCGCGCAGAGTCTGAGCGCCGGCCAGTATGTGTATGTGCAGTCGGGGACCTCCGTTCCGACGATCTTGCCCAGCAACCCCGGCATCGACTTCACACTGCCTGCTGCCGTTGCGGATACACCCAAAAGTGGTGGTGAAACCAAGAAAAACGATCCCGGCTGTATCGTGCGGTAATCTTCAAAACGGCTATTGGCCGCCACCGCTCCTTCCACTTCCCCGTTGGCCCATGATAGAAGGCCAACGGGGAGTTTTTCTTTCTGCAGATCATTCTTTTTCCCCTCCGCGCTGATTCATGATATGGTCCCAAGTCGGTTTAATCAGGGACAGCTCCCTATTATTTCCAGGAATAACAGGGAGCTGTCCCTCATATAAAACAGGGAGGAAACAGGTGAAGAAGAGAATCATCGTGGTTGCGCTCCTCGTCGTCGCCCTTCTTGCGGGCGGAGGATTCGCCTACAAGAAGTTTTTCACGAAACCGGAGATCCGCGTTTTGGAGACGGGACGCGTGGAGAAGGGGGATATCCGGGGGGTTCTCGTCGAGACCGGCATCATCAAGTCCCAGGTCGGGGCGGTCGTGAAGATCGGCGCGCGCGCGACGGGAAAAGTCGATAAAATGCACGTCAAGGTTGGCGACCGCGTAAAGGCCGGGCAACTAATCGCCCAGATCGACGACCGGGAGACGCAAAAGACGCTCGACCAGCAGAAAGCCGCCCTCCAGGTTGCGGAGAGCACGCTTGCCCAGATCAATTTAACCTACCCCGAGAAGATCCGCGAGGCGGAGGCGAATTTCACCTATGTCCGCCTCACCTTCGAGCGGGAAAAGACGCTGTTCAAGAAGGAGTACACCGCGAAGGATACGCTGGACAAGGCAGAAAGCCAGTTTCAGGCGGCGGAGGCGATCCTGAAGCGGCTGCGGGACGAATTTGTGACACAGCAGAAAATCACCGCCGCTACGATCCGGGAAACCCGGGCGCAGCTTGAGCAGCAGGAGATCCGCCTCACCTACGCGCGGATCTATTCGCCGATCCCCGGAATCATCTCCGACGTCACCGCGCAGGAGGGGGAGACGATCGTCGCCGGCCTGCAGGTGGCAAACCTCGTCACGGTCCTCGACCCGACCCGCCTTGAGATGTGGATCTACATCGACGAGACGGACATCGGCCGCGCCAAGATTGGCCAGAAGGTCGAATACACGGTGGATACCTACCCGGAGCGGATCTTCACCGGCACGATCGAGAAGATCAACCCCCAGCCGGTCGTCAAGGAGAACATCGTCTATTACCTCTCCACCGTGAAGGTTTCCCCGGAAGACGCCGGCTTCCTGCGCCCGGAGATGACCACCCACGTCAAGATCGTGACCATTGAAAAGAGCGGCGTCCTGACGGTCCCGAATGCGGCCGTCAAATTCGAGAAGGGGCGCCAGATCGCCTACCGTGTGGTCAAGGGGCCGGAGAAGGTGGAGAAGGCGGAGCTGAAACTCGGCATCCGCGGGGAAGACCGGACGGAGATCCTCTCCGGTGTTCCGGAGGGGACAGAGCTCGCCACGAAGCTCGTCCTGCCCGCCGCCCCGGAGGTCGAAGCCAAGAAAAGCGCGAACGGAAAGCGGCCATGACCCCCCTGTGCCTGATGGAAGATGTTCGGAAAACCTTCCGGATGGGGGACGACGCCGTGGAGGTTCTGAAGGGAATCGACCTTGAGATCGTTCCCGGCGAGTTTGCCGCAATCATGGGAACCTCGGGCTCCGGAAAATCGACGCTGATGAACCTGATCGGCTGCCTCGACGTCCCCACCTCGGGACGTTATCTGCTGGCCGGCCGGGAGGTGCTGGGGCTTCAGGACGACGATCTCTCGGTGCTCCGGAACGCGCACATCGGCTTCGTCTTTCAGAGCTTCTATCTGCTCCCCTACGCCACGGTTCTGGAGAATGTCCTTTTGCCAACGCTCTACCGCGAAAAGACGGTGGCCCATACCGAAGAACGGGCCGTGGAGCTCCTCCGCCTGATCGGTCTGGAGGCACGGATGCGCTTCCGGCCGAACCGCCTCTCCGGCGGAGAGCAGCAGCGGGTTGCGATCTGCCGGGCGCTGATGAACGATCCGGAACTTCTCCTCGCCGACGAACCGACCGGCCAGCTCGACAGCAAGACGGCCGCGGAAATCATGAATCTGCTTGCGAAAATGAACGAACGGGGCAAGACCGTGATCGTGGTCACCCACGACCCGGCGATCGCCGCCTGCGCGAAGCGGATTATCCGGATCAAAGACGGGGTCATCGTCGATGAACAGGCTGCTTAACATCCTTTCCCAGGCCCTCGGGGCGGTCATCGCGCTGAAACTCCGGAGTTTCTTCTGCATCCTCAGCATCGCAATCGGGATCTCGGCCATCACGATCATCGTCGCCGCCACGGAAGGCGCCTATCAGAAGGCCTTCGACATCGTGGCCACCTTCGGCCCCGACTCCGTTCTCATCGTCGGCGGCGCCGAGGAGTCGCAGGGGATTGCCCGGCGGGACAAGAGCCTGACGCTGACGGACGCCGAAGCGATCCGCTCCGCCTTCGGGACGGCCTACATGGTGGTTCCGCTGAGCAGCGTCCGGGACGTAATCGTCTCCTACAAGGGAAACCGCTATCAGGCTCCCATTGTCGGCTCATCGAGCGACTACAGCCTCGCCTGGACCTGGCCTGTCGTTGAAGGGTCTGATTTTACACAGGAAGATCTGAAGCGGTCGGCCAATGTCGCACTGATCGGTCACGAAACGATGCGCGAGCTCTTCGGCGAAGAGAACCCCGTCGGAAAATTC
>Ga0247840_10006534_pt1 | contig 16701 bp, 10 predicted proteins | sample LaCruzMarch2015__FD_192404 | JGI IMG/M metagenome (GOLD analysis project Ga0247840, IMG submission 192404) | Freshwater microbial communities from meromictic Lake La Cruz, Castile-La Mancha, Spain - LaCruzMarch2015_17m | ecosystem: Environmental > Aquatic > Freshwater > Lake | place: Spain... | reverse complement strand
CGCCCGTTGCCGCCCCTCCCGCTGAGGAGCCGCCCGCCGAACCGCCCGCTGAGGAGCCGCCGGTAGTCGAGCCGCCCGACGCCCCTCCCGCCGCTCCTCCCGTTGTGGAAGAGCCCGCCCCTGAGGCCGCTGCCCCTCCGGCAGCTCCCGCACCGCCCGCTGAGGGCGACGAGTAGAGATCTGCCCCCGCTTTCCGATGTACAAGATGTACTGGGAAGCGGGGGATTTTTTTGTTTAAAAACGAAGCTTACTAATTGAAAAATGCCTGAAACTAAAAGTACTTGCGCACCATTGGCTCTTTATTCTATAATGAATTTATACATGATAACTGTGGCTAAAATACAGAAATTTTTCTAGTTCGATTTGCATCGAAACTATGTTTTGTTAAAAAGATTTAAATAAAAAATAATAGTCACTAGGAGGTGGGATGGCAACTACAGATGATAAGTTAAAAGCACTCGATGAGCACAATGTTAAAGCTGCGGCGATCTTTAGCGCTTTTTCGGTTGACGAAATGGAGAAGGTACTTGAAACAAACATTTTTGATCTTATGGGAGTACAAGATTCTCTATCACAAGAACAGAAAGATGATCTACTGCGAGTTTTTCAGGATACAATTCAAAATAGGGTTTCTGCCAGAATACTAGATTCACTATCGGATGATGATGCCGCGGCCTTTGGTAAGTTAATTGAAGAAGACATGGAGAAAGCGGAACAATTCTTGGTCGATAAGGGAATTAATAAAGATCAAATTGCCGTGGTTGAGATCGTTCTCTACAAACTCGAACTGGCCAAAGGCAAGAAAGAGGTAGAATGACAGCTGAGGGATTAAATCCAGGTGAAGCAGAAGCTAATGTGGATCAAGTTCGAGCGCAATCAGTCGATACTTTAGCTGCGCGCATTTCAGAGATCAATAAAGCTAAAATGGCTCTTGAAGTTGTTCGGGGAAAAAAGCGTGCGTGGGGTCTGCTAAAAACTGATACCTCAAACGAGGAAAAAGCATTGGAAGCGGCCAAAACTGCTGCCTATAACGATGGGTACAAAGCGGCCGAAGCTGCTGGTGGCACTTACGATCCTGTCACTGAGGCTTTTTTGCGAATGAAACAATCTGATCCGGCTGCCGCAGCAATGTCGGATATTGATTACATCAAAAAAAATGAACCACTTATTGCTGAGATTCAGAGGGATATGGGTGCTATAGCGGCTACAGACCCTGACAATCGACCTGAGACTAATCCAGTTTCTGAAACTGGTGAAACCAGTGATTCGATTGAACCAGCTGCTGCTGGCACGCCTTCAATCGGTCAGGCAGTTAAAGGTGGTTTTGCAGAAGGAGTGAATCAGGCCTTTGAGTCGGCTGGTTACCAAGGTCCAATATCTGGCAACTCGACTGAACAGACTGCGGCTGCCACTACGCCAGCGCCAGCTGAGCCATTTACGCCAGAAGAAATAAAACTTGGTGAAGATTATAAAAAATTTAGCGAAGAAGGTGACGCCCTTGATAGTTCAGGAGAGAGAACTGCAGTTATGCCAGCAGCTCCCGCTAAGGAGCCAGCTGTTTTATCTCCAGGGTCCGAAGGCCCAACAGAACTTCTGCGTCCAGTTTTGGCTCCTGAAACTCGTGGAGCTGGTGAGCCGCCAAAGGAGCCTCCTGTTGATGGCGGGATAAAAGATAAAGCTAAGGGTCTAGTCAAAGAACTTATTAGCGATGAATCAACTGGCGGACCAGCTAAGGCTGCTGGCGGCGGTGCAGGAAAACCACCAGAAGGTCCCGGTGGGCCAACTCCTCCAGAAGAACCAAAGTCGCCTGAAGCACCAAAAGCACCGACAGAAAAAATTGAGGATGTCGTTGCTAGGGTAGAAAAATCTCTTGAAAAAATTACTGATGAAAAGACTAGAAAGCAAGTTGAATCCGCCCTTGGGGTTAATAGGCGCGAAACTGAAGATTCAGAGAAGCGTTACGGCAAAGGACTTTGGGGAGCTATTAAAAAATGGACTGGTGAAACAGCTGTTGGTCGCATGGTTTGGGGTGGTGGAAAATTATTAGCCGGAGCGGGCTTACTCGCTTTGTCTGAATCTGCATTAATGACCGGCGCCGTAGGTGCATTGGTAGCACCATCGTTATTTGCTCACGGTGCCAGACTGGGTGGAGAAGGCATATTGCAACTAATAGAAGGAGCTAGCTCACTTAAACTTGATAAGAAGCTCAATGTAACTAGAAAAGAAGTCAACGGCTTGACCGCAGAAATAGCCGCAGAACTGGCTAAGCCAGAACCAGATTCTAAAATTTTATCTGAAAGAGCAAGAGCAATCCGTGGACTTGAAGCTGAAATTTTGGACAGCAAGGCCACAATGTTGGAGAAGCGAGCTAAGTGGAGTATGGCTGGTTTGTGGGGCGGTGGGGTAACAGCACTTACAGGTGCGGCACTGGCTGGACTTCCTACTGGAATTCAAGCAATGGGTGGAATTAAAATAGCTGGGCAGTTAGCTGCTCAGCCTGGTCATGCTACTTTTCTTGATCCTTTAAAGGGTTGGATGTTTGGATATCATCCTGGTGGCGAGTTAGCGCATGTTTCGGCTGCTGCCCAAAATGCTGGTTGGGCTCTGGACGGCACTAAGAGTGTTGGTGCAGTTGGTTTTAATGGCGTTGGTCATTCTTTAGGCCATGTTTTCTGGCCTGGGGTTGCCGGTGTTGCAATTGCTGGAGCGACAATGATGGTTGCAATGAAAAAGGAAGGCGCCTATGTAGAAGAGTTAAAGAAACAAGCAAAAACAATGAGGGGTGAGTCAGAAGCCATTAAAGATGATCCATTTGGAGAAGAAGCGGCTGACAAAAAAGCCAAAGAAGAAGCAGGCAAAACTCTGACTGATGCGAAACCAGAGACACCGCCAGATAGTCCAGACGGTGGTAAACCGGGTGGTGGTAAGGCAGATGCTGGAGCTCCAGATACAGGCACGCCAGACGCGGAAGAGCCAGGAAAACCTGATGAAGCACCTGGTGTGGATGATGGCAAACCGAAAACTGGTGAGCCTGGTGCGGATGATGAGGGACCAAAACCTGACGAACCTGGTGCGGAGAAAGATGAGGAAGAAGAAAAGAAAACTGGTTTTGAGAATGGCAAAATATATCCGGCAAAAATTGGCAAACATGACCATGAAAATACATATCATGGTGAGATTGATGGCAAAAAGGTCCTTTACGTTATTATCGATGACCTGGAAAAAGACGAAGATGTTGCCGATAAAGCAATGGATGTAAAAGTCGTAAAATCAAAAATGGTTACAAAAAAAGGCGCCGAAGTTCATGTGACTATTCATCATGAAAAAGAAGAGCCCGCCGAGACTCCAGCAGACACAAAGAAAGAAAAGGCAGTTCAAGCTGTAGAAAAAGCCTTTGAAAAAGGTGCTGCTTGGAAAATCCGCCCGGGGATGGAAACTGACAAGCCTCTAAGTGGCATGGACCCAAATACCGAATATCATATTGAAGGATTCGAAATTAATAAGCCGAAGATTGACAAATATTACGAGAGAGAAGGTGCAGATCGATTGTATGTCAAGCTGAGCGAGCCAGACAAAGATGGACAGCCAATTTCACTCGAAGCAAATTATTTGGTGTCGCACTTCGACTCGAAGGTAATTGGCAGCAAGAAAGATATTATTGCTGCAATCGGTGGCGTCTTGAACAAAAAGTTCAATGATTTGAAAACACCTGAAGCGCCTGCGGATACTGAAGAACCAGCAGATGGAGACGAAGAGCCACCAGCACCATCCCCAGAAGAGCCATCAACAGAGGAGCCGCCGCTTGCCTACAAAGAAGGGGACAAGGTTGTTGTCAAAGGTACTGACGATAAACAATATACCATCCAAGAATTTGCCGAATTAGCAGGCACAGTCACTCTGAAGCCTGATGACTCCGAAGAGACAATAACTAAGTTTGTTGAAGAAATTGAACCAGTTAAATCTCCAGAGCCAGCACCAGTAGTTGAAGAACCAAAAGCTGGTAGTTACGAGATGGTCCTTAGCGACGATTCGAAGGTTAAATTTGAAGCCGGGAAGCAGCTAACAACTACAAGGGTTTCAGGAGAAATCGAAGATGTTGAAGACGCACCAATGGGACTCTCAGAAAAACTTGCGGTTAAGTTTGTCGGTAACCCGGATTGGCAAACATTTGAAAAAGCTGAGTTACAAGCCAACTTGGAAGCAAAAACAGCTAATGTGGAATAATGATGCAAGGTAAAAGTCAACCAACAGGAAGAAATTATGTTGGCGTTAGCTTAGGAGCTCCAGATTTTGGGCGACGCTATGTTGACGTTAGTTTGGATGTCTCCGAATCATCAGACTCTCCAAGAAAATATGTTGATGTCAAACTTGATTTGCCTACACAGCCAGTATTATCCGAGGCGACCATAGACAAGCAACCTGAAGAAAATGTTGACGTGGTGGATGAAACTCATGAATCTGCGACTGCTCAACAATTAATTAAGGACCTTCAGTCTGACGAGCATGCAAGGGCGACATTGGCACAGGTGAAGCTAAAACAAGGTGTCCAATGGTCTCAAGTGGCTGAGCCAACTGATGAAAATCAAGCAAGCACAAAAATGGTGCCGCTTGAACCGCCGATAACCCCGGCAACATATAAGATCCCTGGTGACGAGACTGAGCTGCCGGAACCGACTGCAACTCATACGCCTATTACTGATTCTGAGGTTGACAAAGGTTTGCACGATGAGTTAGTCAAAGGAGTTGATCAATTGTCAGCGGAAGAAGGAGATATTGGGGTTCTCCCAGAATTAACTGAAAATCAGTGGACGCCAGTGGCATCTTACACGTTTAAGCGTTCGAATGGAGAAATTTTTGATATTTCGTTAAATGATCACTGGAAATTTAAAACACAATCTGGTGATGAGATTGGCAAAGAGTCTGATGGTTATACAGACTTCCAAATAAATGAAATTTACCGATCAGCTGATGGGTCAAAATTAAGAATACTGTTTGATTCTCAGCAACCCGCTGAGCGGAACATCGCTGAATGGGCTGAAATATTTGCGGCAGGGTCACCCAGCAATCAAAACAAAACATCGTCGGAACGATCCACCGAAGCGGAAGTATCCAAATATGAAGCTCGCAAGGAAAAATCACCGAAGCTTAGTGATGTTGTAGAATCATATTCAGCTAGTCCAAAGGAAGTGGCTGGGGTAGTCTACGACAAAGGCAAGGTTGTTCCAGAAAAATCACACATTCCAGCCATTCCAACGATTGAGGCTCAGGATACCAACGTGGTACCAGTTGAGGCTGCAGGTGAAACGGAAAAAGAGAAGTTAGCTGATCAAGCGAGGACACAAATAGAAGAAGTGGTTGTTAAAGCTGTGCCGTCGGCAGCCGCTGAAGAGAAAGTAGAAGCCGAAGGTGAAGATGGTAACTTGCCTGGTGAAAAATTACCAGCAGATGCACAGGCTGCTTACGATGTGTTGGCAGCTGGCAATCAAGATAAAATCGACGCAAAAGTTGCCGGACAAGCTGAAGAGATAAAGTTTGGTGGCGGCAGTACTGAAGGATAGAACACACCGCAATAAGGAGGGGATTGAATAGCTACAATTATAGTTCAACGACGACAAATACCAACAATAATATTTGGTGGTGGGTTTTAATTATTGTTGCGCTAGGAGTTGGAATATTTTTTCTTTATAAATATTTGTATCGGGTAATCTTGTATTACTACCAACTACGAAAAACTGATAACTGGACAATGCTGAAAATTTCTATTCCCAAAGAGCGGTTTGCTGAGGAGAATGATCAAAAAATGGATTTTCGTGAAATGGCAGCCGTAATTGAACCATTTTTGGCTAATATTGAATCTCTGTTCGACCCAAATATTAAAAAGAAAATTTCTGGCCAAGATCATGTCAGCCTCGAGATTATTTCTAAAAAAGGCTTAGTATTTTTTTACATTGGTGCGCCAGAAGTTTTTCGCGATTCAATTGAAAAAAATGTTTTAGCTCAATATCCAGATGCAATAGTTGAGACTGATAAAGATAGGGGATTCTCGGTGTTCAAAGATATGGAAGGCGAGGTTGCTGCAGGAAACTTGAGATTGCTTAAAAAATTCTTTTTTCCAATTAAAACTTATCGTTATCTTGAATATGATCCATTAAACGGTATTGTGAACGCGCTGTCTAAACTTGGACCAGAGCAAAATGCTGGAATGCAGATTTTGATACGCCCCACAGATAATACTTGGAGATTTGCTCTTGATAAAGTAGCAAAAAATATCCAGGCTGGAAAATCAGGCAGCTACTATGCTTCGTCATTTAATCGCAGGATGGGGGAGAACTTCTTTAAGTTTTTGGGCGATGTGGGGAAAACTGCAGCTGGTAAGTCTTTAATGGAGGAAGAAAAAGACAAACAAATGCAAAACCAGTTTAGATTGAATCCAATTCAGGAGCAGCAATTGAAGCTGTTGGCTGAAAAAGGCTCAAAAACTGGTTTTGATACCCAGGTTCGATTGGTGGCAGTAGCTCCAACAGCAGAGCTAGCTCGTGAAACACTAAAAACAATTTTTTCATCATTTTCGCAGTTCTTTGCACCCGATAATAACGGTTTTAAATTTAAAAAAGCTAAGCGTTTGCGAGAAACGGTTGCTAATTACATTTATCGAATTTACGGCCGAGAGCCACGGATGCTTTTGAACACCGAAGAAATAGCTTCACTTTTCCATCTGCCAAATAGATTTACTGAAACACCGAATATTGCTTGGGTTTATTCAAAGAAAGAATCACCACCACCTCAAATGCCTACTGAAGGTGTCATCATTGGCGAAACCAATTTTAGAGGCCAGAAACAAGCGATTAGAATTAAGGACGCTGATCGAATGCGTCATGTATATATGGTTGGTAAAACCGGTGTGGGTAAAACAGTTTTATTTGAAAATATGATCATGCAGGATATTCTTGCTGGAAAGGGTGTTTGTTATTTGGATCCAAATGGTGATGCTGCTGATTTTATTCTTGCACATATTCCAAAAGAGCGCGCTGAAGATGTTATTTTATTTGACCCGTCAGACATTGAGCGACCAATGGGATTGAACCTTCTTGAATGGAAAACTAATGAGCAGCGCGATTTCTTGGTTCAGGAAGCAATCCAAATCTTTTATAAATTGTTTGACCCGAATCAAACTGGTATTGTTGGTCCGCAATTTGAGCACTGGATGAGAAATGCCGCTCTAACATTAATGGCTCACCCAGATGGTGGAACATTGGTTGATATTCCAAGACTATTTACTGACCCAGAATTTGAAAAAGATCGAGTCAAATATGTTAAGGATCCAGTCGTTCGGTCTTTCTGGGAAAAACAAATGGCTAAAACTTCTGATTTTCATAAATCAGAAATGCTAAACTACTTCACTTCAAAATTTGGTCGTTTTATGACTAACGACATGATGCGAAATATTATTGGTCAACCAAAATCAGCTTTCGATTTTCGCGATGTAATGGATGGCAAAAAAATTCTCATTTGCAAATTGTCCAAAGGTTTGATCGGTGAAATTAACGCATTTTTGCTCGGTATGATTATTGTTTCTAAAATTGCTATTGGAGCTTTTTCGCGCCAGGACCAAACCGAAGAAGAAAGAACGCCGTTCTATTTGTATGTTGATGAGTTTCAGAACTTTATAACTGATGTTTTTGCAACAATTTTATCTGAATCACGCAAATATAAACTATCACTACAAATTACCAACCAATATATTGCTCAGCTTGATGAAAAGACTAGAGATTCAGTAATCGGTAATGCTGGCAACTTGATAGCTTTTCGTGTAGGTGCTGCTGACGCTGAATTTTTAGTCAAAGAATTTGCACCACTGGCAATTGATGATTTAACTAATGTCGATAAATTTAATTTTTACATTCGAGAATTAATCGACAATGCGCCGATGCCAGCATTTAACGGTCAAAGTATTGCTCCGGATCAGAACGGAAATGTTGAGTTAGCCGAAGCAATACGGCAGCTTTCTCGTTTGAAATACGGGAATTCTAAACAAGTTGTTGAGTCTGAAATTAACGAACGATCACAAATTCACACAATTGATCTTCCAGGAATAGGCGAGGGGAATTCCAAAGGTGCTCAGGGATAGGTTTTTTATATGAAGAAATACTGAGTCGACAAAGGCTCTTTTTTTTGTAAAAAACTGTTGACAAAAAAAATCTTTTATTGTATTATCTTAAAAGACAGATAAATAATAATAAAAATGGCAAAATCAAACAAAAGTCTCCAAGATTCTCCAACTGAAGAAGACCTAGTAACAGTTAAACAACTTCTTGATAGCGCTGAGAATCAAATCCGTAAGGCAAAAGCTTTAATTTTCAAAACAGAAATTGAAGAAAAAGCTAAGGAAATCGCCGAAGTTCAATTTTCCGATAATATTACTGAAGGAATATTTGACGGCGAGAGTTTCGTGTCGCCTGAAGGAACAAGCTATCCAGTGCCAGCAAATTATGCCAGTAAATCAAAATTAGTTACCGGAGATTTACTAAAATTGACTATTATGCCGGACGGAAGTTTTGTTTATAAGCAAATAAATCCTGTTGGCCGAAAGAAAGCTGTTGGGGTTCTGGAAGAGTTTGGTGATGGATGGAGAATAAATGTTGATGGTCAACTATTCAACGTTTTAACCGCATCTGTTACTTATTACAAAGCTAAAATGGGCGATAAAATTGTTGGGCTGATTCCTGAAGACGGTAAGAGCGAATGGGCTGCTATAGAAAATGTAATGACTGAGGAAATATAGAGGCGGCTATCTTTTTTACGCTTTGTCCCTCTGTCGGGCATAAATATATTGTGAAATAAATAATAATTCTTAGGGTGAGAAAAATGTTAGAAGCAAATGAAAATTCAGCTCGAGGGAAAAATTTGGTCGAAATTGTTCGTGACCTGATGTTAGTGTTGAACGAGAAAGAAAAAAGAGCCATTACTGGTCGCTTTGGTTTTACTGGTAAAAAAGAGACTTTGTCTGCCATCGGTCGAGAATTGCGCTTATCGAGAGAAAGAGTTCGACAGATCGAAAAGAATGCCTTACGCAAAATGTCGGTACTAATGGAAAAAAATTATTCTTCAATGACGGAACAATTTATCAAAATTTTTGGTTTGGTTGGTGGTGTCATTATTGAAAATATGATTCCAGAAGAGTTTTCAAAGCTTGCTGATGATCAAAAATTCGCCAAAAATTATGTATTACTAACTTGCACTATTATCCCAGGTGTTGAAAAAATTAATGAAAGCGATAAATTCTTCAGCGGCTGGAAATTGTCAAGCTTAAAAAACGAAAAAATTGACTCAACAATTGAAAAAATCGTCAGTTATTTTAAAAAAGAAGAAATCCCTCAAACAATAGAAGGCCTTCAAACCGAACTTTCAGAGCTAGCCAAGACTGACAAAAATTTTATTTTGTCCAGTGTTGCTATGTCCAAGAAGTTAGTTGTTGCCAAGAATGGAATGATTGGCCTGACTGTTTGGCCTTCTGTTAATCCACGAAACGTACGCGATAAAATTTATTATGTCCTTAAAACTTCAGGTTCTCCGCTCCACTTTACTGAAATTACTTCTTCAATTACTTCACTTGAATTTGATAAAAAAAGAGTCGTTAGAGCAACGGTTCATAATGAATTGATTGCTGATAATCGATTTGTCCTTATTGGCCGCGGAATTTATGCTTTGCGTGAATGGGGATATAGCGACGGTACTGTTTACGAAGTAATTAAAAATATTTTATCCAACAGCAAGAAACCAATATCAGCATCTGAAGTTATTGAACTCGTTAACAGATCTCGTAAAGTGAAGAAAAATACAATTATTATAAATTTGCAGACAAAGAAGGAATTCAAAAAAGTCGCAGATGGATATGTTTTTCAGAAGCTATAAAGACTTTTTTCAGTTGGACTTTTTATAGCGCTTAGATGTATAATTGGACTAGAGAGGGAATTTTTAATGACGTTTTTACTCTATATAATCTATGCTGTACTAATTCTAGGGCCGGTATATTTTTTGTATTTGTGGTGGAAGGTTACCGAAGAAAAAAAGAAAATTGTTTGGGCTGATAAACAAGAATACGAAACATTACTAATTGAAGTCCCTAAGAATAATGAAAAGGCTCCGCTAGCTGCTGAGCAAATGTTTGCATCTCTCCACGGGATATATGCCGATTCAGCCGCATTCCAACCGCATTTAAGTTTTGAAATCGTTTCAATCGATAAGTTTGTTCAATTTTACTTGCATGTCCCAAAACAACTAGTTGACTTTATTGAGGGTCAAGTTTATGCCCAGTACCCGACAGTTGAGATTGGCAAAGTTGAAGATTATACGGCTAAAACCAACTTGGCTGGCAGATTTTCAGCAGGATGTGAACTTGTTCTGACTAAACAAGACGTGTTTCCAATCAAAATGTTCTCAGATTTTGAGGTAGATCCGCTTTCTGGTATTACTTCTGTAATGTCAAAGATCCATCCTGGAGAAGAGATCTGGCTGCAATTTATTATCCGACCAGTTGGTGATGAGTGGCAAGAGCGGGGAATTGATTACATAGATAAAGTTAAAAAAGGTCATGACAAAAAGAAAGTAACTTTTGCAGCTTTGCCAGCAATTGTGATGACAAAAATATTTGAATTTGCTGGTAATTTTTTGCGAGTTTTAATGGATGCTGGTAAAGAAGTTGAGATTAAAGATACCGGTGGCAGTGATGAAGTAAAGCTTTCTGGTCCAGTCGAAGAGGCATTAAAAAGTATTGAGTTTAAAATTGTTAAACTTGGTTTTGAAACCAAGGTTAGAATGGTTGCAGTTTCGGGTGATTTAACCTCATCGAGAATGAAAGCTCAAGGGTTGGCTGCAGCATTCAAACAGTTTAACACAACTAATGGTAATGGATTTAAGCACTCTGAAATTGTAATTAACGATGAATCATTCATTGAAAGTTATAAAGCAAGAGAATTTGAAGATAGGGGATACGTCTTGAATATTTCGGAATTGGCAGCGATTTACCATTTGCCTCATCAAACCGTTGAAACACCGCATATTGTTTGGGCTGGGAGCAAAAAAGGTGAACCGCCATCCAATCTGCCTCTATCCGAAAATGTTGATCCTAAGTCGTTAACTGTTTTGGGTGAAACCAATTTCAGAAACGTTTATCGGAAATTTGGTATTAAACTAGAGGACAGGCGTCGGCATTGTTACATAATTGGAAAGTCAGGCACAGGCAAATCTACCTTAATAGAAAATATGGCTATTGACGATGTTGTTGAGGGCAGGGGAGTCGTCGTAGTTGATCCGCATGGAGATTTGGTGGACAAAGTTTTGGCTTGTGTTCCAGACAACCGAGTCGACGATGTTATCGTTTTTGATCCTGCAGATCGATCTTTCCCAATTGCTTTCAATCTTCTGGACAAAGTTGAAGATGATTTTAAGGGCATGGTTGCCTCTGGGTTTGTTGGTATTTTTAAGAAAATATTTGGCGAATCATGGGGCCCCCGACTAGAGCATATTTTGCGAAACACTGTTTTGGCTCTTTTGGATTTTCCTGAATCAACGATGCTTGATATTCCTAGAATGTTGACGGAGAAACGTTTTAGAGAAAAAGTTGTTAGTTTTGTTACTGACACAGTTATTAAGGAATTCTGGATTAACGAATTTGCTCAATATGATGCTAAGTTCCGAACTGAAGCGGTTTCTCCAATCTTGAATAAAGTTGGTCAGTTCTTATCCACTGCGACCATACGTAATATTGTTGGACAGCCACATTCAAGGATCAATATCCGCGACATCATGGATACAGAGAAAATTCTCTTAATCAACCTTTCACGCGGAAAAATAGGTGAGGACAATTCGGCACTATTGGGCGCTATGATGATTACCAAAATTCAATTATCGGCCATGAGCCGAGCCGATGTAACAATGGACCATCGTCCAGATTGCTATCTGTATGTTGATGAGTTTCAGAATTTTGCCACAGAATCTTTCGCGGTTATTTTATCTGAGGCTAGAAAATATAATTTGAATTTAACCATTGCTAACCAGTATATTACACAGATGCCGGAAATTGTCAGGGACGCAGTTTTTGGTAATGCCGGAACAATTATTGCATTTCGTGTTGGCGGGGCAGACGCTGATTTTCTGGTTAAGGAATTTGAGCCGATATTTGAAGCCAATGATTTAGTTAATCTTGATCGATATCAAATATATACTAAATTGTTGATTGATGGTATTACTAAACCAGCTTTCTCGGCCAGAACCTTGCCGCCAGTCCAAAAACTTTCTGGTAATCGGGACAAAATTATCGAGACATCAAGGGCAAACTACGCCGCTGATCGGGGAGAAGTTGAGGCAATGATTACAAATAAATCCAGGGAGCTAGAAGAAGAACTAAAGGCTGAATCTGAAGATTATTTCGCTAATCGACCAAACCCGTCGGCATCAGTTGATAGAGTGTCAGACAGACAATTTCAGCCAGTCAACAAACCGCAACCTGTTGCTGTGGCTCCTATCACACCGCCAACTCCAGTATCGGCGCCAATTGATCAGCCTGAACCAGCAGCTGTTGAATCAGTTGAAGAAAAAAAACCAGATTTGGCTGTTGATACACTAAGAGAAAAGAAACCGCGGTATTTAAAATGGCAGAATATGGTTGGAGATAAAATTTACAAAGAGCAAACTGCTCGGGGCGGAGTAAAGTGGTTTGTTGGCCAAAAAATTACCCCTGAAATGTTTATTGAGCAGGGGATTTCGATAGATGATTCTGGCAAGGAAATGATTAAAACTATGGAAAAAGCATATGGTCTAAGAATAGAAACGGGAGAAGGGGAAAGTAAACCAGAAAAAAAGGATGATGATATGCTGCCTAAAAGTGGAGGACACGATAAAACTGGAGAAGTTTCAGAGGTTATTTCGGACAAGAAAATAGAAATTGAACCAGAAAAGAAAGACGATGAGGTCCTGGATGCTAAAGTGCCAGAAGTTGATAGAAAGCCAGACGAGGATCGTCAGCCGGTAGTGGCGATGGCGGCGACTCCAGATGAAAATCATCTTCAAGAGGGTGTTGCTATTAGCCTAGATTAGAAAACTGAAGGTAATTTGAGAGTAAAAAGCGCCACTCCCCGGCGTTTTTTTGATGTCGATAGGGGACCGCGAACAATTTGCACTTTTATATTTGCGTTTATTTCTAGAAAATATTTTTAAAAAAAAACTAGGATATGTCAGAACATAAAAGTACCAATAAAAGAGAATTATTTCAGGGAATTTTTTCGGAAGCTTATTAGGTGTTTAAATTCACTTAGTTCGACGTTTGGCTGAGCGTCGACGGTAAGAGGATCCTAAAAAGCTCATATAATGTCGCATAAGATACATTATGCGACATATAACATATTTATCTAAACTACTATTGATTTGAAAACCTCCAGAAGATACTATCGCTTTGTAGTTTTGCTTTAGCCATCTCTTCGAGCCTTATGCTGCTCTGTCTGAGCGTGTTTTCTGCCTCAAAAAGCCCTAGAATGCCCCAGTTTGAAAGTTTATATTTTAGCTGATAAATTGTTCATCTAACTAAAACAATTAATGCTGTTTGTAAGTCCTGGACAGCCTAAATTAAAATAATACTGCAAATCGACGGATGCGCAATGAACCGGTCGTCAATGATTTTTTATCAGCAAAAAAACAACAGAATATTTTTCATTATATTCTGTTGCCTAACTAACTTTATTTGATTGTGCTATTCGTCGGAAAATAAAAAGCTGAGAAAGAGGACTCCCTACTCCCCTGCTTTGCGGCGCTCGATTGATTTCTGCCAGCTGATTAGCAGCATGGTAGCAATAAAGATTGATGAATACGTTCCAAAGGTAATGCCAGCGATCAATACTAAGACGAAGTGGCTTATTGATGACCCACCAATCAAGAACAGCGCCAGAAGAACCATAATAGTTGTCAATGATGTATTGATAGACCTAGAAATAGTTTGTAGTATGCTGTCGTTGGCCAGTGTTTCAATGTCAGATCCTGGATGACGAACCATGTTTTCACGTAGTCGGTCGAAAACAACAATTGTGTCATGAACTGAAAAACCCATAACCGTTAGAAGCGCAGTAATGAACAGGGCGTCGACTTGCATGAATGAATAATAGTGGCCGATAACGGATACAAATCCGGTGGTAACAATCAAATCATGAATAAGCGCGGCAACAGCGGTTACGCCAAAGCGCCATGAGCTCGCCGGTTTTGGGACCTTTCGAAACGCGTAGGCAACATACAAGATTATGGCAATAGAAGCGACCACAATAGCCCAAATTGCCTTAGTAGTAATATCTCGGCTAACTACTGGTCCTATTGTCTGATAGCTTGATTCAGTGGCTCCAGGATTGGCTTTGGTTACAGCTGATATTAGCTTTTGATGTTCGTCAGTTGTTAAGTTTTTAGTCCTCAAAATTACTTTGTCAGCACCAGAGGAACTGGCGGAATCGATTGTGATTCCGATACTTGCACTTTCTGATTTTATCGACTCGACTTGATCGGCAATGCCACTATTTGATAATTCAATGACTGATCCGCCTTTAAAATCAATGCCAAGATTTAGTTTCCAAATAAAAATTGAAAGAACGCTCAGTATAATTAAGGCCGAGGAAAAGATATAAAAATAAGTTCGTTTTTTGACTAAATTATACATTTAAGTATTTCCTTAAGCCGGTTTTTGTTAAAAGTAACAGGAATGTTCGACTGACAGTTACAGCTGTAAATATTGATACCAGAACACCGACTGCGAGGGTAAGAGCAAAACCCTTAATAATTCCAGTGCCGAAATAGAAAAGGATTAAGCAAGTCAAAAGTGTTGAAAAATTGGAGTCACGGATGCTGTTCCATGCCCGCTTGAATCCCTCTTCGATCGCTACAACAATATCTTTGCCCAAACGCAGTTCTTCCCTGGTTCGTTCAAAGATTAGAATATTGGCGTCAACAGCCATGCCAATGGAAAGTATAAAACCAGCGATTCCGGCTAGAGTCATGGTAACAGGAATTATTTTAAATAGTGCCAGTGCAATTAAACTGTAAATAGCCAAAGCTATAACGGCGATAAACCCAGGCAGCTTATAATGAATGAGCATGAATAGACCAACCAAAATCAGTCCAATAATACCAGCTGTTAAGCTCTTTTTTATTGAGTCAGCGCCGAGAGTGGCACCAACATTTTGCTGAGCAATAACCTTAGCTGGAATTGGCAGCATCCCTTCATTCAATCTGTCTGATAATTTTTTTGCTTCTTTAATGTCTTTTTGACCAGTAATTATTGCTTTACCATCAGTGATTTCAGACTGAACTGTTGGAGCAGAAACGATACGGTTATCAAGAACTATAGCGATTTGCTTGTTTAAATTTGCTTTAGTCATAGCCGCAAATTTTGCTTTTCCAGCATCATTAAATGTTAATGAAACTACGGGGGTGCTAGTGCTTACGCCAGATGAACTATTCTGATAAGTGACATCGGAGGAGACAAGATCCTTTCCCGTTAATTCGGATGGAGCCCAATATCCAGGATAAGAATAGTCAGTTTGGTAATAATCTTGCAGCTGCATTCCGGTAGTTGCATCAACTGACGAAATCATAAATGCTAACTCGTAGGTTTGACCGATAGTAGCAATTGCCTGGTCGATATCTTTAATACCAGGAAGCTGAATTAAAACTTGATCACTCCCCTGTTGCTGAATTGTTGGTTCTGCCACTCCAAGACGGTCAATGCGCTGTCTAAAAACACTGATTAAATTTGTCAGATCTTTTGATTTATCGGTAGATTTCGATAGGTCTGCTTGATAAGTGAGTTCTGTCCCACCCTGAAGATCGAGGCCCAAATGAGTTTTAATATCTTTTCCAAATAAGTTCGGCCCCTTTGGAATGTCAATTAAGACTGCCAGTGCCAGTACGACTATGATAGTTCCAAATATGTACCAAATTCTTTTCATGCTATTAATTATCTTAGTTTATCTTGGGTCAGAAGTCAATTCAATTAATTATTGGGAATATAAGTAACTTGCCTTCAGAGATTAGCTTAGGAAATACGTCTTCCTCAAGCATAGAGAATCCGGTTGGGATATAGTTAAATACCTCTGGGTCAAGTAAATAGTAACCTTTTAAGAGTTTGGAGTCACTACTAGCAATTGTAGCTAGGGGCTGGTGGATAAAATGGAAATCAGTTAATTTGGCAATATCAATCTCACTCGCCTGGTCAATGTTAACAACCAAAAAGGTTTTTTTGAATTTCTTTCTTAGGGGGCTTAAGGCTCCGGCAGTCCCCTCTCCTCCTTCGATGTAAGATATCTTGGTTCCAAATTTTTGCCCGTCACCTATTTCTTGCTTTATCTTGTCACCTAGATAGCCGACAGCGATTGTAATATCTTTGATGCCATAATTTTTTAAAATTCCAATTGACTCTTCAACAGTTGGGATCAATCGGAGTGCGCCCTTTCCGCCAGCCATAATGACTGCATTTTCAATTTTTGCCATTCCTAAAGAGTCCGATATAAGTAGTTCAATTGCATGAGAACGATTGCGCATTTTAATACCATCGATACGCTGATCGATTTTTTCCAAAACTTCTTTTTTGATAGAGATGGTAATTCTTTCGCGTTCCATAGTTTTAAGTATTTAATTTTGGCCAGGGGCCAATCAGCCTTTGGCCGAAAA
>Ga0247840_10006531_pt1 | contig 16708 bp, 16 predicted proteins | sample LaCruzMarch2015__FD_192404 | JGI IMG/M metagenome (GOLD analysis project Ga0247840, IMG submission 192404) | Freshwater microbial communities from meromictic Lake La Cruz, Castile-La Mancha, Spain - LaCruzMarch2015_17m | ecosystem: Environmental > Aquatic > Freshwater > Lake | place: Spain... | reverse complement strand
GGCTTTACCCCGACCTCGGCTTCGGGCGCGACTATGTGAACATGACGATCCACGCGGACGAGGCTAGCGGGTCCCTGGATGAGCGGCAGCGTCGCTTTGCCCAGCTCATCGATGAGATCGGTGATCACGGCGTCTTGACCTGAGTCCGGGCGCAGCCCAGGATCGGACGCTTGCCTTCTGGCTCCCACGCTCCCGCGTGGGAGCAAGTGCGGGCGCTCCGCGTCCAGTGCCAAGACCGGACGCGGAGCGCCCGCACGGCATTCCCACGCCGGAGCGTGGGAACGAGAAGCGGCAAGCACCGCCAACCAATCGAAGAGGCATTCAGGGTATGACCACGACCGAGCGCACCGGCGACACGCCCGTCGCACCACTACGCCGTACCAAGACCGCCGCCGCCCCGGGCGAGCCCGCTGCCCCCCAGGCCGACTCCGCCGCCCCGCCACCCCAGGCGCGCGTGCCGAAAACGCCCGCGGTTGCGGTCCTTGGGCCGGCACCGACGACCACGCTAGAGCCTGAGTCAGTCGATCCCTATCGGTCCGTCGAGCGGGTCTGGCCGGATTGAGACCCGCTCCGCAAACCGGGATATCAGGCCGCCCAGCCTCACGACGCGCCCACCGGAGAGTCACCCTTGCCTCCCTCCCGAGATCCGACCTATACGCCGCCGGCGGCGATGCCCGATTACCTGATTCGGCAAGCCAGTCTGCGCCAGTTCCAGGTGTTCGAAGCCATCGTACGGCTCGGTAGCTTCACCCGTGCCGCGGACGAGCTCTTTGTGTCCCAGCCCACGGTGTCCATGCAGACCAGGAAGCTGGCGGATGCCCTGGGACTGCCCTTGCTGGAGAACGCCGGGCGTCAGGTCCTGCCGACCGAGGCCGGGGCCGAGCTCTATCAGGCCTGCCGCGCCATCTTCGAGATCTTATCGAACCTGGAGATGAAGGTGGCCGACCTGAAGGGGATCAAGTGCGGGCGCCTGCGGCTCGGCGTCATCACCACCGCCAAGTATTTCGCGCCCGAGATACTGGGTGCGTTCTGCAAGCGGTATCCCGGGATCGAGGTCGCACTCAAGGTCTCCAACCGGGATCGCATCATGGATCGCATCAACGCCAACGAGGACGATCTCTACATCCTGGGCGAGACCCACGGCGATCAGGTCGAGGTCGAGGCGGTCCCCTTTGCCCCGAACCCACTGGTGGTGATGGCCCCGCGCGACCACCCGTTGGTGGGGGAAAAGACGATCCCACTCACCCGTATCGCCGAGGAGACCTTCATCCTGCGCGAGCCCGGCTCCGGTACGCGCGACGCGACGCTGAGGGTCTTCGAGCAGCACGGCTTGCGGCCCCGGGTGCGCATGGAACTCGGCAGCAGCGAGGCCATCAAGCATGCCATCGTGGGTGGCCTCGGGCTGTCCGTGATGTCACTGCACACCCTGACCTTGGAGGGCACGCAGGGACCGGTCGCGCTCTTGGACGTCGAGGGCTTTCCAATCATGCGCAGGTGGTATCTGGTGTATCCAACAGGCAAGGAGTTGTCCCTGGTCGCACGGGCCTTTCTGGCGTTCGTGATCGAGAGCATACCGGGGATCAGCGAGCGCATGGAGACGATGTGGCCAATGCTCGCCGCCCAATCGACCACCGCCAAGCCGGCAGCGCAGGATGATTAACCTAAGAACCTACGTCTATATCGACTCGCTGCAGCCCCAGCTTGCCGCCTATATCGCGACGGTGTCCCAGGGCTTTCTGCCGGTACCCGGGGATGCGTGTCTGTGGGTCGAGGTCTCGCCCGGGATGGCGGTCCACCGGCTGACCGATGTGGCGCTGAAGGCGACCCGCGTCCATCTGGCCCAGCAGGTCGTCGAGCGCACCTTTGGCTCCATGGTGATCCACCAGCGCGACCAAAGCGACGTGCGCGAGGCCGGCCGGGCCGTGCTCGCCAAGCTGAAGGCCCGCGTCCAGGACCGTCAACCCTGCCGCGTCGCCTGGCACGAGGTGATCCGCGGCATGACGCCGGACCACTGCGTGCTGATCAACCGCCAGGACCGACGGGGCTCCATGATCCTGCCGGGCCAGAGTATGTTCATCCTCGAGACCGAGCCCGCCGGGTACATCGTCTATGCCGCCAACCAGGCGGAGAAGGCCGCCAACATCACCCTGATCGACGTGCGCGCCGTCGGCGCCTTCGGGCGCCTGATCCTGTCCGGCCGCGAGGGTGATGTGGACGAGGCCGCCGCCGCGGCCATCGCGGCCGTCGAAAACCCATCCGGAACCTGAGGCTCCTGCCCCAACCCATCGGCACCAGCGAGGATCGCCGCCATGCACCGCCGCGCGCTGCTCAAACGACTCGCCGCGTACCAGACCCGCTTCATGGAGGAGTCCGCCTATGTGGCACGGGCGCGGGGGTTCATTCGCGCGCACGAGGATTGCTTCCACAGCGATCTGTGGCCGGGCCACGTGACCGGCTCGGCCTGGGTGGTCAATCCCAGCCGCGAGCGGGTCCTGCTGCTGCACCATCGCAAACACGACCAATGGTTTCAGCCCGGCGGACACGCGGACGGAGACGGCGACATCCTGCGGGTCTCGCTGCGGGAAACCGCGGAGGAGACGGGCCTCGACCCCTCGCACATCCGGCTGGTGGACGACGCCCTGTTCGACGTGGACATCCACAGCATCCCGGAGAGCGAACAGGGCCCGGCCCATGAGCACATCGACATCCGCTTCCTGGTGGAGATGGACGACGACCTGCCGATCCCCGGCAACGACGAATCCCACCAGGTGCTGTGGATACCGCTCGCACAGGTGGTGCGCTTCAACAACAGCCTTTCCACGCACCGCATGGTTGAAAAGACCCGCCGGCTTCGCGGCCGGCGATGAACCCTGGCGGCAGTCGAGGCCGTGGGCGCGGGCCTGGTCGAGAAGCCGGAGCGACAGGTTTCGTCAGCGCGGTCTTGCAGGCTGATCTTTCCGCTTGCCGAATCCGGACCACCAACGCCTTTTCGTATACAAAAATGGCTTAACGCCGGTTTGTCGTTCCACTGCGCCTCGAACCCGGATACCTTACAGATGAGATGGCCGACCGACGACCAACGAAACCGATCACTCAGCGGCGTCCGTCCCCGCCCGCGCTCCGGACAATGGCGGCGGCGGCGCACTGGGCGGGGAGGGTGAGGTACCGAGCGACGGCGCCAACCAGCGCAGCAGGGTGGCGTAGAGGTGCTCGGGCACCACGGGCTTGGCGATGAAATCGTTCATGCCCGCCGCCAGGCAGCGCGCGCGGTCTTCGGCGAAGGCGTTGGCGGTCATGGCGACGATCGGCAGCGACGCCTTGCCGGGCCGGGCGCGGATGGCGCGGGTGGCCGCGAGCCCGTCCATGAGCGGCATCTGCATGTCCATCAGCACCAGGTCATAGGGGGTGCTGTCGATGCGTTCCAGCGCCTGCCGACCGTCCCCGGCCAGGTCCACGCTCAAGCCCACGTCGCCCAGCAGGTCCAGGGCGACGGCCTGGCTGATCGGTTCGTCCTCCGCGAGCAACACCCGGGCGCCCCGATAGTGGCGGGCGAGGGTCTCCTCGGCGCTGTGCGCCGGCGGCAGCGACGACTCGGCAGGGACAGGTCCGGCCTCCCGCTCGGCGCGCTCCAGCCGTGCGGTGAACCAGAAGGTGCTGCCCGCGCCCGGGGTGCTCGTGACCCCCACCTCACCCCCCATCAGGGCGGCCAGGCGTTTGACGATCACGAGCCCGAGCCCGGTGCCGCCGTATTGCCGGGTGGTGGAGCTGTCGGCCTGCACGAAGGGCTGGAAGAGCCGCTGCTGCTGCTCCCCGGAGAGTCCGATCCCCTGGTCCTGGACCTCGATGCGCAGCAGCAGGCCCCCCGGGAGCTCCTGCGCGATCCGGGCGCGCACCCGGATCTCTCCCCGGTCGGAGAACTTGATGGCGTTGGCGATATAGTTCGACGCCATCTGGCCCAGGCGGGTCGGGTCACCGCGCAGCCGGGCCGGGAGGCCCGGATCGAGCTCGACCGTCAGGCGCAGGTCCTTCTCCGCTACCCGTTCGAGCAGCAGCGCCGCCGTCTTGTCGAGGACCTGCTCCAGGGAGAACTCCGCGGCCTCCAGACCCAGGCACTCGGCCTCGATCTTGGACAGGTCCAGGATGTCGTTCAGGAGGCTCAGGAGGTTCTGCGCGGCGCCGGCGATCTTGGCCAACCGCTCGCTCGGCTTGGGTGCGAGGATCTCGCGCCGCAGCAGATGGGTGAGCCCCAGGATGGCGTTCATCGGGGTGCGCAGCTCGTGGCTCATGTTGGCCAGGAAGGCGCTCTTGGCCCGGTTGGCGGCCTCCAGCTGCGCGGTGCGCGCGGCCACCAGTTCCTCCAGCCGATCGCGGTGCTGCGCCAGCTCGGCGGCGGCCCGTTTACGCTCGCCGATCGCGCGCGTGACGGTGACGAAGACCTGACGCCCACCGATGCAGGCACCGCGGACGCTGACCTCGACCTCACAGGGTGTGCCGTCCTTGCAACGGTGACGGGTCTCGAAGGTGGTGTTGACCGCGAGCGGATCGGCGAATGCCGCGCGCACGTCCGCCTCGGTCCGGTCCGCGTCGACCTCCCAGGAATACAGGCCGAGCGCGGTGTCCGGCGCATAGCCCAGCAGCTCGGCAAAAGGTCGGTTGACCTCGATGATCCGGTGCTCGTGGTCGAAGATGGCGATGCCGTCGCGCGAGTTTTCGATCAGCGCCCGGCGCCATTCGGCCTCGTTGGCCAATGCCATGCGGCTGGCCTTCTCGATACCGATATCGCGCCAGACCGCCACCAGGTAGTCCCGGCCGTGCAGGTGGACGCCCCGCGCGTCGATCTGAAGATCCAGGATGGTGCCGTCCTTATGGCGGTAGCGGTTCTCGAAGCGGCCCTGCGCTCCCGCCTGCACCTGCGCGACCCGGGCGCGCAGGTCGGCTTCATCCGGATCGGCGCGCAGCGCCAGGGCGGACAACCCGAGCAGCTCCGCGCGGCGATAGCCCAAGAGGCGACAGCCCGCCTCGTTGACCTCGACGAGGCGCAGCGTCTGCGCATCCACCAGCGCGATACCATCGCCGGCCTGGCTGAAGATGGCGCTGTAGACCTCTTCGCGCTCGCGCAACTGCCGGCGCTGAGCGGCTGCCTCCGACGCGACCGACAAGCGCTCCAGGGCCTGGGTGAATTGGCGGGCGAGGGTTTCCAGCGCGTCCACCGTCAGGCGCCCGACCCGCCCGGTCTGTTTGCTCGCCAGGTTGAGACTGGCGACCGGCGCGCCGCCGATATGGATCGGCAAGACGACGAGCGAGCACACGCCTTCCTCAATCAACGCGGGGTCTTGCACCAGGCCGGCGTCGGTGCAATGGTCCTGCACGGGGGTGCAACTGCATTGCAGCCGGCCGCGCAGGATGATCTGCGCCTGGGGCGAGTCGGCGGCCAGACGCCCGATTCTGGTGAAAAATGCGTCGGAGAGGCCCCGTTGGACCGCCAGTCGATAACTGCCGTCCGGCTCGCGGCAGTAGAGCCCGCCGCCGTCCAACTCCGGCAGGCGCAGTGCGCACTCCAGGATGGCCGCGAGCAGCGTCTGACGATCCGGCCCCGCGGCCAGGATCCCGGAAAACTCGTGCTGCGTTTGCAGCAGCAGCTCGGCGTGCTTGCGCTCCGAGATATCGATCATGGTGCCCAGGGTCAACCGGGGCCGACCGGCCGCATCCCGCTGTGCGACCCGCCCCCGCGCCTCCGTCCAGGTCCAGCGGCCGTCCGCCGCGCGCAGCCGATACTCGGCCTGGTAGCGCGGGTTGTCGGCCGCCAAGGCCGCCGCGATCCGTGCTTGCAGGCCCGGCAGGTCATCCGGGTGGATCAGGTCGAGCCAGGCGGCCAGGCCCTTCGGGACCTGCGCCTGGTCGTAGCCCAGCAGCGCGCACAGGGCGGGGCTCCAGGCGATGCGATCGGTGGTGTGGTCGTATTCCCACACACCGATGCCGGCGGCGTCCAGCGCCCAGTCCAGGCGCGATGGCAGCCCCTGGCGTGCGTCCAAGGGCGGGGCGTACACCGTTGCAGTGGCGCACTCGTCGGGACCGCCGGGGGCGTTCATGCCGTCCAGCTTCGTGCCGAACCTGATCGAGGCCGGCAAGGTACGGGTCTTGCGGGCTGCCCTACTGGTGGAAACCACAACAATGCCATCTGAATCACGTAGAGTCCTCAACCATCCTCAAAATCGATCCCAGGCGCCAGGAGCTCTGCGACGGTCTGAAATTCGTCGACGGATGCAAACCGTACCATGACCCGGCCGTGCCCCGAGCGCGGGTCGAAGTCGATCTGAACGGGAAAACCGCAGCGCTCTGTCAAGAGCCTCTCGGCCCGTCCTAAGTCGCCGGATGCGTGCCTTACCTGCCCCGCCATCCTGCCCGTGAGACCCGCGCGCTTACCGATCCCGGCATCCCCGGCTTGAGCCACCGTTTCCTCTCGCCGGAGGACCTCCGCGACGAGTCGTTCGACCTCGCGAACGCTGTAGGGTCGCCGCCGCGCACGGGCCGGCGTCCCCGGCAGGGCCGCCACCTTGTGCGCCAATACACGCGCCCGTTCGGGCCATGCCGTGAGCCGCGAGAGTGCCCGCGCCTGTCCGAACGATAGCGCGCCCTGCTCGATCAGATCGAGAACCGGCGCGGGCAGCGTCAACACGCGCAGATAGTGGGCCCCTTCGGCCCGTGATAGCCCAAACAGCTCGGCGGCGGCGGTCAACGACCAGCGTTGCTCTTGGCGCAACACGCGCATGGCGCGGGCGATCCCCATCTTCGCTCTGCCGCACCAGGGAAGATGCCCTGCACCCAGGGTCGTGCCCGGGAGTCGCGCGGTATCCTGATCGGCATCCAGCGCCGCCAACTGCTGCGCGAGTCCATCGTCGACCGGTTGCAACACCCTGGCCGGTAAGGTGTCGAACCGGGCGGCTTGCGCCAGGCGCCAGGAGAACTCCCCGACCAGCAGTTCATACCCGCCCGGTTGGCGCGGACGTACCAGTACCCGGTCGCGCAACGCCGGATTGTTCAGCCAGGCCGCGAGCGCCGCGGGATCGGGGGTCGGTGCCAGTGAGCGGTGGGGTGAGCGGTAAATGTGTTCGATGGGGACAGCAATCACATCTCTATCGGCAGGCGATGGGAGATGGTGGTTCGGCCAAGACACGATTATGCGCTCCGCGGTGTCATGCGACAACCTGGGTGAGGGGCCTTAGTGAATCGTATCTTACCGCTCGTGGCGCAGGCTCGCCCCGTTGGTGGCGATGACCTCGGCGTACCAGTCGAAGGACTTCTTGCGGTAGCGCGCGAGGCTGCCGGTGCCGTCGTCGTTGCGGTCGACATAGATGAAGCCATAGCGCTTGCTCATCTCGGCGGTGGTGAAGCTGACCAGGTCGATGCATCCCCAGGCGGTGAAGCCGAGCACCTCGACACCGTCGGTGATGGCCTCGCCGAGTTGGACGAGATGCTCGTGCAGGTAGGCGATCCGGTCGTCGTCGAGCACGGTCCTGACCCCTGCGACAGTCATCAACCGATCCCTGGCCCCCAAACCGTTCTCCACGACGAACAGGGGCTTGCCCCAGCGGTCCCAGAACTGGTTGCAGATGATCCGCAGGCCGGCGGGGTCGATCTGCCAGCCCCACTCACTGGCCTTCAGGGTGGGGTTGGGCACGCCCCCCAGGATATTGCCCGCGCCGCTGATCTGCAACGCGGGGTCGGCGGTGGCGCAGACGCTCATGTAGTAGCTGAACGACACGAAGTCGACCGTGTTGGTCAGACATTCGCGGTCCGCGTCCGTGATGTCAAGCGTAATGGCGTTGTCTCGGAAATAGCGCAAGGCGTACCCGGGGTAGGCGCCGCGCGTGTGCACATCGCCGAACATCAGGTTCCGGTGGTCGGCCTGCATCGCGGCCACCACGTCGGCCGGGTGCGGCGTCAGCGGGTAGGTCGGCAGCGCCGCCAACATGCAGCCGACCTTGGCGTCGGGGATCGTCTCATGCGCGATACGGGTGGCCAGGGCGCTGGCCACGAGTTCGTGGTGGACGGCCTGGTACAGGTCGGACCTCGACAGTTGGTCCCGCGGGGTGTCGATCGCCCCGCTCAGGAAGGGCTCGTGCAGCACCGAGTTGATCTCGTTGAACGTCAGCCAGTACTTCACCTTGGACCCATAGCGCTCGAACAAGACCCGCACATAGCGCGCGTAGAAGCCGATCAGCTCCCGGCTGACCCAGCCGTTGTACTTTTCGCACAGGTGCAGCGGGGTCTCGTAATGCGAGATGGTCACCAGCGGCGCGATGCCGTGCCGGGCACAGGCGTCGAACACCCGGTCGTAGAAGGCCAGGCCCTCCTCGTTGGGGGTCTCCTCGTCGCCGTTCGGGAAGATCCGGCTCCACGCGATCGACAGGCGCAAGACCTTGAAGCCCATCGCGGCGAACAGTGCCAGATCCTCTGCATACCGGTGATAGAAGTCGATCCCGACCAGCTTGAGGTTGTCCGGGGTCGGCGCCGCGGTCCGCGGGCCCCCGATGCCCTTGGGTGCCACGTCCTGGATCGACAGGCCCTTGCCGCCCTCGTCGTAGGCGCCCTCCAGTTGGTTGGCGGCGGTGGCCCCGCCCCACAGGAAGCCGGGCGGGAAGGGTGTCATGGTCGCATGAAGGCCGCCGCCGCCGGGTCGGCGCGCAGCCCCTCCAGGTCGAGCGCGGTGGGCAAGACCGGCCGGTCCCGCTCTCGGTTGACCAGGCAGAGAAACCCGAGCGGCGCGTCCGGGTCGGCGCGCAGTTGGTGCCAGGTCCAGGGTGGGACCCGCAGCAGGTCGTGCGGTCCCAATGGATGGACCCCCTGGCCGACCAGACAGGCCCCGCGGCCGATCAGCACCAGGACGGCGTGGGCGTGCGCGTGCCGCTCCAGCGTGGAGTGACCGCCGGCGGCGATCTCAAAATAGCGCAGTTCCGCCGCGAGGGTCTCGTCGCCGACCAGGACCTGGCGGGTGATGGCCTTGAAGGGTGCGCTGCCACTGGGCTTATAGTCGAGCAGGTCGATGCCTGCCCAACGCTGGCCGGGCAGCGAGCGCCGGACCGGAGAATCGCTCATGTCTGTTGCCTTATGTCAAAGTGGTCTGGGTGTTCGCGCCCGCGACGCGGCCCGGGTGCAGCACGCGGTGAAGGGCACGCGCCAAGGTCAATGCCTGTTCGCCATCGCCATGCACGCACACCGTTTGCGCGTGCAGTGGGATCATCTGTCCGGTCCGTGAGCGCAGCCGCCCGGTGTCGCGCACCGAAAGCACCTGGGCGAGTGCCTCCTCAAGGGTAGCGATCACGGCGTGCGGGTGCGTGCGCGGGGTCAGGCCGCCATTGTCTTCATAGCGCCGGTCGGCGAACAGCTCCGCAATGAATCCGCTCCCGGCCAGGCGCGCGCGTTCCTGCAAGACGCTGCCGGGCAGCCCCATCACGGCAGCGCCGCCCAGCACGGCACGCACGGCGCGCAGGAAGGCGTCGGCGGCGGACGGGTCCTGCATCAACCGGTGATAGAGGGCACCGTGCGCCTTGACATGGGCGACGGCCAGTCCGCAGTCATCCGCCTCCCGCCGGAACGCCGCGAGTTGACTGGTGCAGTCGGCCTCGATCTGCGCCGGGGTAGCGCCGGTCTCAGTCCGCCCGAAGCGTGCGCGATCCGGATAGCCGGGGTGCGCCCCGATCTGGATGCCGTGTCGTGCGGCCAGCCGCAGCGTCGCGCGCATGCGGGCGGCGTCACCCGCGTGACCGCCGCAGGCGATATTGGCGCGTGCAATCAGCGGCATCAGCGCGGCGTCCTGACCGCCGCCCTCCCCGAGATCGGCATTGATGTCCATGGTCGATTGATGCTCCTGGGCGCGGCACCGGCGTCAGCCCTGCGCAGCGCGCCATGCCAGTTCGTGTTTGATGATGAGTAACCGCCGTTCGCGCTCCCGCAGCAGTTGTTGTGCTTCGGCGAGCCCGCAGGGGACGAAGCGCACCGCGTCACCGGGGCGCAGTTGCGCAAGTCCGTACCCAGTCCGCCCAGGACCGCGGGCGCGTCGATCCCGCCCTGTACACAAAGATACAGACGGGCGCCCTCGGTGACCTGGCCGATCTCCAGTACGCCGCCCTTTCTGATCCACACCGGCCGCCAGCCCGGCACCGGCACCCCCGCGCAGGATAGCGCGGCGGCGGCGGCGCCGGTCGCCGCGATCAGGGTATCCTCGGTGCAGCCGATCCGCGGGCCCGCCCAGGTGATCTCGATGGCCGCCTGGTGCCCGGCATTGCCGACCAGCCAGTTGCCCACGCGCAACGCCACCGTATCCAGGGCGCCCCCGGGGGTGACGCCCAGGGCCTGAAAACCCGGACGGCCGGCGTCCTGGACGCTGGAGAGCTGCCCGCCGCGCAGGATCTTCAACTGGTGCACAGGGCCTCGAAGCCGCGTCGATCAACCGGCGTGAATCTTACCTGATCCCCCGCCCGCAGGAGGCTGGGCGGGTCGCGATACGGGTCGAACAGGCGCACCGGGGTCCGCCCCACTACATGCCAGCCGCCCGGCAATTGCACCGGATAGATGCCGCACAGGTCCTGCGCGATAGCCACACTGCCGGCCGGCACCGCGCTGCGCGGGCTGGCCCGCCGCGGCACGTGCAGGCTCTCCGGCAGACCGGCCAGATAGGGAAAGCCGGGCGCGAAGCCGATCATCACGACCTGGTACAGCGCCGCCGCGTGCCGCTCGATCACCGCGTCCACCGAGAGACCCAACTGCCCCGCGACCCGCTCCAGATCCAGGCCGAACCCGGCCTCATAGCAGATCGGCAGCCGCTGCAGACGGGCCGCGGACGGCGTGGCCGGCGTCGCGTCCAGGGCTGCCAGCGCGGCGAACCAGGACGGTGCCGGCCAGCCGCTCGCGGCGAGGCGCACGGGGTCATAATGGATGCAGACACTCTGGACGCCCGGCACCAGGTCATGCACGAAAGGCCAGGCCCGCGCCTGCACCGCCGCGCAGAATCCAACGATGGCCGGGCGCAGCGCCGCCTCCGGGGCCGCGTCGAACTCGACCAGTACGGCGCTGTCCCCGAGCGGATCGACCCGGCGTAGCGTCATCGCCTCATCCCCTGCAGAAGGGGTCTTAAATCGAACCGTTTCCGATCCCGCGCGCCATGGCCGGAGCGGGCCGATAGCGGCGCATCAAGATCGGTCGCAATGCCATGAAAGCAAAATTTCCGGCACTCACAACGGCACGCGTTCGTACATTTCACGCAAGAGCAACCGACACCCCACCGAGACCAGTTCGAGCTTGTCATCGAGCCCCCGATATTCGGTCAGCAACCAGCGGCTACCGGCCTCGCGGACATAATGTTCCACCCGGGATTCGGTTTGCGCCACCAGTAGATAATCCTGCAACGAGGCCAAGGTGCGGTAGTGTTGGAACTTGGTACCGCGATCGTAGTGCTCGGTAGAGTCGGACAGTACCTCGATAATCAATGTCGGATTGAGAAGGGTGTCGACCTCGGCGTCCTCGAATTGTGGATCGGCGCAGGCGATCACGATGTCCGGGTAGGTATAGATGCCGGTCTCGCTGACCTTCACGCGCATGTCATTGTTATAGACCTCACAGGGGGTTGTTCGCAATTGTGCATGAAGTGCTGCAAAGGTATTCCCGCATACCAGGTTATGTTCACGACTCGCCCCCGTCATGGCGTAGATCTCGCCGTCGAAATATTCGTGGCGGGTTTCCTGTCGGCGTTCCCAGGCCAGGTATTCCTGCGCGGTGACATGCGGTCTTGGTTGGAGGCTCATGACGTGCTTCTTGGATCTGAATGGGCGTCGTGTCGATATGGTTGGCAGTCATGTCGATGGTCAAGAGGGCAACATGGCCCTCACCGTAAAGTCCAACACGGCGGCATCGGCGAGCAAGGTCGTATCGCTATGCTGGATCAGGGCCAACTTACCCGACCGGGAAATGATAGTTGAACTTGGCAGGATGCACTGCTTTTGCGTTTACGAAAAAGATGACGCAAACGGCATGCGATCAAGATTTTACACACGGATTTTCGGGAGATGCAAGCTCTTCTTTTTTTTTCATCGCCGCGGGCGGACGGGTTGCTGTGGCGCGGCGATGCCGCGGGTGGTTTCGGGCCGGTTTCCGCAGGCCTAGGAGTCGCTGCACGGCCCTGAATGTCAGCGAGCGGCGCGCTGACGAAGGCTAGCGCAGGTCGAACAGTTCCTGATGAAAGTCGCCAGCCGCCAGTCCTCTGAGGCTAAAGTCCCGGTGAATCGCCCGATTGAAGGCGGTTGGACCGCAAAACCAGACATCAGCGCTTGGCCATTGCGGCACCGTCCGACAGATGTGTTCCACATCAAGCCTGCCGTCCTGGGCGGTCACCAGCAGATCCAGCCGCACCTGTGCCGCCTGCGCGAGTACCCGGACCTTGGCGATGAAGCCCTCATCGGGCGCGTTGGTGCTGTAGAACAGGTCGATTGACTTATCATCCGAGCGGTGCGCCAAGGCCTCCATGCGGGCGATGAAGGGTGTGATCCCGATGCCGCCGGCCACCCAGATCTGGTGCGGTTTGCTGCCCTGGAAATCGAAACAGCCGTAGGGCCCTTCCACCTTGACGAGATCGCCGACTTTCAAAGTGTTGGGAAGGCTTGATATTCGTCATAAGCGGAAATGCGCTCGGGTGGTCACGTTGAGGGCCTTGAATATCGTTGCGGCCGCGCGGGTCGGAGTCTGAGGCTTCAGCCTTGGTAGGGTGATATACGTCGCGGCCGGGGGGCCGCTCCTACGGTGTAGGAGCGGCCCCCCGGCCGCGACGGGTTACCGCAAGGGCGCGTGCCCGACCCTACGATCAAGGCCGCACCGCGGACCCACGACCTTGCGCCAAGCAAGGTGGCCGGGACGCTGGTCACAACCGTCGCGGGTCCCGTCGGCAGCGGCCGGCGGGTCCCTGGTGGAGGGCGGCCGTCTGATTCAGATGGCCTTCTTGATGTCTTCCCGGAGATCGGCCACGCCCGCCTCGACCTTGCCGAGGTTCTTCTGGACGATGCCTTCCGCCTCCAGGTCGTCATTGCCCACGACCCGCCCGGCGACTTCCTTGACGGCGCCTTTCGCTTCTTCGTAACGGCTGGTGACTTGTTCTTTGTTCATGAGAGGTCTCGTGATGATGAGTGTGAACATGACCTTTTGTCAGCCATGACCCCGGCCGGGTAACGAGTGTCCCCCGCGCTGTCAGGAAATGCTACGCGCGAAACCGCGGTAACTCGGTGCGCCGGCGCACCCACACCAGGATGACAAAATATTGTTGTAAATTAATCAGTTTGTTGCAGTGCACCATTCCGGCCAGGCGTCGGCAGCAGGCGCCAGGTGACGCGCGGGCGCTCCTTCCGGGAGGAAAAAAGCGATACATAAACAATCGGCAAGCGGTGTAAGTCCGGCCGACGCAGACCAACGGGCAGGGGCCGTTGTCGACCTGCAACATCGTCCGAAAATACAACAAACATTAATAAAAACATAACGTTATTGACCAAACGCGGCGCTTGGTCTAGACTTGGATGCAGCGTTACCGGGTGGGCCCCCGGGGCTGACAGGTACCCGCCAATCAGCCTCCCGGAACCTGTATCAAGTCGCTGGCTGGTGTTGACGCAACAAGTTAAAGAGAGGAAGACTGCCATGCAAACCCTAGACGGCTATCGCAGCACGCATTCGGATCTCCGCCAGATGATCGACGATCTGCGCTCGCTCCTCACCCCCGAGCAACTGCGCATTCGCCCCAATGCCCGGATGGCCTATGAGTTGTTGCTCGATCTGGGTGAGCGGGTGCAGCGACACCTGGCCGAAGAGGATCGCGGTCTCTATCCCAGCCTCCTGATCCACGATGATCCCAAGGTCAAATCGATCGCCTGGGGCTTCATCAGCGGTGAGCGGCCGCTGCGGATGATTTTCGATCACTACCACAAGCACTGGCTGAAGAACGGCGACTTCAATTTCAGCGACGATTTTCTGACCGAGACCCATCAGGTCTTCGAGATGATCGGACAGCGCCTCGACCGCGAAGAAGAGGTCCTCCTGCCCAAGCTGGTGGAGATCGGCATGTTCCATCAGGCGCGGGCCTGACCGGGACGCCGGGGGCGAGCGCCCACCGGCCGCCCGGCTCAGCCGTCCTGCACCACCGCCCGCAACCGCTCCCCGAGCCGGTTGAGTGCCGCGGAGCAGTCGTCCGGGCGCAGGCCCACCTCGATCAGCGAGGGACCATCGCGGAAGGCGAGCGCCGCCCCCAGTGCCTCCTCGAACGCCTCCTCGGTGGGGGCCAGGAAGCCGCGCAAGGGGCCGAACAGCTCACCCAGACGGTGGAAGCGCCAGTCGGCGATGTCGTTGAACGGGCCCTCCAGGATGAAGCGTTCCGTGGTGTAGCCGCGGTTGTTGCAGAGGATCACGATGGGGTCCAGCCCCAGCCGGGCGGCGGTCGAGAGCTCGGTGCCGGTCATCTGGAAGGCGCCGTCGCCCACCAGCACCAGCGGCCGGCGACTCGGGCGGGCCACCTGGGCCCCAAGCGCGGCGGGGACCCCGAACCCCATGGTCGTGTAATAGGCCGAGGCGAGGAATTCGCTGCGCTCGTGCACCCGCAGATCCACCGCGGCGAACAGACAGTCCCCGGAGTCGGCCACCACCTGCATGTCGGGGGTGAGGAAGTCGTTGAGTCGGGCCATCAGCCTGGCCATGGTCATGGGCGCCCCAGGCCGCGGAAAATCGGGGGCGGTCAGCGGACCCGGGACCTCCGGCAGCGGCCCCGGGTGGGGCTTGACCGCCGTCGCGAGCGCCGCGATAAAGTCCCGCAGGTGCACCCGCGGGAAGCGGTGGCGATGCACCCAGACCTCCTCCTGGCCCGCCCGGACCATGCGCGCCGGGTCCAGGCGGGCGGTATTGATCCCCAGATCGATGTCGTTGGGGGTGACCCCGAGCAGCAGCAGCAAATCCGCCCGCTCGATCACGGCACGTGCGCCCTCCGGACCCATGGCCCCCTCGTAGACCCCCAGATAGCCGGGCTGGCGCTCCGCCACCACGGACTTGCCGGTCAGCGTGGCGGCCACCGGCAGCCGCGCCTGGCGCACGAAGTCCGCCAGCAGGTCCTGGAGCCCGCGGCGATGGACCTCCACCCCGGCGAGGATGGCCGGGGCCTGGGCGCGGCCCAGCAGGGTCAGGGTCTCCTCCACCGCCTCGGCCAGGACCTCGGGGTCGCTGGCGCCTTCCGCCTGGTCGGCGGCGGGGCCCCAGCCGGGCGTCTCCCGGGGGATCGGGAAGGCCGGGGTGTCGACCCGATCGCGGGGCAGCTCGATATAGACCGGTCGGCTGTAGCGGCGCGCCGCGTCCAGGGTGCGGTCGATCTCGCGCAGGGCCGTGTAGGGGTCGTCCAGCACGGCGCAGGCAACGGTGATGCGCTCGAAGATCTCGCGCTGAAAGCGGAAGGGACCGAAACGATGGTGCAGCTGCGGGTCGTCGCGCTGCTCGGCGACCCCGGGGGCGCCGCTGACCACCACCACCGGGGAGCACTCCGCATTGGCCCCGGCCACCGCGTTCACCACATTGAGCGCGCCCACCCCGTAGGTGACGGCCAGGGCCCCGAGCCCCCGGCAGCGGGCATAGCCGTCCGCGGCGAAGGCGGCCGTGTCCTCCCGGGTGGTGCCGATATGGCGGATCTCGGAGCGGCAGAGCCGGTCGTAGAAGCGCAGTACATAGTCGCCGGGGACGCCGAAGAGGTGATCGACCCCCGCCTCCTTGAGGCGGGCGATCAGGTAGTCGCCGATCCGGGGCCAGTCGGTCGGGGCGCATTCCGGCGCTCCGGACAGGGTGGAGGTGCCGCTCATGGGGTTCCTGCGCGTGGCGCGTCTGATGGATTGAATCGGTGCCCGCCCCGGCCCTCGTGCCGGGTCGCGCGCGGCGGCCGGGTGCCCCCGAGCGCCGCTGCAGCATTAGTGTAGGTCCTCGGCGCGGGGGTGGTTGGCCGGTATTCGCTCCGGGTCATCGCGACCCGCGCTTGCTCTAAGCCGCGCGACGCATTAGCCTGCACCGCCATGGATGGACTCGGCACCATGATCGTTATTTCCGGCAGGACCGCGGGCGTCTGGAGATCGCCCGGGACGCGCCGCGCCGGACGCCGCGGGCGCCCCGGGCGAACTCGGCCGTGCGACGCTGGAGCCCTCCAAGGACACCTGAGGGTAGGCGCAGACCTGAGCGCCGACTGCTCAGCGCGAGTTGGTCCGCGCCCGCCGCGCTGGTGCCAATCCGGGGCAACGACGGCAAGCGACACGGAAGTTCCCCTTTCACTTCACTCATCAGTTGTGGTCAACATGGCATCCAACTTGTGTCCGGCTTGTGGCGCACCCAAGCACCCGTTGAAAGCCTGCGAGGCTTGTGGTTTTACCCACCGCGGGAGTCTCCCACCTGCAATCACCGATAGCGCTGGTATGCCGGAGGCCGCGGTTCCTGCACCGCGGTCACGGTCAACCCCGACGCAACCAGTGCGCGTAACAACCAAGCCGCGGTCGCGTTTGGCGAGCCTTTCGGTGGACCCCGCGGTGGATTAGGTGATTTCTGTTAAAGATATTACCCGAGAATAGGCTTGATAAAAATGTCATATTTTGGCAAGGTCGGGCTGCGCTTCAACCGTGTTTCGACGTCTTCCATCAATTTCTTCGATAGGCTGATG
>Ga0247840_10006530_pt1 | contig 16709 bp, 20 predicted proteins | sample LaCruzMarch2015__FD_192404 | JGI IMG/M metagenome (GOLD analysis project Ga0247840, IMG submission 192404) | Freshwater microbial communities from meromictic Lake La Cruz, Castile-La Mancha, Spain - LaCruzMarch2015_17m | ecosystem: Environmental > Aquatic > Freshwater > Lake | place: Spain... | reverse complement strand
AATCGCTGCGTCATAGTCCTCGATGGCTTTGGATTGTCGCCCCAGATCCTCGTGGGCTGCCCCCCGGTTGAAGAAAGCATTGGCATAATCCGGTTTCAGGCGGATCGCCGCGTCATAGTCTTGAATTGCCCGACCATGCTGGCCAAGCTTCCTGTAAGCAAGCCCTCGGTTGAGGAAGGCGGTAGCTTCATTCGGATTCAGGCGGATCGCCTCGTCGTAGTCTGTGATGGCTCGGGTGTATTGGCCAAGGTTTTCGTAGGCATTCCCCCTGCCGACAAAAACCACGGCAAGACCCGGTTTGAGGCGGATTGCCTCATCGTAGTTCTGAATGGCTTGGACATGTTGCCCCAGATCCATGTAGGCAATCCCCCGATTGATAAATGCTTCAGCTAAGTCCGGTATCAGGCGAATCGACTCATTCAGGTATTCAATTGCTTTCTTGGGGTCAGTACATTTTTCTTCATTCCATAATGCCAAAGCTTTATTGAACCAATCTTCAGCCGTCAACTCTCGAGAGGCTTGCTGGAATTCCTTCTTCAACTGCTGGGTGCTTTTTCCTTTTCGAGTAAGTTGCTGGTTCTCCTTTTCTAATTTTGCTACCTTATTGAGTAGACCCTTTTCCCGCGCCTGGGCCTGCTTGAGTTGATCGATGTGCGTTTTATCCTGAAGCATTTTCTTGATGCGCGCCTCTAGAATAGACTGGTCCACAATGATCTTGACGACTATCTCTATCCCGAAGCCGTCCCCACTGACATAATTCTTCTGAGAGACAATTTCTGCCTGCAAAACACCCGCAGTCAGGGCGAGTATTTCATCCTTGTCAACTATTGCATCTTTAACGATAGTCAGGGCTTCAACATAAACACCCGCCATTTCCAGTGCCTCCCGTTTCGCTTTGGCCACGGCAGAAATACGGGCATCATCGGGGGACTGACTGCCTCCAAACGCTTGTTTGACGGTATGGGTAACGGTTTGGATTTCTCCAAAGGCTGAGATGGGAAGAAGAAACAAAACAGTCAATATAAAGGTGGTGAGGATAGTTTTCATGAAACCTCCTGCGATTTGTCTGCCCTAAGAAGTAGGGTAAAATACCTTGAATGTCAATGAGATTCTGGAATATGGCGAGCATTACCACATGTAACATGCCCAGAAACCCTCACGCCACCCTGAATTTCATCCATTTTCTTGATTCACCTGTCATTTCAACGGGCTCATCTGTTTCCTTGCCGGGTAAGTCATCTGCAGTTTTTCCCGTGCGATGGCTTCAATCCTTTGTGGTGATTTCAGTATCGCTAGTTCGATCTTCAACTTCCGCTGCTCTTCTGTGATATGTTCCCGACTGCTCAGTTCTTGGGCGATTTGGAACTCCAGCTCCTTCATGTTGATATGGGACCACACATAGAGGAGGATCATCGCAATCAGGACGGAGGTGATTAAGACCCAATTGGGATAAGGAGATGTTTTTTGTAGAAATTGTTTCATTTTTATTGGTTACCCGTCTAGAAAGGCATTTACGAGAACACTCTAGGCACGACCTTGCCAGGCCGATTACTGAACATCGAACTCAAAGGTGCGTTCCAGCATACCGTCAACGATGACACGAATAATGTAGCGACCTTTGAGGTTGCCGGACGCAACGTTTCATACATTGAAAATCATTCCGAAAATCAGGGAATACAATGCCTTTCTCCTGACACATCTGCCGAATATCCGCTCACTTCCATTTTTCTGTCGGTTCTGATACACGATGCCGCCAATATTTCGGAGCCCGATAGAGGTGCATCACGGCAATGACCACAATCTGTTTTTCCTCTTCACGGTAAAGAATCCCATAGGGAAAACGTCCGACCAATTTCCTTCTGATATCATTGCGCAGCACAGGATAAGCTATGGGATGAAGACTGATATCGTTCGTACCCTTCTTGACAGCCTCTAAAAATGCCCGCCCCAAGCCGCGATTTTGGTATCATAGAAAATGGCCGCTTCGTACATCTCCTCTTCCTACTGCGGTAGAAAGATCACTTTCTTCATCGCAATTTCGCGAAGGCATCCCGAAAAACATCTTCGGCGGGCCTGGTTGGGAGATTTCCTTCACGGTATTCACGATAACGGCGTTCAGCCTCTTGAAGCCAGAGCTCTTCTGCATCAGCATCGTCTTGATTGTCGAGACTTTTGATGAGGTCCATTGCCAACCGGGCGCGATCAGGAGCGGTGAGAGAAAAAGCCTCCCTTTCCACATTCTCCAATGTTGCATCCATATTCGCCCTCCTTTAAGAAACGTTCCCATCAGACGCCGACGGTAGCAGGTCGGCTGCATGGGGATTGTTGGGAATTTGTTATGTCGTGGATAATTGTATCTGAACTAAAGTCCTGTTCGTTCGGCCACATTATACCATAGTGGGTAATCAGGGGACATAATACCATTAATAGCATTGATCTGCCGTTAATCTGTATTATGTCCCCCTCTTTTCCCCTCATGTCATGTCAAACCTCGTCAACCGCCTATCGGTAGGTTCCGCACGCGAATTCTGTTCTGATCAAAAACAACGACACAACCCCTTTCCAGGCTCTTTGCTAAATCTGGTAAATTTGCTAACAGAACTTTTATCTGTTTTTCAGGTCGACGGGTTGTCATGCCTCGGAATAAAATGAAAGAGGGTTTGATCTCGGCGCGGATCGCAAGCAATGTTCCAAAGTCGGTATCCGCTGAGACAATGACACGATCTTCATTGAGAGCACGCTCCAGTATTTCTGCATCTGATGCGTCTTGGATTCCATAATCACGCACATGAACGGTATCGTATCCCGCCGATTTTAATCCATCTGCTACCAGCGGAGACAAGGCATTGTCGATCAGGAATTTCATGCCTGCATTACCAGGGGTAGTTCGCGTTCACGGAGCGCTTCCGCAGCATAACGCAGAGATTCAACGATATCACCCTTTTCAAGATCCGGATAGGCTGCCAGGATTTCCGTATCGTTCATCTCTTCCGCCACCATAGCGACAATTGTTGCCACAGGAATCCTCAAGCCGCGGATACAGGGCATCCCATTCATCTGGTATGGACTAATAGTGATTCGCGAAAAATTCATACATCCACCTCCTTCAACCTACCACAAATATCGAGCAAACATCCATGATAATCGGGGGACACAATACAGGTCATCAGCATTTAGATGCCTTTAATAGGTATTATGTTTCCGGAATTCGCAATGGCATTTCTCAAGTGAACCTTCCCGCGCTATCCGAAGATTAAGCGTTCGCCCGCATACTCCCCTTGATAGAACAGTTATATCACTCGCTCGACACTGGTCTGTGCTGGTTCAATCATGCTGATTGAACCATGATTTAACAGCCGCCTCGTTACCGCAGGCCGATTCACCAGAGCAGCTTCACACCATAGTTGGCAAAGCAGCCGTCAGCGGATACAATCGTCAGTTGCTCCGTCATCGCCTGAGCGATCAGCAGACGATCAAAGGGATCTCGATGGTGAGAGGGCAACTTCTCCACCAGTGCCGTATGGCGCAGCTCGATATTCAACAGGGTAAAGCCATTGGCCGCCAGGTGCTCCGCGACAAATCGCTCCAGGGGCTTTGCCAGACGAAGCTTGCCAAGGTTCGATTTTATGGCCATCTCCCAGCAACTGGCCAGACTCAGAAAGCACTCATTGCGGGCGTCGGCAATCGCCAGACGGGCTGCCGCCGTCAGTTCGGAAGAGTCGTTCATCCACCACAGGAAAGCATGCGTATCGAGGAGATATCGTTCCATCAGAGGTATTCCTTGAAATCTGCCGGGATATCATCAAAGTCGGGGGCGATGTGCAGGACCTGCCCTTTGGCCGATCCGGGTTGCCGCGCCTTTCCTGTCGCCGCCACGGGCGAAAGTTTGAGGATCGGCTTGTTGTCCCGGGCGATTACAACTTCTTCCCCCAGCATGGCCAGCTTGACGAGTTCTGAAAAATGGGATTTTGCTTCCGCAATATTGTACTGTTTCATACGTGCCTCCCTGTTGGTCATAATAGATGACCAAACTTTTGATGTCAAGGTGGATTTTTTATATTTAAGGAGCTGAACCGGCGGATTCGTTTGCTGGTTCAATCATCCTGATTGAACCATGAATTAACAATGTGGGAATATTCCGGGGACAGTCGGGCAGAAATACGGTGCGCGCAGTTTTAGATGGAGAGTTACCATCATGCACCCTTTCGGTATGTGCAGCGGGTTCCTAATTCCACCATGACCCACCTGCTAAACATCCGATCACTTCCATTTTTCGGTTGGTTCTGACTGCCGATGCCGCCAATATTCCGGAGCCCGATGAAAGATCACTTTCTTCATCGCAATTTCGCGAAGGCATCCCGAAAAACATCTTCGGCGGGTCTGGCTGGGAGATTTCCTTCACGGTATTCACGATAACGGCGTTCAACCTCTTGAAGCCAGAGCTCTTCTGCATCAGCATCGTCTTGATTGTCGAGACTTTTGATAAGGTCCATTGCCAACCGGGCGCGATCAGGAGCGGTGAGAGAAAAAGCCTCCCTTTCCACGTTCTCCAATGTGGCATCCATATTCGCCCTCCTTTAAGAGACGTTCCCATCAGCCGCCGACGGTAGCAGGTCGGCTGCATGGGGATTGTTGGGAATTTATTACCAAAAACCACGGCATTTGTACCGGATCTCCAAGGGCAGCCTGTTGAGGGTGAGGATGTTATCATGAATGTCCCCGAAATCCCCCACACAATTCTTTGCAGGTGTGGGCGGATCACAGCGGTGAAAGTATTGGATCATGTGGCGCTCCTTTCGGGAAGCACCGCCCGCACAACATCGGCAAGTTGCTTCGCCGTCGGCAGTTTGCCCTTTAGATTTGCGGGTAATTTCGACTGGAGTTGATAGGCGGCCACGCCGATGGGGTTTGCTTTTGTGCGCAGGGCGTATTCGACTTCCACGTCGTCCTTTTCCGCGCAGAGGATGATGCCGATCGACGGCTGGTCACCGTCGCCGCGTTCTTTGTCGTTGAGCAGGTTCAAATAGAAATCCATTTTGCCGGCGTGTTCCGGCTCGAAGGGTACGACTTTCAATTCGAAGGCCACCAATGCCTTGAGGAAGCGGTGGTAGAAAAGCAGATCAATGAAATACTCTTTCTGCCCCAGCGTCAACCGGTGCTGGCGACCAACGAAGCAGAAGCCGTAGCCGAGTTCAAGGATGAACGCTTGCAGGCGGGAGATCAGCCGGTCCTCCAGTTCCCGCTCCTTCACTTCCCGGCGGATGCCGAGGAACTCCAGGTTGTAGGAGCTTTTCAGCATCTCGTCCGCCTGCTCGGCCAGATATTCCGGCAGGGCGAGAGGGAAATTGTGGGTCTTTTTGTCGGTGACGGCGCGCTCATAGGCCCCCGCCTTGATCTGGTTGAGCAGCACGCTCCGCGACCAGCCAAACCGGGCGGTTGCGCGGAGGTAATAAATGCGTGCGGCGGGGTCAGTGAGCTTGTTTAGGATCAGCAAGTTTTGGCCCCAGGGAACTTCTGCGACAAGCTGTCGCAGAAGTTCGATGACCTTGGACTCGGTCAATTTGGCTGCAGCTTGTGGCCAAATATCAGCGTCGGCCGTTTTGGCCCCTCTCGGCAATTTGGCTACAGCCTGTAGCCAAATTGCCGAATCGGAATAAGAGAGGTAGAACTGTTTCGCGCTGCGCAGATTGCGCGGCGAGAAGCCGGTTGTGGCCGGGAACGCCCTCTGCAGGTCCGCCGCGACCATCTCGACGACCGCGTCGCCCCAGCCTAGCACCTGTTGCTTCTCCACGATACCGCGCCCGATGTCCCAGTAAAGCCGGATCAGGTCGCAACTGACTGCCCGTGACGCGGAGAGGCGGGCGGACAACACGCGGGCCTTCAACTCCTCAATAAACTTCCGGTATTCCGGCGATACGATGGAAACGTCCTGTAATTTCTTCATCTCGTCAATCCCTCCAGCATCTTCTCTTCCTCTTTCTCCAGTTTCCAGAACTCCGCAAGCAATTCTTTAGCAGGCGTGGGTGACTGGTAGCGGTAGAAATATTTGTTCGGCAGGATTTCATTGTCGAGCTTCTGTTTGTTGAGCGAGAGAGCCATTCAGAAGTCCTGTCCTTTGTTGAGAGCTTACACGGCACGCATCTTTTTAACACGACTTGTTGTGCGACTGGTTATGCGTGATGATTTTTCAACAAGGCGCCCGGCGACAAACTTGTGGAGTACGCTGGCAATCAAAGTCTGGTAAGGGATACCCTCCTCCATGGCACGGGCCTGTATATCCATAAAATCTGGAGAGGTAAGTCGGATATTTACGCGCCTGTCTTTTATGAAAGTGATTTGGGCAGCGGAACGGAATTTTTCGAGCTCGGTTTTTGACGGCTTCGCTGAAATAAACTCTCCCTTTTCGTACGCCTCGCTCATTTCCTTTTCAAACGGGTCATATTTATTTTTCATTTTCCTCACCTCGTCCTAAATAATCCTTTGTTGCTTTTCGGCTTGGGATAATCGTTTTCAGAAAATAATAATCCGCCTCCTCAACAAAAGGCGCCAGATAAACATAGTCGTAGAAAACGACAACAAACATAAGTTGATTTGGGTACTTTCCTCGATTGGGGTGTTTCAATATATCCAACAGCCCTTCGGCTTCTATTGACAGTACAATTTCTTCGAAGGAGATTCCCCGTTCAACCTTCAATTGTTCATTTTTTTCGTGGTTCCAGCGAAAGGGTTTCATGGATTCAGCATAACATAATGTGTGCCTATTGTCATCATTATTTGTTTAAATGCTTTTTGACTCATCCCTCTGGGTCAAGAGACTAAAGATGGACAGGCTCGCAACGATGAATACGCGACAAATAATATGTATGTCTAGACAGATATCCCTTCACATTCCTCCCCATCCCAAGTTCACGGGCGACGGGAGGGGGGTAACGGAATGTCGGATTATCCCAGGATCAGACGTTGAAGCGGAAGTTGATCATCTCGCCGTCCCGGACGACGTACTCCTTGCCCTCCAGGCGGAGTTTGCCGGCGGCTTTGGCGGCGGCGTTGGTACCGCCGCAGGCAATGAACTCTTCGTAGCCGATCACCTCGGCCTTGATGAATCCTCGCTCGAAATCGTTGTGGATCACTGCCGCAGCCTTCGGGGCCTTGGTTCCCGCGGGGATGACCCAGGCCTTCACCTCGTCTTCGCCGACGGTGAAGTAGGAGATCCGGCCAAGGAGGGAAAAGGCCGCGCGGATCACCCGCCCGAAGGCAGCCTCCGCAACGCCGAGCGAATCGAGGAACTCCTTTCGCTCCTCAGGGGGGAGGGCCATCAGATCCGCCTCGATTGCGCAGCAGATCCCGATCACCGGGACGGCAGGCCCCGCCTCCCGGGCAAAGTCATCGGCAACCGAAAGGTTCTCCTCGCCGGTGTTCACGACGACCAGCTCCGGCCGGATTGTCCAGAACGAAAAGCTCCGGATACCGTGGCGTTCCTCATCGGTAAAGACCAGCTCCCGGAGCGGCTTCCCCGCTTCAAGTTGCTCCTGAAGCCTTGGCATGACGTGGGCGTGAAGGGTGTCCTGGGGCGTCATCGGCTTTTTCACCAACTTCGCCAACCGCTCCAGGCGGTTTTCGACGATCATCAGATCGGCGAGGATCAGTTCATCCTCCAGTTTCCGGTATTGGCTCATGATTTCGGGGATGGACGAAGCGGTGAAGGCATCGACGACGTGGAGGAGTCCCTCAGCCCCGGCGAGGCTCTGCCGGACGGCGTCCCAGGCCTTCTCGCCGACGGCGTTCACGTCGCTGAAGGGGACCTTCGCGGGCGAGACCTTGACCGGCTTGAAGATCTGAACGAGGTGGTCGAAGCGGGTGTCCGGCACCGTAGCCAGGCCCCGGACGCAGGTCTCCCCGTGCATCTCCCGGCTCCGGACGCCGGTCATGATCTCGAAGAGGGTGCTCTTGCCGCTCTGGGGAAGCCCCAGGATACCGATTTCCATTGTTTAATACCTCAGAAAGGGGGGACAGCTCCCTATTGTTTCGGGAAAAAATAGGGAGCTGTCCCCCCTTTTCTCTTTTTTATGCGAAGGCCTTTTCGATTCGCTTCAGCGCCTCTTCCAGGCGGGCATCGGGGACGGTGAGAGAGATCCGGATGAATCCCTCTCCGTACTGGCCGTAGGCGGTGCCGGACGCCACGACGACGGACGCCTTCTCGAAGAGCTTGTTCGTGAACTCGAGCGATCCCATCCCTTTCGGCGTCGGGACCCACAGGTAGAAAGTCCCCTTCGGCGGATTGAAGTCGATCCCGATCTTCTTGAGCGTCGCCAATACCCGTTCGCGCCGCCTGCCATAAATCTTCATCATGTGGTCGATGTTTCCAGACTCCGCACGAAGCGCCTGGATCCCCGCGTACTGGATCGCGTTGAAGATCCCGGAGTCTGTGTTTTCCTTCACCTTGCTGATCGCGGCGATGAGCTCCGGATTCCCGACGGCCATGCCGATCCGCCAGCCCGTCATGTTGTAGGGCTTCGAGAGGGAGTTGAGTTCGACGCCCACCTCCTTCGCCCCTTTGGCGGAGAGAAAACTGAGCCTTTCCTGGCCGTCGAAAACGACCTCGCTGTAGGGGTTGTCGTAGCAGATGGCGATGTCGTTCGCCTTCGCGAAGGCGACGAGCCGGTCGAAGAACTCCCGTGTCGCGCAGGCGCCGGTGGGGTTGTTCGGGTAGTTCAGAAACATCCCCGTCGCGCGTTTCCGGATATCGGCCGGGATCTCTTCGAAAATGGGAAGATAATCATTTTCCGGACGGATCGGGACATTGTACGGAATGCCCTCTCCCATGAGGATGCTCGCACGATAAGCGGGATAGCCGGGGTCGGTCATCAGTACGATGTCGCCGGGGTTGACCCGGGCCATCACGAAGTGGTGACACCCCTCCTTCGAGCCGATCAGGCCCAGGATCTCTGTCGCCGGGTCGAGCGTGACGCCGTAGCGGGTCTCATACCAGCGGGCAACCTCCTGGCGGAAGGCGAACATCCCCTTCTCCTCGTCTGTCGGATAGCGGTGGTTCTCCGGGTCGCGCGCCGTCCGGCAGAGCTCGTCGATGATCGAATCGGGCGTCGGGTCCACCGGGTCGCCAATCGCAAGACTGATAACATCTACGCCGTCGGCCCTCGCCTTGGCGATCTTCTTCCTCAGTTCCATGAACAGGTAGGGCGGGATCTTCGTCAAACGGTCGGCAATCTGCAATGTCATTCTCCTTTCTTGGCCCAGGCTTCGTCCCAGAGCATCCCCTGATAAACCACTTTGGCGTTTCCTTCAAGGTAAACTTTCGTGAAGCCCTCTTCCGTCCGTTCAAAGTGGATGCGAAGGGTTTCACCGCTCTGCACGCGCACATCCACCGGCGATTCGACGAGCCCCTTCCGGGCAGCGATCAGGGCCGAGGCGACGGAGCCGGTCCCGCAGGCGAGGGTCTCATCCTCGACGCCACGCTCGTAGGTCCGGACGCGGAGCGTATGATTGTCCAGGATGGCCGCAAAATTGGCGTTCGTCCCGGCAGGCTGGTAATGCTCGTGACGGCGGATCGCCCGGCCGGTATTAAAGACATCGAAATCGTCGGGATCGCGAACGAAATGGACAACATGCGGGACACCCGTGTTGATGCTGTGAACGAACAGCGTCGTGTTTTCGATCCGGATTTCATCATCCATGACCAGTGCGAAAGGTTCGGTCAGACGGACCTTCACGATGTCGCCCCGGACTTCGGCGTCGATAATCCCGGCGCCGGTTTCGAAGGACATCCGCTCTCCGGCGATTCCCGAAAGATAGGCGAAGCGTGCGGCACACCGGGCGCCGTTTCCGCACATGGCCGCTTCGGAGCCGTCGGCGTTGTAAAACCGCCAACGGAAATCGACACGGTCAGACTTCTCGATCAGAAAAAGGCCGTCCGCCCCCACGGAGATCTTCCGTTCGCAGACGCTTTTCACAAACTCAACCACATCCCCCACGGCAAGCGACCCGTCCCGGTTGTCGATCAGGATAAAGTCGTTCCCGCTTCCGCTCATCTTGTAGAATTCAATCATATTTTCCCCCCTCACCCTAACCCTCCCCCGCCAGGGGGGAGGGGACTTATGCACCGTAACTGCATCTGCCCTCCATTCGACAAGCTCATGGCAAACGGTAAAGCGTTAAATAAACGGTATTGCGGCAAGGGCCGCCGCACCGATTGCGCCGGCGAGCTGGGCGTGCGGCGATACGATGACCGGCATCGCGATCACCTCTTCGAGCGCCCGGACGACGCCGATGTTCCGGGCCACACCACCGGTCATCAGGACGGGGGCAATGAGGCCGATCCGGTTCGCCATCGCCGACACACGAGAGGCAATCGACTCGTGGATCCCCGCGATGATGTTCTCTCGCGTCTCCCCCTTCGCGATGAGCGAGATCACCTCAGACTCGGCGAAGACCGTGCAGAGGCTGCTGATCTTAGCCGGCCGCTCCGCCTTCAGCGAAAGCGCTCCGAATTCGTCGAGATCCGCCTCCAGCGCACGGGCCATCACCTCAAGGAAGCGGCCCGTTCCCGCGGCGCACTTGTCGTTCATCGTGAAGTTCGTGACCCTGCCGTTTTCGTCCATCACGACGGCCTTGCTGTCCTGGCCACCGATGTCGATCAGGGAGCGGACGGAAGGGTCGAGAAAACGCGCCCCGGCGGCGTGGCACATGATCTCGGTCACCGCCTTGTCGGCGAAGGTGACGCCCTTCCTGCCGTACCCTGTGGCGATGATCCTGCCGATCTCCGCAGGCGAGAGACCCAGTTCCGTAAGCAGTTCATCGAAGACACGGCGGCCCGCCGCCTCGGCGTTGTAACCGGTAAAAATCACCCGTGTTCCCAGAAGCTCCCCGTCCTTCAGGATGGCGGCCTTGGCGGTAATGGAGCCGATATCGATCCCGGCAGTCAGGCTCATATCACGGTGGCCCCGCCGTCAACCGCAATGGTCTGTCCCGTGATGTAATCCGACAGACGGGAGGCCAAAAGGAGGACGATGGGCGCCAGGTCCGCGGTCTCGGCGATGCGACCCGCCGGGATTGACTTCACGATCTCATCGTGAATGGCAGGCGTCGCCCAGAAGGGTTTGCTGAAATCGGTCCGGACCACCCCCGGCGCGACGGCGTTCACCTGGATGTTGAAGGAGGCAAGCTCGGAAGCCAGAACCCTCGTCATCATCTCGAGCCCGGCCTTGGCAATTCCGTAGATTCCCATCGCGGGCGACGCCTTCGTCCCGGCAAGCGACGAGATGCTGACGATCTTCCCCCGTTTCTTCTCCCGCATGATCCGGGCCGCCTTGCGCGAGCAGAGAAAGGCACCGGTCAGGTTCCCTTCGATGATCTTGTTCCAGACGGCGAGATCTGTATCCGTGACGGAGGCGGTCAGCAAGTTCATCCCGACGTTGTTGACGAGAACATCCACACCGCCGAATTGACGAACGGCGGTGTCGAAGAGGTTCTCCACATCACCCTCTTTCGCCACATGGGCAGCCACGGTGAGAAGCCGCTCACCGCCGCAGAGCTTCTGCGCGGCGGCCTTGAGGTTCTCTTCCTTTCTGCCGCAGATGACCACCCGGGCGCCCTGCTCGAGAAAATTTTGGGCAAGATCCAGGCCGATTCCCCGGCTCCCCCCCGTCACGACGACCACCTTTCCTTCCAGATCAAACGCTATGCCACACATCGCTTCCCTCCCGCTCGGTTTTTCTTCTCTGTTTCCGGTGGCGGACTATAAGCCAAACCTTTGTAGATTGTCAATCAAGAGGTCCTTTTTCATTTGAGTCCATTTGCTTCAAGATCGCCAACCCCTTTACACGAAGACAATTCCATGCAATGGTTTCCCCGGCAGCGAATTTCTGATATCATGGCATGGAAAGGAAAAAGCATGTCCGCATTTGCCGAAGAATTTCTGCTCTTGGCGCTCGGCGACCCCAAAGGGAATTTCGTCCGCGAGCCGCCAGAGCGGTTTGAGAGCGTGCTGGTCGGCGCTATTCTGATGGACCTCGCGCTTCTCAACCGGATCGATACCGATCTTGACCACCTGATCCTCGTGAAGGCCTCGCCTACGGGTGACCCCCTGCTGGACAAGGTCTTAGAGGCAATCCGGGAATATCCCGATTCCAAAAGCACCGCCTACTGGATCGAAGAAATCCGATACCGAACCAATGAATTCCGCGATGTTCTCATCAACAGGCTGATCGACCGCGGTATGCTCAAACGCGAGGAAAAGAAGCTTCTGGGGTTTATCCCGCAGACGTGGTACGCCGTTTTGCCGGGTCCTGAAGAACGGGAAGTCCGGGAACGCCTCCGCACGACGATTCTCAGCGACGACATCCCCGATCCGCGGGACATCCTGCTGATTTCGCTGCTGGTCTCCTGCAACCTGATGAACCGCCTTTTCAGCCGCGAGGAAATCAAAGCGACGCAGGACCGGATCGACCAGATTGCGCAGATGGATCTCATTGGCCAGGCGGTCTTTAAAACGATCCTCCGGGAGATTATCATCCCCATCAGCTACTGACAAAACGAGAAAAAGGCAATTCGCCTGGTAAGGGGCAGAAAATTGGAAACGAGAGAAATCCACTTAAAATACGGCAGGGGCGAGGTTGAATTTTCCCTTCCCGCCGGTCAGATTTACTGTGAAGTGGTCGGGAAAGATTACCCGGCTGTTTCGGACATCCCCGGGGCCATCCGCTCCGCGCTGGAAAGACCCATTGATTCCCCACCGCTAAAAGAGATGCTTCACCCCACGGACAAAGTGGCCATTGCCGTCAGCGATATCACCCGCAGTTGGCAGCGTATGGACCTCGTCCTGCCTACCCTTCTCGACATCATTTCGGAAGCCGGTGTTCCTGATCGAAACATCAACATCCTGGTCGTCGTGGGAGGCCACCGGCAAAATACGGAAGAAGAGATGGTGCTTCTCTGCGGCAGAGAAGTTGTGGATCGGGTGAACGTGGTGAATCACAATGCGCGGGACCTGGAGAACATGGTTTACCTCGGAAAAACGAGTCGGGGAACGGAGGTGGCGATCAACCGTATCGTCACCGAGGCTGACCGGATCATCCTGACCGGCGGCATCATTTACCATTACATGGTGGGGTACGGCGGGGGAAGAAAGAGCGTCATCCCCGGTTTCAGCTCCATCAGGACCATCCAGCAGAATCACCTCTGGGCCATGGGACGGGAGCTGGGCTCCGGGTCGAACCCCAACGCCCGATCCGGCAAAACCGGCGGCAACGAATGCCACGAAGACATGATGGAGATTGCCGGATTGGCTCAGCCGGATTTTATCCTCAATGTCGTGCCGAATGCCGCAGAGGATTATGCCGGGATTTTCGCCGGAAACTGGGTCTCCGCCTGGCAGGCGGGAACAAAGCTTGTGGACGAGATCTACAGCGTTCCGATTCCGGGTTTGGCCGATATCGTGATTGCCTCTGCCGGTGGGTTCCCCAAAGACATCAATCTCTATCAGACCGGCAAAACCATGGACAATGCCTGTTATGCGGTCAAGCAGGACGGGGCGGTGATCATCGTCAGCGAGTGCTTGGACATCCAGGAGCCTCCGGAATTTCCCCAGTGGTTCCAATACGGTTCCCGGCTGGAGATGGAAAGGGCGCTGCGGGCGGATTTCACCATTCCGGGATGGGTGGCCTGGAAAGAGGTCGAATGCAGCGACAGGGCCTCTTTCATCATGGTCACCTTGCCGCAAAACGCCGGGCTCGTGAGAAGGGCCGGCATGATTCCCGTCGTGACGATCGGGGAGGCGCTGGAGATCGCGTATAAAAAATGCGGTACAAAAGAGCCGAGAATTACACTGATGCCGCAAGGGGCAAACACGCTGCCGGTTATTCTCTCTCCCCATTCGGGAGAGGACCAGAGCGGGAATGGGTAATAATTCTAATAGAAAGGAGTACATACATGATTATGCCAATATCTCTTCAAGTATTTTCGGATTATATCTGACCCTGGTGCTACTTCAGTACCGGGCGTATTGAAAAATTAAGAGAGAATTTTGAGATTGAGGTCCAGTGGAGGGCATTTCCTCTCCATCCTGAAACTCCAGAAGCGGGGCTTACCCTGGAAGAGCTTTTTGCAGGCAGAGATATGGATATTCCTTTGGCAATGGCCCGATTGAAGAAGGTCGCAGGGGAATTGGGCTTGCCCTGGGGAGAGCGAAAGAAAACCTATAACAGCAGGCTCGCCCAGGAATTGGGTAAATGGGCGGAGGGCAAAGGAAAAGGGGATGAGTACCACGATGCGGTTTTCCGAGCCTATTTCGTCGATGGTAAAAATATCGCTAAAACAGATGTGCTGATGGGGTTGGCAAAAGCAGTGGGGCTTCACGAACATGAAGCCGGAGAGGCGTTGCAAACGAGATCCTTTAGAGAGTCTGTTGATTCCGATTGGGCGCTTGCTGAGGAAATGGGAATATCATGCGTTCCAACCTTTGCGCTTAATGACCGGACAGTGGTTGGGGCTCAGCCCTACGAAGCCCTGGAACAATTTCTGCGGGAAAACGGGGTTCCTGGGAAAGGGTAAGCCGTGGGCGATGGTAGCTGTGATACAGCTTCTGATCAAACAACAAAGGATGGATACAGATGGACGTCATTCTCGCAGGCCACAACATCGATCATGATATCATCCTGGAATTTCAGCGCTTGCAGCCGGAGCGGCAGGATCTGACGCCGGAGACCATTGCCGCCGCCTACGCACGGATCAGCCGGAACCCCAAGCCGGTGAACGAACTTCGGGTCATTGCCCGCGGTGAAGTTGAAAAGGTCCGCGCCTCCAACCGGAATATCGTCTTCGAGATGGGCCACAGCTCCATCGCCGAGCATGCCGTCTTCAACCTCGATGTTCTCAGAGTCTCCCGCCTTCTTGTCGAGGAGATCGAAAGGTTTCGCCTCGCCTCCTACACCGAAAAATCACAGCGCTACGTCCTGCTGACCGACGATTTCATCATTCCGCAGGAGGTTCGGGAGGCCGGTCTGGAGGATGCCTTCGTCGCGACCGTTCGTCGGCAGAATCTCTTCTATCGGACGCTCTATGAAAAACTCCGCCCCTATGTCATGAACCGAAATCCTGAACTTGCCGCCAACCCGGCAAACCGTTCGCTCCTCGAAGGGTGGGCCAAGGAGGATGCCCGCTACTGCCTTTCGCTCGCCACGGAGACACAGCTCGGGATGACCGTGAATGCCCGAAACATCGAACTGATGGTCCGCCGCCTCGCTGCATCCCCTCTCGCCGAGGCGCACGAATACAGCCGCCGGCTCTATGATGCGGTCAAGGGGGTTGCGCCTTCGCTCGTCCGCTACACGGAACCCACCCTGTATGACTGCGAGACGCGAGAGGCGATCCGAACACAGGCGGACGAAATCATCTCAAAATTGTCAACACGTTTGCCCGGCGGCGCACAAGGAAAAGGGATCGCTTTCCCGGGTCTGGTCGACGCAGAACAGGCGGATGACCTCGTCCGCCTGTTGGATTCGACACCGGCGGCGGACGACAAGATCGCGGCGGCGCTCCTCCACGGCGTATCGCACCTTCCGCTTGCCGAATGTCTGAATATTGCGACGGGCATGAATATCGAAGAGAAGAAGGGGCTGATCCGAACCGCCCTTCGGCGAATGAAGGCCTACGACGCCGCCCCGCGAGAGTTCGAGCAGGTCGGGCTGACGTTCGAGCTCGTTATCAGCGCCACCTGCTTTGCCCAGGTGAAACGCCACCGGATGGCCACGATCACCGTCCAGGATTACGATTCGGCGCTTGGCGTCACGATCCCGCCCTCCGTCGTGGCGGTAGGGATGGAGGCCCCCTTCCGGGAGATCTGCGCGCGGACCGAGGAGACTTGGGAGCAGATTCGCCGGAGCGCACCCGCAGCGGCCGCCTACATCCTGACGAACGCGCACCGGCGTCGGGTGATGATTCGGGTCAGCGCCCGCGAACTTTACCACCTCGCCCGTGTCCGGGCGGACGGCCACGCCCAATGGGATATCCGGGAAATGGCCGCGCGGATGGTGGGGCAGGGGCGTGAGGTCATGCCGCTTACACTCATGCTCGCGGCGGGAAAAGACGGCTTCGACGCCCTCTACGCCCGGGTCTTCGCCAATGAAAGCTGATTAATACTGATGGACAACCTCCCCCACAAAGAGTCAGACCGCAACAATTACCCACCGGTGACCGGGATCGGTCGAAACGAGCACGTCGGCATGGTCCGGGAGATCTTCACGACGATCCCCGGGCGCTACGACTTCCTGAACCGCCTCCTGAGTCTCCGCCGCGATGTCGCCTGGCGCCGCTTCGCCGTCCGGAAAATGAGCTTCTTCAGCACCTTCCATTTTCTTGACGTGGCAACCGGCACGGCGGATCTGGCCATCGAGGCTGCCCGAAGGCATCCGGAGATCCGGGTGACGGGGATCGACTTTGTCGCTGAGATGTTGGCGCCGGGACAAAACAAGATCGCGCTGCGCGGCCTTGCCGGTCGCATTCGGCTTCTCCAGGCGGACGCCTTGAAGCTTCCGTTTTCCGATGGGAGTTTTGATGCCGCGGGGATCGCCTTTGGTATCCGGAACATCCCGGACCGCCTTGCTGCCCTCCGTGAGATGAGACGGGTTCTCGTCCCCGGCGGACGAATCTATGTCCTGGAGATGAATGCCCCCCAAAACCGGCTCTGGCGCGGTTTT
>Ga0247840_10006529_pt1 | contig 16711 bp, 13 predicted proteins | sample LaCruzMarch2015__FD_192404 | JGI IMG/M metagenome (GOLD analysis project Ga0247840, IMG submission 192404) | Freshwater microbial communities from meromictic Lake La Cruz, Castile-La Mancha, Spain - LaCruzMarch2015_17m | ecosystem: Environmental > Aquatic > Freshwater > Lake | place: Spain... | reverse complement strand
TTATTGAAGCAGATCATGTGTTAGAACATTTAGAAAAAGTTTTTCCAGCTATGAATGAAATTCACCGCTTACTTAAACCTGGTGGAAAACTAATAGTTAAAGTACCGCACTTTAGCCGAGGTTTTACTCATGCGGAACATGCCCATGGTTTTGATGTAACTTTTCCTTTGTATTTTAATAAGGAATTTAGTCAGTCTGGTTTTTGTGGCGTGGAGTTTAAGTTGGTAAGAATGCGTTTAAAATGGGCGGCATTTTTAAAGTTGCTACCTCATTTAGGTTATGGTCCTGTAGTGGTTTTTCTTTTGGGAGGTTTAAGTTATTTTTTTTCCTTTTTAGCCAACCTTAGTCCAAATTTTTGTAGTCGCATTTGGTGTTTTTGGGTAGGGGGATTTGAAGAAATAGAATTTGAATTTGTTAAAAAATAAATATTTTAATAAGTGTGAGTAATAGTTTATTAAATAATTCTTCTAATTTTTCCCAAGAGGCTGCCGAGCAGCCTTGGTTTAAATTTGTCAATCAAAATTATACAGTGAAAGATAATAAATTTTTTTTTATTAAAGATCCCTCAGTTGGTTTTTCAGTTGATAATAATGATTTGACTGTAAATAAGTTAAAATTATTTTTTAAAAGATTTCCTCAATTATTTAATTTAATCTATTTTCTTTTTGGAGCAGTTTTTGTTGGTAGAAATTCACAGTATGCTATAAAAGATAAGGGTCCAGGTAGTTTAATCCTAAATTTAGGTTCTGGAGTTAAGAGAGTTAGAAAAGACGTGGTTAATGTGGATTTTTATCCTTTTGAAGGGGTTGATATTGTGGCTGATATTACCAAGCTGCCTTTTGCAGATAATTCTGTTGACGCAATTATCAATGAATTTGTTTTAGAACATCTACCTAATCCAGAAAGTGTTGTGAAGGAAATGGTTAGGGTACTAAAACCAGGAGGAGTCATCTACGTTTCTATTCCTTTTGTGGCTAGTTTCCATTCCTCACCTAATGATTTTTTTCGTTGGAGTAGGCAGGGTTTAAGAGTTTTACTTAAAGACTTTCAGGAAATTGAAGGAGGAGTTAGGTGTGGCCCAACTTCTGCTTTGGTTTATGTTTTAAGTGAGTGGTTGAGTACTTTGTTAAGTTTTGGCAATACTAAAATTCAGCAAGTTTTTTTTATGTTTTTTTTGATTTGTTTATCTCCTTTAAAATTATTGGATTTTGTAATTGCCAAAATACCCAGCAGTGAAAATATAGCTTACGGTTTTTATTTTATTGGTAAAAAAATATGAATGTAGTTTTTATCCTTCCACCTTATGATTTAATGAAAAAGGGGTACGGATCTAAAAAATTTATTAAGGCTGGTTTTTTTCCTCCCTTGGGTGTAGGCTATTTAGCTGCTCCTTTATTAAAAATGGGTCATAAAGTTAAAATTATTGATTGTCCACCATTACAATATGAAAATGAAGATATTAAAAAAGAATTAATAGATTTTAATGTTGAAGTTATTGGTATTTCCTCCTTAACTGCTTCGGCTGAAGAGGCTTATTCTTTGGTTAAATTTCTTAAGTTAAATTTTCCTCAGGTACCTATAATTTTTGGCGGGGCGCATGCTAGTTGTTTTCCGGATTTGATAATTAAAGAGGCTCCGATGGTGGATTGTCTTTGTTATGGAGAAGGGGAAGAAACTTTTGTAAAAATAGTGGAATCAATCAAACAGACTGGAAAAATTGGTTTAGATATACCTGGAACCTGGGTCAGGGGCACTGATGGCAAGTTTTTTCAAAATCTACCAGCCATGCCTAAAATGAATTTAGATGAAATTGCTTCCCCGGCTTTTGATCTGTATGATTATAAAATTTATCAGCCTTTACCTTTACAATATAAAAAAACCCCAGTAGCTAATATTATTACTTCTAGAGGTTGCCCTTGGGGTAGATGTACATTTTGTTTTGAATCAGGTAGAGCTTCTCAAAAATATAGAAGGAATAGTCCAGGTAGAGTAGTTGAAGAAATTAAAACCTTAGTAGAAAAATTTGGTATTAAAGAGGTGACTTTTTGGGATGATAATTTTTTAATCAATGAAGTGTGGATTAATGAGTTTTGTGATCTTTTAGATCAATCAGGAATAAGTATACCTTGGTCGGCTTGTGGTAGGGTAAACACCGTGACTAAGGCTATGTTGGAGAGATCAAAAAAATCAGGGTTATGGTGTGTTTTTTACGGTTTTGAAACTGGCAATGAAGATTTGCTTTTACGTATTAAGAAGGGGGCCACCTTAGATCAAGCTAGGCGGGCGGTAAAGTGGACTAAGGATTTAGGGATTGATATGCGGGGGTCTTTTATGTTGGCTTTACCTGGCGAAACTCCAGCCAAAGCGCGCCAAACAATTAAATTTGCTTGTGAATTAGATGTAACTTTTGTTCAGTTTCTTTTAACTTTTCCAGAATGGGGGACAGAGTTGTATGATGATGCTATTAAGAGTGGTCGTGTAGCAGAGGCTTATCAGGGTAGGACAACCGCTACTTATATTCCGCAAGGTTATAAAGATGCTGCCGAAGTAAGAAAAATGCAAAAAGAAGCTTATATGTCTTTTTATTTTCGTCCCTCATTTATTTGGAAACATTTTAAAAGATTAAAAAGTTTTAATATTATTAAGCAGTATTATCAAGGTCTAAAATATATTTTAGGAGTTAGCCAATAATTTAAGATATGAAATTAAATGAAAGGAAAATTTTAATTGGAATATTATCTCTGGCCTTTTTTTTGCGCCTGGGCGGAATTTTTCACGGGTTTCCTTTAATGGTTTTTAGTGATGAATCAGCTACTTTATTGGCTAGTTTAAAAATGTTAGGCACCCTTTCTTTTCATGCGGCTGATGCTAGCGGTTATTATTATCCAGCTTTGCTTTCATATATTTATCTGCCATTCTTGTCGTTGTTTGTAATTATTGGGCATTGGTTAGGTTTTTTTACTAGTATTCAACAAATTAAAGAAGTTGTCTTTTTTAATTTGGGTTATTTTGTCATAGTAGCTAGATTAATTTCTGTTTTTTTTGGAGTAGCTACGGTTTATTTAGTGTATAAAATAAGTAAAATTTTGTTTGAAAATATTTTGATTAGTCTATTAGCTTCTTTCTTTTTAGCTATTAGCTTTTTTCACGTAGGTACCTCTCATTTGGCAAATACCTGGGTAGTGCAAACTTTCTTTTATTTGTTAATACTTTTTTGGGCTATTTATTTTTTAAAGAAAATTCAAGTGACTTTTAAAGATTATCTTTTAGGATCTTTTTTGGTTAGTTTGGCTTTTGGAATAAATTTCGTGGGTGTAGTGGGGTATAGTTGGTTTATTCTTTCTCATTTTTTAAGAAATAAGGAAAAAAAGCTTAAAGATATCTTTTTAATCAATAGAAATTTTTGGTTGACTAATTTAGCGATTGTAGTTTTTATGCTGGTAATTTACTGGTTAAATCCTACAGGCTTAAATAACTATTTTAATCGACTAACAGCTTCTTCTTCACAGGTTGGTTATGCTTCATATCAATTATTACAAACCAGTACTTTTTCCAATTTATTTTTCTATCTTAAAAATATATTTTTAGTAGAACCATTTTTTTGTTTATTCTTTTTAGGTGGTAGTTGGTTATTGTGGAAAAAAAATAGGTTGGCTTTTTATTTTTTATCATTAGGTGCTGTACTTTATTTAGCCATTCTTTCACCCATGACTGGACTATTGGTTAGATATTCTTTGCCATTATTTCCTTTATTGGTAATTGTCTCAGCTTATTTTCTATTTGAACTATTTCAGTTGGGGTATAAAAAAATAAGTATAATTTTATTCATTTTAGCTTCATTGTATACGCTAACGTTTAGCTTGCTGTTTGATTTTAGATTGATGAAAACTGATACTTTGGTCTTAACTAGAGATTGGATTTTAAAAAATATTTCTGCTAGTGCTAGTATTCAAAATTATGATTTAGGTGAAGATTTGAATTTAGTGGAAAATAAAATTAGTCTGGGACTTATAAAAGATAATTTACCTAATCTTCTTTCTTCTAAAAGAAAATATTTGCTTTCTTTAGGTGAAGAGGCCTATCCTCAGCCCAATTTTTACGTTCTAGATTATCAATTACCAGATAAAACTCTACCTTCGTTTGATTATGTTATTTTAAGTGATATGGAAAAAAATAATGTAGATCTTAAATCTCAGGCCCTTCTAGCTGATTATTTTTTAGTCAAAAAGTTTTATCCAACAGAAAATCCAGTAAATGGTTTTTGGCCAGGCTATTATGAAATAGGCGTACCTTTTAATCATTCCATGTTTAGGCCGTTTGTGTTGTTTAGGTTGTATAATGTTGGTCCTTATGTGGAGATTTATAAATTAAAATCTTTGAAATGAAAATATTGTATATTACCAATAATTTGAGTGGTTTAGATGGCTGGAGCCGGTATGGTTTGGATATTGCCAAAACTTTAAAAGAAGCTGAGACTTTGTGGCTAGTAGCTGATAAAAATCCACAGAGGTTTAAACAAGAAAATATTTTGTCTAAACCTTTAGGTTATTTATCAAATTTTTTCTTAATTTTTAGTACAGCTAGAAAAATTAATTTAACTATCAAAAATTTTTCTCCCGACGTAATTCATTTTTTAGTTGAACCATATTTAGCTACCCTGCCTTTGTTAAATATCAAAAAAGTCAAAGTCGTTTCTACTGTTCATGGTACTTATTCTTTTTTGCCCTTGGTGGTTGGGGGTGGGCTAAAGAGGGGGTTGTGGCTGTGGTGGGCAAATTTAATTTATAAACGGATAGATACAATTGTGGCTGTTAGTAATTTTACTAAAAAATATTTAATTGAATGTTTTGATAAGTATGATTTTAAAGAAGCAACTAAAAACATCAAGGTAATAAGTAATGGAGTTGATTTTCAGAATTTTAGTGTGGGGGGTGTTAAAAAAGATGCGTCGGCAGTAAAACAGATATTATTTGTAGGGGCAGTTAAGAGGCGTAAAGGTTTAAAAGAAGCTGTCCAAGCTTTAAAATTTTATCAGGATAATTTTTCTGGAAATTTTGTATTTAATATTGTTGGAGCTTATAATATTAAAGATCCTTATTATTTACAGTTGAAAGAACTAATAAATTTTTTGCAATTAGATAGTAAAGTTATATTTAAAAATAAGGTCGCCGATTCTGTTTTGCGTGATTTTTATGCTCAAGCTGATTTATTTTTGATGACTCCTATAAAGGAAGGGGCTAATTTTGAAGGATTTGGATTAGTTTATTTGGAAGCTAATGCCTGCGGTCTTCCTTGTGTTGGGTCTAAGAATAGTGGGGCAGAAGAAGCTATTTTAGATGGTCAAACTGGTTATTTAGCAGACCCTACCTTAATTCCGGATGTGGCTACTAAAATTGATTTAATTTTAAATCAACGAACTATTAAACCAGAGGTTTGTATTGAATGGGCAAAACAAAATGATATTAGTATAAAAATTAAAGAATTACTGGAAATATATAAAAAATAATTTATGAAAATTTTGCAAGGGTTGTATAAAATTAAAGAAGACTTAAAAAAATTATTTAATTATCCATCCGTAGATTTTTCTGTTAATCCTTGTGTTAATTATGATAAGTATTGGGAAACAAGAGGCAGAAATGTTTCTCCTGTATTATCTGATTGGCAAAAACAAAGAGCTAAAATTGTTTTAAAGACTATAGAAAAAAATTCTTCAGTTTTAGATTTAGGTTGCGGGGAAGGGGCTTTTATTAAGTATCTTGAAGAACAGGCTGGTATTAAGGGTGTAGGAGTGGATTCTAGTGATAAAATATTAGATCAGGCCAAGTCTTTGGGGGTGCCCACAATAAAGATGGATATAGCAGATTTACAGGCTGTGGCTTCTTTACCAGAAGTTGATTATATTACTGGTTTTGAAATTATTGAACACTTATCTTGTCCAGAGGGTTTATTAAATTGTTTAAGAGGCAAGGCTCGTCGGGCAATGTTTTTTTCTATTCCCAATACCGGTTACTATACTCATCGATTAAGATTATTGTTTGGTAAATTTCCTTTGCAGTGGGCTAGTCATCCAGGAGAACACTTACGTTTTTGGACCGTGTCGGATATTAAGTGGTGGTTGACATCAGCTAATTTTAATATTGAAAGTTTAGAATTATACGAAGGAATACCAATTTTAAATAAAATATTTCCCTCGTTGTTTGCCCAAGGTATAGTTTTTAAGATTACTGAAAAGAAGAATAGTGAAAAAAAATAAAATTATGCGAGTTCTTTTTGTTTTGTTAAAAATTAATTCTGATTGCCAGTGGCATGTAGGGTTGTCTTATATTTCCGCCATGCTTAAAAAAGCAGGTCATCAAGTGGAATTATTTGAATTAGGAAACATTCAAGAACAAAAACAACTTTTTTTAGAAAAAATAAAAAACTTCAATCCAGGAGTGATAGGAATTTCTGCCAACTCCCATCAGTTTCAATATGTAGAGGAAGTAGCTGGTTTAATAAAGAGTTGTTCTAGTGCACCTATTTTTTTAGGCGGTTTACACACTACCTTAAATCCGGAATTAATTGGTGAATTAAAAAGTATTACTGGAATTTGTGTAGGGGAAGGAGAAGAATCTTTTTTGGAATTAGTAGAAACTATTACAGCTGGTAAAGATATAAAGAATATTAAAAATTTTTGGATTAAAGAGGGGGATAGTGTTTTTAAAAACTCCAATCGTTCATTGGTAGAGGATTTAGATTTTTTACCGTCTCCAGATAGAACCATTTTTAATTATTTTAAAAATACCAAAACAAAAAAAACTCCTCGTTTTATTTTTTCTCGGGGTTGTCCTTTTGATTGCACTTATTGTTGTAATCATGCTATTAAAAAAGTTTATAAAGATTTAGGCAAATATGTTAGGTTTAGAAGTGTTAAATTGGCAATTGCGGAAATTGAAGCCGAATTGCAAAAATATAATTTTTCTCATTTTAAATTAGATGATGATACTTTTTCTTTAAATAAAGATTGGTTAAAAGAATTTTGTGAGACCATCAAAGCAAAAAATTGGAATTTAACTTTTGAGTGCAATATTCGTCCAGGTACCATTGATGAGGAGGGGATGAAAGCTTTAAAAAAAGGCGGCTGTATTTTAGTAAAAATTGGTGTAGAAACAGGTAATGAATCTTTGAGGAAGAATGTTTTAAATAGAAGGTTTACTAATGAGGATATTATTAAAACTTTTAAGATGGCTAAAGATAACGGTATAAAAACCTTTTCTTTCAATATGGTGGGGGTTCCTGGTGAAACCCTTCAAACAATTAAGGAAACTATTGATTTAAACGCCAAGATTAAACCAGATTTTATGCAAGTAACCATCTTTTTCCCTTATCGTGGCACTGTTTTAGGCGATATGTGTTTTGAAAAAGGCTATGTAGATGGACATCTGGAAGACTCTTACATGGAAAAGTCATCGTTACGGCTCCCAGGTATCTCTAGGCGTCAAATAGAGTGGGCAGCTAAAAGTTTTAAGTTTCGGGTTTATTGGCAATATGATAAAAAAAAGGCCTGGAAAGAGCTTATCTTAAAAATTAAGCTGTTTATTCTATCTAATCACATCCTCCATTTGATTATTCGTAAGGTGTATAATTTAGCTAAGACTAGTCAAAAAAATAACAATTGTGACCCCAAACTTAGTGATTGACTTAAAAGCTCAAAAATGGTAAAATAACCTCATTAGTAATAATCTTAAATTTAACCTTTTTATGAGTAATTTAAATTCCAAGGAGATCAGTTGGATTATTTTGGATATAGATAATTGTCTTTATGAGGGGTTTAACCCAGATGGCAGTTTTACTGAATATAAGAAACACATGAGAGGCGCTGATGAAAATTGGGCTGTTTCTTTAACTGGTGATCTAGAAGGCTTAAGGGAGTATCGTAAACAAGAAGCATCAAAAATTGGGATGGATACCTCTCTTTTAAAATTTATTAGTTCAAAAGTTGGTCGTGAATACGGGGTAAATGATTTAGCTATTCATCGCTGTGGTCCTAAAGGTTATTGTCCACAAGATTTTTTAAAGAATGATCCAGAATTAGTTGAATGTTTGTCTAATCTACAAAAGAAAGGTTTAAAAATCGCAGCTGCCACTGATAATCCTATTGGTCTTAAGGTTTTAAGAATTTTAGGTGTAGATGAAAATTTAATACCCGACAGCTTGGTTTTTGATTCGGTTCGTTTTCAAATGTTTAAGGCAGGAGAATTTTATAAAAAGATTTTAAATGAGTTGAAAATAACTCCTGAACAAGGGGTTGTCTATGGTGATTCTGAATGTTCTGATGTTTTAGCCCCAAAGTCTATTGGTTTAAATGCTTATTTAGCTAAAGGCAGGGCGGAATTAATTAACTTACTACAAAGTCATTTTTTAGAGTAGAACAAACTGAAAAATATGGCTATTCAGATAATTAAACAAATACCTAGTTCTGAAGATATTTTTAAAGAATTTTCCTTGTCAGAGGAATTACAGAAAAATATCAAAAGTGATCGTTTAGAAATAATGAATATTTTGGCGGGTATTGATAAGCGTCTCTTGGTTATAATTGGCCCTTGTTCTGCTTGGCCCTTTGATAGTACTGTGGAGTACGCTCAAAAATTAAAATCAATTGAAGCTAAAGTTAAAAAACAAATAAAATTAATAATGCGTGTTTATACGCAAAAACCTCGCACCACTACTGGGTGGACTGGACCTATTAGTCAACCAGATCCATCGCAACCAGCCGATTTCGTCGCTGGTATTCGCTACACTCGTTCTCTAATGTTGAAGATTTTAGAAACTGGTTTGCCTATTGCCAATGAGGCCATGTTTACTCATGATAGCATGAAGTTTTTTCCAGATTTATTATCTTGGATGGCTATTGGCGCTAGAAGCACAGAAGATCAAGAACATCGTATTTATGCCTCATCGGTGGATTGTCCTGTGGGTATGAAAAATCCTACTAGTGGTTCTGTGGAAATAGGAGTCAATAGTGTTATTGCGGCTCAGGGATCTCATACGGCTATTTTTCAAGGTTTTCAAATCCAAACCAGCGGTAATCCTTATGCTCATTTGGTTTTACGCGGTGGTAGTAATGGACCTAATTATAGTATTAATGATGTTTTAAAAGCTAAAAAATTGATGAATGAGAGTGGTATAACCAACCCGGCTATTATGATTGATGTTAGTCATGACAATTGTAAAATTAATGGCAAGAAAGATGTTACTAGGCAAATAGAAATTGTTCAAGAAACAATTCAAAATAGAAAAATTAATAAAGAAGCTAAAGAGGTGGTAAAGGGTTTTATGATTGAAAGTTTTTTAAAAGCTGGAAGCCAAAAGATTGATTGTCCTGTAAATGGCAGTTTAGATTTAACTGGTTTATCGGTGACTGACCCATGTTTGGGTTGGGAAGAAACAGAAAAATTATTAATTAATTTAGCTGAAAATTTTTAGAAGTTATATGAATATAGTTGGTGTTATACCAGCCAGAATGGGAGCTTCGCGTTTTCCAGGAAAACCTTTGAAGAAAATTTTAGGCATACCCATGGTTGAACATGTTTATCGTCGTGCTAAACTAGCTCAGAAATTAAATGATCTGTATGTATCAACTTGTGATAAAGAGATTTTTGATCACATAATTTCAATTGGTGGTAAAGCTGTCATGACTAAAGATGTTTATGAAAGACCAACAGAAAGAGTTATAGAAACAGTGGAAAAAATAGAGGCTGAAACCAGACAAGTAGTAGATGCAGTTATTATGATTCAAGGTGATGAGCCTATGGTTTATCCTGAAAATGTTGATGCCATGGCCGAGTTTTTTTTACAAAATAAAGACAAAGGCGTAGTCAATTTAGTGAATCAAGTAACTAATGATAATGAGTATCAAGAAAAAGATGTAGTTAAATTGATAATGGGGGCACAAGAAAGAGCCATTTGGTTTTTTAGATTACCTAATCCTTTTTGGGAGAAAAAACTTTCCAATTTACCAGTTTTTATTCAAACGGGGATTATTGGTTTTCGTCGTGATAAATTATTTTTGTATAAAAGTTTAGAATCAAGTCCACTAGAAAAGGCTAATTCCGTGGATATGTTTAGGTTTATAGAATTTCATGAGCCAATTTATGTTTTAGTTGCAAAAAATCGTTTGTATAGTGTGGATACATTAGAAGATTTGGAGGTGGTGGAAAAAATTATGAAGGATGATCAGTTAGGAAAAAGTTATCTGTAAGGCTGTTATTATGAATTTATATATAATTGTTGAAAAAGAAGAGAAAGTGGAAATTTTTAATAAGAGTGGAAAATTATTAAGAAGTTTTTCTATTAAAGAAAATTTGCCCCAGGCTCTAGATCTTTTACAACAATTTAATAAGTTAACTGATCAAAAAGGAAATTTTTTGTATAATCTTTTTTTATACAAAGAAATTTCACTTTGGGCTTTTCATCAGGAATTTATTTTCTGGCAATATTTTAGGGATTTTTCTAAGTATGAAGAGGTTTATAAATTTGTTTGTGAACAGGGGAGTGGAATTACTCTTCAAACCAAGGATGCTTCCTCTGAATTAAGACGGATTTTAAGAGCGGTTCCCCATGCTAAAATTATTCCCTGTTCTTTTTTCAAGACTATAATTAATAGTGTGGTATCCTTTGTTTTAAAAGTTTTGGCCTGGCTAGTAACTTATTGGGCTCTTATTAAATTAAAGTCAAAAAAAGAAATAAAAGTTATTTACAGTCCTGATAAATATTCTAAATTTGGTTGTGATTTTAGAATTTATCCTTTATATAAATATTTACAAGAAAATAAAAAAGATTATTTAGAAATTTTTCATACTGGTTGGGGTAAGGAATTTTTAAGCAATCTTTTAAAAAGAAAAAGAGTTGCTATTTATTTAGAGTCTTTAGTTTGGTACCCAAATCAAAATAACTTTAAAATAGATGAGGCTGATTTTTCTTCCTTTCCAAACCATCTTTCCAATTTCTTTAAATTTTTGTTAAAGGAAATGTTAGCCAGGATGTCTTATAGCCAACAGCTTATTTTAAAACTGGAGAAAATATTATCTAAAACCGCCATTACAGAAATTATGGCGCTTGATGATATGCGTTATACTAATGAATTAGTTGTGGCTTGTAAAAAGAATAATATTAAAATTTACGGATTACAACACGGTCAATTTACAAAATATCATGTGGGCTGGATGAATTACGGATTACCTAAGGAACGAGGAGTGGCTTTTGATAAGCTATTTGTCTGGAATGAGTATTGGAGAAATTTGTTGTTAAAGTATAGTACACAATATGATGAAAAAAATGTAGTGGTGGGCGGGTGGTTGCGTCGTTTACCGGAAATTGTTTGGGAAGAAAAAAAAACTACTTCAGAAGAAAAGAAGATTATTTCCATTTTATTACCATTTGAAATATCTCTTTCACCAGAGGAAATTAGTGGGTATGTGAGAAAATTCTTATTATTAGGAGTTAAAATATTTTTTAAAGTACGACCTGATTTAACTAGAGAAAAACAATTAAAACATTATGGTTTTTTATCAACTGATAATGTGGAAGTAGTAGAGACGGTGGATGGTCAAATTTTGAGTCAAATTGATGCAGTGGTAGGAGTTTATAGTACTTTTTTAAGTGAGATGATTTATTATGAAAAACCACTTATTCAGTTAGATTGTTCATTTGATTTAGGACATTATTTAAAAGATGATAATTTAGCTGGGCAATTACCAAAAGATTTTAACCTGGAAATTTTAAATAATTTAATTAAAAATTATCATTCCCAGAAAAATGTTGTGTGGCCCCAGACTAAGGATATCAATACTTTATTTGCAGAAATTTTAAATTAAAATTATGTTTAATCAAATTCATCTTTTTTTTAGTAAACTTAAAACTGATTTTAAACAAATTTTTGGTTATTCCAAATGTGATTACGGCGCAGAATTTTCTGTTGATTATGAAAAATATTGGAATAGAAGAAGGGGTGGTAAGAGATTTATTTTTAGTAATTGGCAAAAACAAAGAGCTGATCAGACCTTAGATATTATTGAACCAGGTTCTACTGTCTTAGATATTGGTTTTGGAGATGGCTCAGTTTTAAGATATTTACAAGAAAAGAAAAATGTTAATGGAACTGGTGTTAGTATTGATCAATCTGTGATGAACAAAGCTAAGAATTTAGGTATTGAAACTGTCTGTGTGGATATTAATAATTCCAATTATATTAGTTCTTTACCAGAAGCAGATTATATTACTGTTTTTGAGGTCATTCAACACATGCCTAATCCTGAGACTTTTATTTATCATATTCGCCAGAAAGCCAGAAAGGGTTTAATAATTTCCGTTCCTAATTCTGGTTATTATGCTCATCGTTTAAGATTTTTGTTTGGTCGTTTTCCTTTACAATGGATTGTGCACCCAGGAGAACACTTACGGTTTTGGACAGTTAGAGATATGTCTTTTTGGGTTGATTCTATGGGTTATAAAATAGATAAAATGGTTTTATACGAAGGTCTTCCTTTATTAAACAAATTATTTCCCAAGTTATTTGCTCAGGGAATTATTGTTTATATAAAGTAGAAAATTAATTTTATATTATGTTGTTTAATTATAAAAAAATAATTAGTTTGTATCGCTTATTTAAAAAAGGGTATGGTAATTATAAAATGAGAATTGCGGCCATGGTTTTTTTGAGTTTTGTGGGGTCAGTTATGGAAGGGATTGGTTTAACCATGTTAGTTCCTCTTTTGTCCTTGGTTAGCCAAGAAGGATCTGCTAATCAAGGTGAAATTTATAAAGTAATGGTGGGAGTTTTTGCTTTTTTTGGTATTGGTTTTTCCATAAAAAATTTATTATTGGTAATTTGTGTGTTGTTTTTAGTTAAGGCGGTGGTCCAATTTTTTTCTGGTTATGTAAATACTCATATTATCACCAGTTTTGAATTAGATAATAAAAAAGAGGTGTTTAAAATGACCATGAAAGCTAATTGGTCGTATTTATCTAAACAGAAGTTAGGTCATTTAGTGCAAAATATTACTACTGATGTAGATTACAGCGCACGTCTGTTTAGTATTTTGAGTAGCGTAATGATTGCTGTAGTTAATTTAGCTGTTTATACCTTTTTAATTTTTAACATTTCTGTACCCGTAGCTTTTTTATTGATTGTTTTAATATTTTTTATTTTCTTTTTTCTCAAACCTTTATTTTATAAAAGTAGAATGTTATCAGCTAAACTAAGTCTGTGGTATAAGAATTTGTCCCATTTTATTAATCAAGTAGTTTTGGGGATGAAATCTATTAAGGCCATGTCAGTAGAAAAAAAGATTATTAAAGAGGCGGATAAGTATTTTGAAGATTATAGGAACTTAACTTTTAGAATAGCTTTATTTGACAATTTCATGAATTCCATAACTCAGCCCATCGGCATGTTATTTGTTTTGGCAATTTTTATTTTTCTTTATAAGTTTGTAGGGTTTAATTACGGTTCTTTTACTGTTATTATCTATGCTATTTATAAAGTGTTTACTTATTTGCAAAACACCCAAGTACAAATTCAAAGAATGAATACTTTTGCCCCTTACTTGATTAATTTATTACAGTACAAAAAGCAAACTGGTAATTTTTATGAAAAGAGTGAGGGTAAGAAACAATTTATTTTTAATCAGGCTTTAAAATTTCAAGAGGTCAGGTTTTCTTACGGTGAAGATAAAACTGTCTTAGCTGGTGTTAATATGATTTTTCCTAAAGGTGAAGTAACAGGCATCTTTGGTCCTTCAGGCTCAGGTAAGACCACTGTGGTGGATTTAATTTTGCGTCTTTATAAAGAACAGGGTGGAAAAATTTTGTTAGACGAAGAAGAAATTTCGCAAATTGATTTGGAAGCTCGGAGAAACAATATTGGGTATGTTTCTCAGGATTTCTTTTTAATAAATGATACTATTGAAAATAATATTAGATTTTACAGAGATGATATTTCTCATGATGATATTGTAGAAGCAACTAAGATGTCTAGTATTTATGAATTTATCGAGAGCCTTCCAGAGAAGTTTAATACCATTGTGGGAGAAAGAGGAGTTTTATTGTCTAATGGCCAAAGGCAGAGAATTGTTTTAGCTAGGATTTTATCTAAAAAACCTAATATAATTATTTTAGATGAGGCTACTAGTGCCTTAGATAGTGAAACCGAGGTTTTTATTCAAAAAGCCATTGAAGGTCTAAAAGGTAAAATGACAGTTATAGTTATTGCTCACAGACTTTCTACAATAATTGGGGCAGATAAAATTTATGCTCTTAAGGATGGGTTGATTATCGAAGAAGGAAAACCCAAGGAGTTATTGAATGACAAGGATTCCTATTTTTATAAAATGTATAGTTTAAAGGATATTTCTTAAGTATGCGTGTAATGTTAATAGAGTGGGGAAGTTCTCTTCCAGAATTAACAGAAGTGGCTAGTAAACTAAAAGAAACTGGCCATGATATTTTGTATTGGGTAAGAAATGATTCTTATTCTGAAGTTAATAAGAGTCTTTTTCCTAATACAATTTTTCATGATCATATTAAAGCTAGAGAAGGAAAGCCGGCTTTAGAATTTAAATTGACTAAATTTGATCCAGTAGGGTCTGATGTGATGTCTAATTTTTTTGAGACAGAATCAGTTTTTTTGTTCATGATAGAAAGGTATTATCCAGAAAAGACTATCCAAGAAAAAAAACAATTATTTTTTGATCTTTTGACTTATTGGTATGGAGTGATTGTTAAATTGAAACCCGAGGTAGTTATTTTTGATCAAATTCCCCATCATTTGCATACTCATGTTGTTTATGCTGTTATTAAATTTTTTAATATAAAGGCGATTATAATTAATTCCACAACCTTAAAAGACAAATTGTTAATTACTTCTGATGTTAAATATAATAGTCCAGATTTGGATAGTAGTTTGAAAAAAAATTTAGGCAAAAATTTTAATTTAATAGACCTGGATGAGGAATTGAGAAATGTTTTAGAAACCCAGACTCCTTTAAAATTAAATTCGTTTCAGATTGTAAATGAATATCATAAACAAAAGAGTAAAAAAAATGCCAATACTAATTTTTTGTTTATTAAAATAAAGTATTGGCTAAAAATTTTATTGTCTGGGCGTTTTTTAAACCTTTTTTATAGATATCTTAAAAATAGATTAATTGGAAATGCTAAAAAAGAATATTTAAAATTTCAGACCGTCCCAGATTTTTCTTCAAAATTTATTTATGTGCCTTTACATTTCCAACCCGAGTCCACTACAACTGTTCTGGGTGGTATCTTTGCTAATCAAATCAACTTAATTGAAATACTTTCCGCTTCTCTTCCAGAAGGGTGGAAGATTTATGTTAAGGAACACCCTGTTCAATTTTATTCTAATGGAATCAGCTATAACCCTTTTAGGTATAAAGGTTATTATGAGCGAATCTCTTCAATTAAAGGAGTGGAGATAATACCTTTAAATATAGAATCATCTAAGTTAATAGAGTCTTGTCAGCTTACAGCCACAGTCACTGGTACTGCTGCTTGGGAATCTACCTTGAGGCTTAAACCAGCTTTCATTTTTGGAGATATCTGGTTTCAGAGTGGTCCAGGAATTTTTAAAATATCTAATGTGCAAAAATGTAAAGAAGCTTTGGCTTTAATTGAAAGTGGCTTTAAAATTACTAAACAAGAACTAATTAACTATTTGTTTTGTTTACAGGAATCAACTGTCTTGGGAAATTTGTATTTGTTCTTCAAGCCAGGTTCTGCTTTGGATACTACAACTAATGTTAATAATATTTTTAAGTCTGTAATAAGATCAATGGAAAAAACGTAAATTTATGAAAAAAAGGGAAAGAAGAGAATTGACATTTGTGACTTTTTTTGTTAACATTTAAGAAATTATTTTTTATTTATGTCATTAGAATTTTTAAAAAATCAGAGTATCTTGGTCACTGGGGGAACAGGTTCTTTTGGTCAAAAATTTGTTAGAGTCTTATTAGAAAGAAGTGAAGCTTCTAGGATTATTATTTTAAGTCGGGATGAGCTTAAGCAGGTGAATATGAAAAGAGACATTCCAGACCCGGAAGGTCGTTTGCGCTTTTTTATTGGTGATGTTAGGGACCTAGAAAGATTAGAGAGGGCTTTTAACGGAGTTGATTATGTAGTACATGCAGCTGCCTTAAAACATGTTCCAGTATTAGAATATAATCCTTTTGAAGCTATCAAAACCAACATACTTGGTACTCAAAATGTTATTATTGCTGCTTTAAATGAAAAGGTTAAGAAAGTCCTTTTGGTTTCAACAGATAAAGCTGCTAATCCAGCTAATTTATATGGAGCCACCAAGTTGTGTGCTGAGCGTTTAATGATTAGTTCTAATGTCTATTCAGGAAATAGTATAACTAGGTTTGGGGTTGTGAGATATGGAAATGTGTTAGGTAGTCGCGGTAGCTTGGTCCAAATAATTGAAGAGCAGAGGAAAAAAGGTGAAATTGATTTGACCCATGATCAGATGACTAGATTTTGGATTAGTTTGGAACAAGGAGTTGGTTTAGTTTTGATGGCTTTAGAAAAAATGAAGGGTGGAGAAATTTTTATTCCTAAAATTCCTAGTATGAAAGTAAGGGATTTTATCGTCTTGATGGCTCCTGAATGTAGAATAAAAATTGTAGGAACTCGTCCAGGAGAAAAAATTCATGAA
>Ga0247840_10006528_pt1 | contig 16713 bp, 9 predicted proteins | sample LaCruzMarch2015__FD_192404 | JGI IMG/M metagenome (GOLD analysis project Ga0247840, IMG submission 192404) | Freshwater microbial communities from meromictic Lake La Cruz, Castile-La Mancha, Spain - LaCruzMarch2015_17m | ecosystem: Environmental > Aquatic > Freshwater > Lake | place: Spain... | reverse complement strand
GGGTGCCGAAGGAACCCCAACACCAACCATCGATCGCCGGCCATGTTGGTGTTCGTTCCTCACCCCAACCGACATGAACGGGTTATGAACGGATCATCGGAGGACCGTAGGTTGGGGTGACGAAGGACCGTAGGTTGGGGTGACGAAGGAACCCCAACGACAACCATCGGTGGCTGGCCATGTTGGGGTTCGTTCCTCACCCCAACCTACATGAACGGATTATGAACGGATCATCGGAGGCGTGACGAAGAATGCAATACCGGCGGGCGATCATCGCAGGCGCGACCTATTTCTTTACGGTCAATCTCGCTGATCGGTCACGCCGGCTGCTGGTTGAGCAGGTGGCGGACTTGCGCGAGGTGGTGCGGCGCGTGCGCCAGGCCCATCCGTTTGAAATCCTGGCTTGGTGTGTGCTTCCGGAGCACCTCCACGCGGTCTGGACGCTGCCGCCCGGTGACGCGGATTATGCGATGCGCTGGAGTCTGATTAAGGCCGGTTTTTCCCGGTGTGTCGTTAAGGACGAGCACATCCGCGACAGTCGGTTGTTGAAAGGAGAGCGGGGAATCTGGCAGCGGCGGTATTGGGAGCATGTGATCAGGGATGACCGCGACCTTGAACGACATATCGATTACACGCACTTCAACCCGGTGAAGCATGGCTATGTGCAAGCGGTTCGCGATTGGCCTTATTCGTCCTTTCATGCCCATGTACGCCAGGGATGGTTATCGGAGGACTGGGGATGCAGCGAGGTACCGGATGGTGATTTCGGTGAACAGCGTAGGTTGGGGTGACGAAGGAACCCCAACAGCATCCATCGACGGCTGGCCATGTTGGGGTTCGTTCCTCACCCCAACCTACGGTGAACGGTAGCTTAATGAAGGAAGGGCAGGAAAGATGACCATGAAGACGCAAACCCTGAAGTGGCTGGCGGCTAGCATCGCGCTAATCGCCTCATGCCCGGCATTGGCTGATGCCGACAATCCACTCACCGGCTTTTATTACGGCACCGCCACCATTGATCAGCCGGCCAGCATCGGGACCATCGACCTGGCCTTCTATCTCGATGTCAGCGGGTCGGCGATCCAGGGCGCTGGGAGCTACATCGACCTGGCCCAGACTCTGGTCTTTCCCGCCGTCGCGCCCCAGATCGACAGCAAGGACGTGGGTCCCCGGATCGACGACGGGACCCTCAGCCCCACCGACTTCAAACTGACCTCAAAGCCCTTCGACTCGGTGGTCAGCGGCAAGACCGTCAGCCGCCAAGTGAAGCTGCAAGCAGATACCGTCGGCCACGGCGGGGCCTCCCTCTCCGGAAGCTACACCGAGACCGTCACCGGTCTGACGCCCGCAACTGAAGGACCGCTGATCATCAGCGGAACATTCATCCTCGCCAAGCCCCTGCCGGTCACCGCCACCAGCGCGGCGGACCTCAACGGCGACGGCTGTCTGAGCCTCGCCGAGATTCGCGCCGGCGGCAACGATCCCTCCGCCGCCGAGTTCAGCGACATCAGCGCCGCACTCAACCTCTTCCACAACCCAAACGCCAGTCTGCGCGTCGGCGATCCGCCAGATCCGCCAGGCCCCAACTGCACCAATGGGGAACAACGTCTGCAGGAAGCCCTGCGAGAGTATCAGGCAACCCAACCCTGAAGACCCGAAACGCGCGGACACTTTCGGCGGCAGCTCCACCCAAGCCCACGGCGACCACGAGGCAAGCACCATGAATGGCGAGCGGATCAGACAATTACTCATCGGCGGCCTGGTGATCTTGGGTGCGGCCAGCGGTGGCGCGGCCCGCGCGACCGGTGAGACCCTCTCCATCCAGATCAGCCCGGCCCCGGCCAACGGTGTCACCGCCGCGGTCGTGAAGATCGTCAATCCGGCGGACGTCGAGGCGTTCAGCCTGGAGCTGATCTTCGCCAGCGGGCAGACGCTGAGTCTGCCGACCGACGACGCCTGGTTCACCCGTGGCGGATATTTCCCCGCATCGCCTTTCGGACCGGCCCCGGTCGTCGAGTTGAATGACTACCAGGAGAGCGGGACACGCACCAGGGTCACGCTGGACGGCTTCAATCCGACGGCGGCCTCGGGTGCCGTCGGGGCGGTCAGACTTCGCGTCGCTGCCGGCGCCCCAACCGGGACCACGCAGGTGTTGTCGGTCGTCGGCCACATCTGGTCGCGCAGCGCGCAGCGCGAGGTCCGGCTGACCTCCCAAACCGTCGAATTCACGGTCGGCCCAGTCGTGGACGTCGACGGCGACGCGGTGGCGGACGCGGCCGATAACTGCCCGACCATCGCCAATGCAGACCAAACCGACTCGGACGGTGATGGCACCGGTGACGTCTGCGCAGCAGCGCCGCTCGACACCGACGGAGATGGCGACCCCGATATCACCGACCCGGACGACGACAACGATGGTCGAGCGGATACCAGTGACAATTGTCCGCTGGCGGCCAACCCGGATCAGACCGACACCGACGGCGATGGTCATGGCGACGCCTGCGACGACGCACACAGCGGCTGCACCGTCACTGCGCTGACCATCAACGCGGCCCGCTTCGGTCCCGGCACCCATCGCATGGCGTCCGGGCACAGCCTCGCCACCCAGGGTTCCGTACAACTGCTGTCTGGCGCTGACGTCACCTTCCGCGCCCCACTTCAGCGCTTCCGACCGGGCTTCCGCGTCGCGACCGGCGCGCGCTTCCAGGCCCAGGCGGGCGCGGTAAGCTGCTCGGCCGCCACCGGCACCCCGGCGGCTACCGTCCCCGATCCGGGTCAAGCAGCGGACCGCGAACCGGCCACGCCGCTCCCCTTTGCCCGCCCGGACGATCTGCCCGCCTGGACGCAGGCCTTGCTCGCCGCGCACCAGGTCGACCGCACGGCCATCGACCAAATCCTACTCGACACCCAGGGTCAGTGGCTGCTGTTGGAAACCGTTCAGCGGCTTGACCCCGCCGACGCCAACGGCACCAGCGACCTCTACCGCCTCGACCTCGCTGTCGAAACCCTCACCCTGCTCAGCCGCACGCCCCAAGGCCAAGCCGGCAACGGCCCCAGCCGTTACGCCGCCGCGGATGCACTAGGTGATTGGGTCGTCTTCCAGAGCGACGCCGACGACCTGGTCGCCGATGACACCAACGGTGCGACCGATGTCTTCCTGCACGAGGTCGCCCTCGGCACGACCCGCTGCATCACCGCCGCGGCAGACCAGGCCTCCGCGCACCCGGCGCTGGATGCCGCCGGCCAGGACCTGCTCTATGACCAGCAAGGACCGGACGGCCGCCGCCGGATCATCGCCGACAGCCTGTGGGGCGGGACGCCGGTCGCACTGCTCAGTCCGGCGCAAGACACCGACGGCACGCCCCTGGACAACCACCACCCGGCCATCAGTGCGGACGGGCGCTTTGTGGTCTACCTCGAAATGCGCGCGGCGGCCGACGGAACCACGTGCCGGGTCCACCTCTACGACCGCGACAGCCGCCGTTACCAACGCGAGCCCTGTCCCGCCGCACTGGCCGCCGCCAGTGAAACGGTGCGGCCACATTTTAGCGACGACGGCGCTCAAGTGACATGGGACGTCCCGGGCCAGAATACGCCTATCAGCGTCTCCAACCCGCTTCGCGTCCTGCCGCCGAGGCCCGCACCCTGACCCGGTGCACCGGCCACGGAGGGCCTCGATACCCTGGCCGGTTGATCGCCGGCAGTCCTCACAAGCACTTCGCGTCCGGCCTGACCCAAGGGCCGGACCCCGGAGCAAGGCCCACCGAGGCCTCATCCGGATCTCGGGGTGCAGGCCCCAGCGGCGCAAACAGCGGACTGGGGACGATCACCGCAGCATCCACGGAGAAACACCCGGTGGCGTAGCCATCAATCAGCAACGGCAGCCGCATGGCCGGGTGATAGGCCGTGCACCCGGTGCCGGCATACGCCTGAACCAGCTCACTCAAATCCAAGCCTTCCACCACCTCGACCGCGTAGCGTGCCAAGCGGCCCTTGGACAGTCCGTCCTGCACCGACAGGGGAGGAGCAAGTCAGTCCCGCGGGCGATCGGGTGGAAGCGGCGCATTGGTAGTGGCTTGATCCGGACGGTGTAGCGGACCGTCAGCCCCAACGGGGCGCCGAAGTCCGACAGGCTGCTAGGTTGAACCCGTGCTGGCCCCGGAGATCATTCGGCCCCCGGATGGCGCTCATAACCAAGACTGCGGGATCAAGGCCGCCAAGCGCTGGTTGCCCGGACACAATGCGCATGACAGCCAACCGCAGGCGTCCGTGCTGGGTGAGGCTAACGGTGCCTTCATGCCGAAGCGCTTCGACCCGCCCTCGCAGCCGAAAACAAACTGAGTTCACCATAATGAGAATTGCTCGGCACTTGTTGCCTTGTTGTGTCTAGCGACTACAATCCCCTATATTGGTCACGGTTTAAGTGAACGCGTTCGACGCTAGGACAATCGCGGCAATTTGGAAGTTATTTTTTTTCTCGCGTTAGGCAATTTTTCCGAAGGCAGAGGTCAATCCAGTGTCAAGGTGCCTGCGTGTCTCAGCCGTGCTGCTGTTTTTTTGGGGGCTTCTGCTCGGACCAGCATCTGCGCAGTCCCCGATTCCTCAGCGTTTGGTCATCGAAAATTTCGATGCCCCGCAACGACACGCTCCGGGCAGTGACGCGCCATACGGCGCCTTCTCCGATCCCGACTCGCTTGGAAGCTGTTTCGTCTTTTTCGAGGGAGCCAGAGACAAAGCATTTGGTGGCGCCGGCAACGCTTTACTGCTCCAGTGGGATGTCTCCAAGCCCGGCGCCTTCGGAGGTTATTGGCAAGAACTTCGGGGGCTGAATCTCATGGATTACAATTACTTGTCATTCTTCGTCCGGGGCCTTTCCGGACACGAGACCCTCAAGGTCGGACTCCGCGGCAAAGCCAACGCTCAGTACGAATCCAAGATTTTCCTGCATGACGCGCTCAAGACAGGCATCACCACGGACTGGCAGAAGATTCTGATTCCGCTCGGCTTGTTCAGCGCCGTCGAAAACTGGGGCGAGGTCAGCGTTTTTTCCCTGAATTTCGAGAACGCGTTCGGCAGTGGCAAAGGTCAAATCCTGGTCGACGACATCGGGTTCGAGCGGTAAGTCTTTGGTGCTCAAAACCCATCACCGTGACTGTAATGCGACAGGACGGATTGTGACACAAATCGTGCGCAAAAATGGATCCATGTACCTGGGCATCCTTCTGGTCTGGGCGCTCTGCCTGGCGCATTTCAATCCGCGTCTGTTCGCGATCGTGCAAGGGGCCGACAACCTGGCCGCAACGGCAACTTTCACACTGTTCGTCGCCTTCCTGAACCTGTTCTGGCTCTACGGCATTTACCACTGCTTTTTTTGGGCTTACAAATTGCTCGGTCGTCCGCGTCCCACTAGCCCGCCGCTAGGCGACAGCCGCCCCGCGGCCATTCTCTACACCGTTTGCAACGACTTCAAACGCGACGCCGCATTGGCGTGTATCAACCAGCACTACCCGGATTTCCACGTTTACCTGCTCGACGACAGCACCAGCATCGCCGAACGGCAGCGGGTCGATGTCTTTCATGCCGAGTTCCGCTGCCAAACGACGGTCGTGCGCCGTCCCGACCGGAGCGGCTACAAGGCCGGCAATCTCAACCATGCGCTGCGGCACCAGGTTCGGGACAGCGTCTATTTCGCGGTGATCGACGCCGACGAGGTCATCCCACCGGACTTTCTCAGTTCGACCATCGCCTGCTTCGCCCTGGGCGACGACATCGCTTTCGTCCAGGCCAACCATGAGCAGAACCCCCGCCAGCCGTCGCGCTTTGCCGACGACCTGGCCCTCGGGATCGCCTATCACTGGAATATCTACCAACCACCCCGCAATGATTATGGCTTCGTCATCTTTTACGGTCATGGGGCCGTCATCCGGCGCGACATCTGGGAGCAAGTCGGCGGCTTCCCGGAGATCGTCTCCGAGGACTTGGCCTTCGCTACCCGGGTGCGACAGCACGGCTATCGGGGCTATTTTCTCGCCGACTGCGTCTGCTACGAGGACTTCCCCGAGACCTTTCCCCAATTCCGCACCCGGCATGAAAAATGGGTCAAGGGCGTGTGCCAATATTTCCATACAGAATTCGTCCCTTTTTTCGTCTCACCGCGCGTCACCTGGCCGGAGAAGGCTGATGTACTGATGTCCTGCGTGAGCCTGTTTCTGCCCGCGTTGTTCCTTATTTTCGTCTTTACCGCCAACGCCGCACTGCCCTTGCTGCTGGCGGAGCGGCACACCCTGTCCGTGACGCTCTTCGGGTGGAGCGTACCGCTCATGCCCGCCTTCTTCATGGAAGCCCTGTTCAAAGACCTCTGGACGCCGGACTTCTACCTGATCACTTTGGTCGGCATGTTCGCGCCCGTTTTCGTCTATCTCGGGGCGGCCTTCCGGCAGCCGGGCAAAATCTTCAAGCTGCTGTTCAAGTCGGCGGTGCCCTATATCTCCCTGATCGTTGTCTCCGCCTGGGCAATTCTGGGTTACCTGTTCACTCGCGAGGCGCAGTTTACCGCGACCGGGGACAAGGCGCTCAGCATCAGCGGCCTCAACGGGGCGCAGTCCCACTTCAACGCCAACCATCCCTGGGTCTTCAAGATCGAGACCCTGCTGGGTCTTGCGCTCACCTACCTGTCGTTCATGACAGTAAACTTTGCCCTACTCAGCATTTCCACCTGCCTCCTCCTCAGCCCCGTGGTCGCCCGAGTCGGTTGGGATGGGCGGCTCGTGTCCGTCTTGGTGACCCTGCCGCTCGCCTTCGCCCTACTGGCATTCGCCAGCATGGGAGTCGGTTTCATGGGCATGCAGGGTTTTTCGCTTTTCTTCCTGGCCCTTCATTTCTGACGGAGTCTCATCATGCTGGCGTCAGTTCGTCATGGTCTCTACGCACTGGTTCTTGCGGGTTCCGCCCTTGCCCCTGTCGCTGCGGCAGCACCCGGAGATGCCGATGCCAATGGCGTGCTCGACATGGGCGATGCGCGTTGGGTCGCACGCTACGCCGCGGGTGAGATCACGACGCTGCCGGACGTCGCCGCCGCGGATGCGACGCAGGACGGGAAGGTCGATATGGAGGACGCCTTTGCGATTGCCACCCAACTGACGGGTAACTCCCGGATCGTCGTCGTCGCGCCGCGATACGGATCGGCTGATCTGCTGCAAATCGGGCAACCGCTACGGGTTGAAGTCTTCGAGAAATTCTTCCCATTCAACATCACGGGCGGGACGGTCCGCATTCAGTCCCTATCCACCGGCTTTGATTCCGGGGATCAGCCCCTCACTTTCGAGCGGGATGGCCGCGCTTTGTATTATCACTGGAATACGGAAGGTTTGGCCGCAGCGTCGGATTACCACGTCAGCGTGACCCTGACAGGGCCCGGAGTCTCGTCGATGGCGGCTAATGCGGCCACCGGCCAGGCTAACCCTTTACAGCCGTACTTAACAGTCTCCTTGTCCACGCGCTATTTTGAACCCGCCACGCTTGCTTCGGTCGTCGATGCGGCTGCACCGACACCCGGCATTCCGCTGACCTTACGCCGCGTTTTCTCCCACGATTCCAGCAACTATCTCTATGTAGGTCCTTACGGAAAGGGCTGGTTTCACAATTACGACCTTAGTCTGGAGGAATATACCGATGGCCGTATCGCGTTTCATGGCCCGGAAGGCTTCAATCGGTTCTTCACATCCAACGGCGACGGCCGCTACACCGGTGCGGTAGGCGACCATGGCGAATTGACTCGCGACGCCGGCGGAACCTTTCAGTTGCGAGAAAAAAGTGGTTTGATTTACCGCTTTCGCTCCGACCTGAAATTGAATTACATCCGCGACACCAACGGCAATCAGGTCAGCGCGACATACGACAGCAGCAGCCGACTGGTAAATATCAGCCATTCCTCTGGGCTGAGTTTTACATTGGAATACGATGGGGCCTCAATGCGGATTGTCCGGCTAACTGACCATGTTGGTCGGGTGACAAACTATGAATATCTGACACTCGGTGCGGTCGTGCTATCGAAAGTCACAGACCCTGTCGGAGCCATTACACAATATACCTATCAAACGCAAGCGGGACTAGCGAACGGCCGACTCCTGTCTATCCAGTATCCCGATGGGACCTTTACGCATTACGAATACAGTGACGATGCGCGGCTCGTGCGCACGACCGGCACTTGGGGCGCCACGCCGACCACTTACAGCTACGGAAGCGATGGTGCGACAACCATCACCGATGCATTGGGTGGCCGGACCAGTATTCAAGTCAATGATCGGCTTCAGCCGACGCTGGTCACGAACACTGATGGCAGCCAGTCGGCCAGCGGCTATGATGGTGCCGGCAACCTGATTCAACGGACTGATCCACTTGGACATGCCAACACATTTCGCTATGACGAGTTCGGTAACACCACCCTGGCTTTCAACTCGCTCGGGGAAACGGTGCAAACCGGCTATGACCTGCGTTTCAATAAGCCGTCCTGGGTGACCGATGCACTCGGTCAAACGACCTCATTTGCATACGATACTCGCGGCAATCTGCTTCAAGCCGCCTTTGCCGACGGCACGCACGTGGACTATACCTTCGACTTGCTGGGCAACCTAGTGACGTCCCAGAATCCCGCGGGAAAGATCACCCAGTATACCTATAACGGGCTGGGACAACTTACCGGCCGTCTCGATGCTTTGAATCACCTGACGCAACTCGCTTATGATCCGGCGGGTGATCTGCAGTCCGTCACCAATGCCAAGGGCGCCGTGATATCACTGCTGCGGGATGCCATGGGGCGGCTGACCAGACGCACCTACCCCGACGGATCGCACGAAGATTATACGTATGATACAGCGGGCAAACTGACCGGGTTCACGAATCGCCGCGGAGAAACGACCGGCTATCGTTATGACAACACTGGACGTTTGGAGTGGAAGGATTATCAATCCGGAAAAAAGTATCATTATCAATATTCACCCGTCGGCGATCTGGCTCGGGTCGACCGGGTGGAAACAGGCACCAGGACCCTGGATGTGGAGTATGAGCGCGATCTGAGCAGGCGGATCACGAAGGTCAAGGTTCCGGGGCGCGTGGCGCCGGAGACCTACGACATCAGCTATGCCTATGACGCCGCCGGGCGCAAGCGGTTCATGGCGTATCCCGACGGCTACGCCCTGAACTACGAGTATGATGCGGCGGATCGGCTGGTGCGGATATCAAATGGCAACGGCAGCGAGTTGGTCCGATATGAATATGATGGCGCTGGTCGGCGGATAAAACGCATCCTGGGGAACGGCACTTATACCATATACAGCTACAACGAGGTAAACCAAATGACCGAGTTGGTGAATTATTCACCGGCCGGCATTATACAGTCGCGTTTCGCTTATGATTACAACGAGAACGGCCTGCGCACCAGGATGACCACACTTGAAGGTCGAAACACCTACACCTACGATGATACTAATCAATTGGTTCTGGCGCAATACCCAGATGGAAAATCGGTTCAATACGATTTCGACGCGGTGGGAAACCGAACAACGGTCACGGACAATGGTGTCGCGACGTCTTACGCGGCAAACGAACTAGATCAATATACGCAGGTCGGAGGCGGTATCCTTGGATATGACAAGAATGGTAACGCCTCTGCACAGACAGCTGGCACCGAAACCCTTAGTTATGATTGGGACGAAGATGATCGTCTCGTCGGTATTGATAGAGCGAAAACGCAGGTTCGTTTATCTTACGACCATCAGGGGCGGCTGATTTCAAAGACTGAACAAGGCGTTGAAACTCGTTACGTGTGGGATGGTATCCATATAGCTGCGGAAATTGGCCTGGAAGGCAACCTTCTCCGACGATTTGTTTACGGCGCTGATGTAGATGAAAGCTTATTTGTATCATCGGCAGATGTACGCTATTGGGTACAGTCTGACGGACAGGGAAGTGCAGTTGGCACAACCATAGAAGACGGGGCTCTTTTTGGTATCGCGACTTATGACGCTTTCGGAAGTATCCGCAGTGGGAGCTTAGGGCCTGTGCCTATGAGAATGGCAGGCGCGTGGTTTGAATCAAGCGCAAACCTATATTACTTGCGTCAGCGTTGGTATGATCCGATCATTGGACGATTTGTTAGCGCCGATCATCTAAATCTAGACATTGGAGAAAACGTCTATTCATATTCGTCTAATGATCCGATTAATTTTTCTGACCCGCTCGGGTTGTTTCAGTTCGCGCCGCGTCGACCAGTGCAGTTCGTTGAGGGAGTAATACAAACAGTTGGAGGTTTGGTGGTCGGAGGTACTGGGGTTCTCACGGAACTGTGGTCTGCTGGCTTATCGACGTTCCTTACGGTGTCCGGAGCTTCTGGAGTGGGGCAAGGCTTATATAATATTTTGAATTCCTATTCAGCGACCGACAACTCAGGGCTGAATAATGGCGTCGGCTTTGAATCTTTAGCGATGCTCTCGACCAACAACGGGGTTGCACACACTATCGGCAAAATATTGGACTATGGGGTGGAGTTCGCCAGCGGCAAATGGACAGAAAAGCTTTGGTATCCGATAGGCGAACTGCTTGGAGATTTGCCGACTATGTTTTCGGCTGGGGGAGATACTTGGGGTTCTTTGCGCGATATCGGCGCTTTGCTTGGGCCGTCTGATTTAGTGTACGGCCCAAACCCCGGCTGGGGATACGTCTGGCTAGACACTGGCGGGGGAACAGGTGGTTGGTTTTTTGCAAATGGTGGCCTTTGCCCGACCTTTGTTCAAGGCGGGCAGGAGCGGAACACTGTGGTTGCCGGTGACATTCGAGCCAACCTACAGGCAAAGATCAAGGTCCCTTGGTCGCAGTCTATCCTACGATCTGATATTCCGATCTTCGGCGTTGCGAATGGAACGCAATTCGCAGAATATCGGGTAGAGTTCGGTCCTGGTGCCAACCCCGCGAGTTGGCGGACGCTTGTTGAATCCGACAAGCCCGCGGATACGCAGACCGATTTCAACGATATCTCCTGGATGCAAGGCGACATCGATATCAAGGGCAACCTCGCTACCTGGAATACTGGTCTCAAAGAATGGGAGCACCTGCCCTGGCACCCGGCCCAGGATTCCACCGACCTCAACGGTCTCTACACCCTGCGCCTGACCGTCTTCGGCAAGGACGGCCAGCAGACGGAGGATCGGGTCACGGTCGAGGTTGGTCGCGTCATCGCGCAGGTGCTCCCGGGATTCGCGGTAAGCCCGGACCAGAAGGTGTTCATGCGGTTTCCGGAGCAGGCCCTCACCTCGCCCTTCCGTGTCTTTACGATCTTGCCGACCACCGAAGTGGACGAGCCGACCCCGCCGCCCTGCAAGGGCTGTAAGACCCTGGGTCAGGTGTACCGCATCCGCGAGCCAGGCGACCGCTTCGCCAAGGACGTGACCCTGGAGTTCCACCCAGACGGCAAAGACCTCGGCGATTGGGCAGCCGGCTCCGTCGGCATCGCCCGATTCGACGTGGACAACAAGGAGTGGGTCTGGCTGGACACGGCCTATACGGACGGACCGGCCGGTGCCCCTGCCTTCAGTACTGTGCTGACCGCCCTGCCGGAACCGAAGGCCATCTTTGCGCTGATGTACAGGTCAGGGCAGGCGGCCTCTCATGCCGCGAAGCCGACCCTGTCGGCTGCGGCGCCGCTGGTACCGATCCGCTCCGGCATCCTGTTCGAGGACCTGTTCGAAGACGGCCTGGGTACCTTCAAGCCCCGCGACCATGTCGTCGGTGCCCTGCTGGAGCGCGACAAGACCGTGACGCCTGACGGTTCCTACGCGCTCAAACTCACCAACGAGAACCAGGGGGGCAACTTCTCCGCCACGGTGCTGGATCGCTCATTCGATGTTCGCGAGTACGGGACCCTGAGCTTCGACTATCGCATCGAGCGCGGCACCAAGATCGACTTCCTGCTCAAGGTGGACGGACGTTGGTACCGGCTCAGGTTTACCGGCGACCCGCAGGACTGGCGCAACCGCGATGTCAATATCGTGGACCTCGGGTCCGTCGAGAGCGTGCTGACGGATGGCTTGTGGCATTCGGCCAGCGTGGACCTGCGCTACCTCTTCGGCCGCAAGACCCGTCAGACGCGCATCGACGAGATCGCGATGGGCGATTGGCGGCCCGAGGGTTATATGAAGCTCGGCTTCGGCAACAATGCACGGGGCGCGGCCTACTGGCTCGATAACCTGCGCATTACCGGCCCGGGGAGCGCCTCGCCTGTGCCGGCAGCGATTCTGGTCGATGACTTCAATGTCGTGCGCAGCACCAATCTGGTCGGCGGTGCCACCGGGGTCTTCGGTACTCCTGGCGCCAATGTCGTGGCGGTCTCGCTGGATGATGTGCCGCCTGCAGGTGGCGCGGCGACCGCCGGTAAGGCGCCGCCGCTGGACCGCAATCGGGCATTGAAGCTGGACTTCGACATGCAGCGCGTGGATACCTATGGCGGATACTGGACCTCGATCGCCGGTCAGGACCTGGCCACTCAATCGGTGCTGGTCTTGCGCCTGCGCACCGAGGGGACTGTGCCGCCGCTTCAGGTCGGGGTGCGTGACAAGGCGGGACTGGAGGGCAAAACCCTGATCGCGCCCTATGCCTCCGCTCCCGACGCCGGGGACTGGCGCGAGGTGCGCATCCCGCTCTCGGGGCTGCGCGGTCTGGGTAATCCCTCGAATAGCGATGTGCTCTTCCTCACCGCGAGCTATGCCAACGGCAGCGGCAAGGGTCGGGTCTGGGTCGATGACCTGCGCTTCGAGCGCACGCCCTACGCACGGGTGGCGGACTTCGAGGGACCCTGGGATTGGAACCTGCTCGGCGGCGACCAGACGGTCGCCGGGCACGGTGCTGCGGCCATCGCCGCGCGGGCCATGCCGGACCCGGACAAGCCGGACAACGGCATCCTGCGCATCGCCTACGGCGGCAGCATCGGCAAGGACCTGGGTCCCAAGGGCGGGGGCTTCTCCTACGGCGTTTGGGAATCTGGGCTTGGCGGTATCGACGCGCGGCCCTTCACCCACCTGGCGTTGCGTATGCGCGCCGACCAGGGGGTGGCGAAACCGAACGTCTATCTCGCGGACCTTATGACCCGCAAGACGCTCAGGGCCAAGGACCTGCCCGAGATCGGCGAGGCGTGGCAGACCATCCGGCTGCCGCTCGCACACTATGCTGAGAAGGGCCTCGACCTTAGCCGCCTGGATGCCTTGCAACTGGTTTTCGAGTGGGAGGCACAATCGGGCACCCTCTATCTGGATGACATCCACTTTGAAGGTGGGGTGGAACCGTCCACAACAGCAGTCAGTCGGCAGGAGGTTCCGTGATGAGCGCACGGCACTGCAAAGCGTCGATTTTTCTCCCCACGGGCCTTGCTGTTCTGCTGATCGTCACTGGTTTCGAGGCGCTGGCCGGCGGCCTGTGGCTGCCGTTGGGTGAACCCGTTGCGCTCGGTGGCGGCGTATTTCAGACACCGCTTGCGTTTGCGCGATACGACGCCGCGGTGGGCGCCTACGCGATTCGCCTTGATTTCGATCCCGACCTGGTGCAGATCACTGATGTCAGCGCACCAGTCAGTTCCTCCTTTAACGGCAACACCTTCTTCAATCGCGGCACCTTTGCCGCGGGCTCCACCATCATTACGGCCTTTCAGACGGAACCGCCGGATGATTCCAGCAGTCCGGTGTTGGTAGCCGTCGTGCGGTGGCAGGCGCGAACGGGGCAAACCAACTTGATCGCTCACATTGCGGCCCGCGTCGATGCGTTAGTGGACGCGGGTTGGCGACCAGTCGATGTCGAAGCCTATGGAGTGACTTACGAGGATACCGACGGCGACGGCAGCCCTAACGGCTCCGATCCGGACGACGATGATGACGGCGTTCCGGATGCGAATGATGCGTTTCCGCGCGATCACACCGAGTCCGTGGATACAGATGGCGACGGCATCGGCAACAACGCTGATACTGACGATGATGCCGATCAAGTTAGCGACGGCTCGGATAATTGCCCATTGGTGGCCAATCCGGATCAGACCGACACCGACGGCGATGGTCATGGCGACGCCTGCGACGACACACACAGCGGCTGCACCGTCACTGCGCTGACCATCAACGCGGCCCGCTTCGGCCCCGGCACCCATCGCATGGCGTCCGGGCACAGCCTCGCCACCCAGGGTTCCGTGCAACTGCTGTCGGGCGCCGACGTCACCTTCCGGGCTCCCCTCCAACGCTTCAGACCGGGCTTCCGCGTCGCGACCGGCGCGCGCTTCCAGGCCCAGGCGGGCGCGGTAAGCTGCTCGGCCGCCACCGGCACCCCGGCGGCTACCGTCCCCGATCCGGGTCAAGCAGCGGACCGCGAACCGGCCACGCCGCTCCCCTTTGCCCGCCCGGACGATCTGCCCGCCTGGACGCAGGCCTTGCTCGCCGCGCACCAGGTCGACCGCACGGCCATCGACCAAATCCTACTCGACACCCAGGGTCAGTGGCTGCTGTTGGAAACCGTTCAGCGGCTTGACCCCGCCGACGCCAACGGCACCAGCGACCTCTACCGCCTCGACCTCGCTGTCGAAACCCTCACCCTGCTCAGCCGCACGCCCCAAGGCCAAGCCGGCAACGGCCCCAGCCGTTACGCCGCCGCGGATGCACTAGGTGATTGGGTCGTCTTCCAGAGCGACGCCGACGACCTGGTCGCCGATGACACCAACGGTGCGACCGATGTCTTCCTGCACGAGGTCGCCCTCGGCACGACCCGCTGCATCACCGCCGCGGCAGACCAGGCCTCCGCGCACCCGGCGCTGGATGCCGCCGGCCAGGACCTGCTCTATGACCAGCAAGGACCGGACGGCCGCCGCCGGATCATCGCCGACAGCCTGTGGGGCGGGACGCCGGTCGCACTGCTCAGTCCGGCGCAAGACACCGACGGCACGCCCCTGGACAACCACCACCCGGCCATCAGTGCGGACGGGCGCTTTGTGGTCTACCTCGAAATGCGCGCGGCGGCCGACGGAACCACGTGCCGGGTCCACCTCTACGACCGCGACAGCCGCCGTTACCAACGCGAGCCCTGTCCCGCCGCACTGGCCGCCGCCAGTGAAACGGTGCGGCCACATTTTAGCGACGACGGCGCTCAAGTGACATGGGACGTCCCGGGCCAGAATACGCCTATCAGCGTCTCCAACCCGCTTCGCGTCCTGCCGCCGAGGCCCGCACCCTGACCCGGTGCACCGGCCACGGAGGGCCTCGATACCCTGGCCGGTTGATCGCCGGCAGTCCTCACAAGCACTTCGCGTCCGGCCTGACCCAAGGGCCGGACCCCGGAGCAAGGCCCACCGAGGCCTCATCCGGATCTCGGGGTGCAGGCCCCAGCGGCGCAAACAGCGGACTGGGGACGATCACCGCAGCATCCGCGCCGGAGCGTCACCACTCCACCTCCGGCTCGCGATCAACAAGAAATGCGATCACCATCCCAATCCAATTAGGCATTTTAGGCTAAGTTCAACTTACTCTTTATGCCAATGTCCCTGGTTGTCGCGGTACGCAGGAATTCAATCCGTTCGACTCAGCCTTGCGGGCGCTATTCGGAAACCACCTGCCGGCAGCCTTGATTATCGTTCCGGCCAGACGCTCGCTCCCCGCACTACCGCAAGGTCTTGATCGGTTGGCTCCGCTGTGCAGACCGACTAGCTCGCGCTCAAGGCGTTGCTGCCGCCTTGATGCGAACCAGCGCGAGCGCCGACCCTAGTATCTCAAACGGACATCGCGGCCCTGCTAGACGCCCTAGGACCAACTCCCTCGCGGTGGTTTATGAATACATACAGTCAGACAGGATGGAGCATGCAGGAAATAACTAATCGGCTCTTCTTCAAAGCGGTTATTTTGCTTTCACTGACAGTAGCCGTGCCCGCAAGCGCGCAACCGGATTCCACCCCGTATTTCTCCGTCAATACCCTACGGCTTCCCAATGGAATGGTCATTGAAAAGCATACGATCAATGGCCCGCCAACGCCTCCGCCCGGTTTTGGCATCGAGCGCCAGGCGGTTGACCTGCCGGAGCCCGACCGTGCGGCGGGCATCAACATCCTGAAGGTCCCGGCATTCAATTGGGTGTTTGGCTGTTCGGCGGTTTCCGGCGCCATGATTGCCGCATATTACGACCGGGCCGATTGGCCGAATATTTACACTGGTCCCACCAGCGGCGGCGTGATGCCGTTGGATAACAGTGTCTGGCCGACCTGGTCGGATGGGTCCCGCAGTTACCCAAACTGCCCTTTGATTGCCTCCAAAGCGGGGATGGACGGCAGGGCTGCCCGCGGTTCCATCGATGATTACTGGGTAAGCTATGGCAGCAGCGACCCGGATCCTTACCTCACTTTCGGTTGGCAACAACACGAATGGACTGATGCCATTGGGGATTTCATGTGGACCAGTCAGTCCGCCTATGGCATAACCGATGGCGCGACCCAGTTCTATAATTACAGCAGCGCCACCCGACTGACCTGCGCCACGATAAGCAGCGGGGGATACAAGGACGGGACACTGGGGAGAAAGTTCGGCTCATGAGGCCAAGTGTGTGAGCCTTTATTAATTTAGAATGATAGACGATAATGAAATACCGCACAGCACATAATTATCTTTTTGGACTGATATGCTCATTTTTTCCGTCATCGAGTTAATG
>Ga0247840_10006526_pt1 | contig 16715 bp, 12 predicted proteins | sample LaCruzMarch2015__FD_192404 | JGI IMG/M metagenome (GOLD analysis project Ga0247840, IMG submission 192404) | Freshwater microbial communities from meromictic Lake La Cruz, Castile-La Mancha, Spain - LaCruzMarch2015_17m | ecosystem: Environmental > Aquatic > Freshwater > Lake | place: Spain... | reverse complement strand
AATCAAAAGTTTAAATATACAACTATTGCCGCTTATTATTCTATGTTTCACTCCGCCCGCGCACTTATATACTCAAAAGGGTACCGTGAAAAAAGCCATTACTACCTGCTTGTGGCCTTGCGTGCACTTTTTGTTGACACTGACTTATTACCAGAACAACTTGTTGTAGAATTTCATGATGCAATGGTGTTGCGCGAGGATGCCGACTATCACGCACAGTTTTCTAAAGATGGGGCCAAAAGCGTAGTTTTTGCAGCCATAGAAATGCTTTCAAAAGCAAAAAAACTATTGAATAAATGAGTTACTTTTCTTCCGCTGGTTTTTCTTTTAGTATCGGAAGGTTTTTCGGTTTGTTTCGCAAGTTGGGGAATGTAAATAAACCAAGCGCGTCACCCGGAATAACTATCTGGTCGCGTTGGCGAACCTGTCCAACCAAAGCAATTGCAAGTCTTCCTCTTTATAACTACAATTTTGACTTATTTTATTGACTTTTTTTAAATTTTGTGGCAACATACCAAGCATATTAAAGAAAAAAGACAATGAAAGATTTATTAACTGCCGCTCTTGTAGGATTATCCATTAGCGATTTTTGGTTTTGCTCTCTTTATTCCTTTAGCGTAGGAGTAATAAATAAGTGGGCAGCACTTGAATTTATCATCGGACGGATGTTGGGGCTTTGCTTACTGGGTGTCTGGATAGGAATTCTTGGATGCAGTTTTCCTATTTCGCCAAAACTACTCAAATTAATTTTCGGCATAATTACTTTAATCTTCGGTATCTGGACTATCTTAAGAAAAAGGAAAGAATCTCCGAAGGGAAATATAGGTTTTGGACTAGGGTTTTTAAGGGGTGCGACTCCTTGCTTCAAGTTATTTCTAATCGTACCTTTGATTTTAACGTCAAACCTTTTCAATAATCTTCTTTTAGTTCTTGTTTATGCGATAAGTTCTTCTGTATATCCTGTAATTGGTTTTCTGTCCGCAAACCTTGCCGGCAGGGTTTTCAGCCACAGGAAAACATTTAAAATGGCAAACAGCGTTGTTTTAATATTAGTGGGTATTTATTATATTTTTAAGTTCCTATGAATTTGAGAAAAATCCCAAGGAAAAACAAAATGACAAATATAAAATATCATCCCTGCTTTAGCGAAAAGGCTCATTTCAAGTACGGACGAATACACCTGCCGGTTGCCCCTCTGTGCAATCTCGGTTGTAATTATTGTTTTCGCGTTATGGACAGGTCTTTTTGCAAGGAAATGGACCATCCCGGCGTAACAAGCAGAATAATTACTCCCAAGCAATCGCTTTCAATAGTTAAAAATGAGTTAAAGAAAAAAAAGTTGAGCGTTGTCGGCATTGCCGGCCCGGGCGAGCCCCTGGCGAATAAAGAAACTTTTGAAACTATGAGAATTATGAAAAAAGAATTCCCTTCCCTGATGAGGTGTCTGAGTACAAACGGACTCCTTCTTCCCCAGTCTCTACCCATTCTCAAAGAAATTCAGCTGAGCACCCTCACTGTAACATTGAATGCCATTGACCCGGAAATCGGAATACAAATATACAGCTTCATAGTTTATAACCACAAGAAATATGAAGGTAAGGACGCTTTCTTTATCCTGAGAGAAAATCAACTGAAGGGAATTAAAGAGGCAATCAAGCTGGGAATTGATGTGAAAGTTAATTCAATTTTGATTCCCGAAGTAAATGGCGAGCATCTGGTAGAAATTGCTAAGTTATGTGCAGATATGGGGGTAAAAATAATGAACATAACTCCCCTGATCCCCCTCTATAAATTTAAGGATAGGCGCAAACCCACCTGCGAAGAAATGACTTCAATACGTGAGAAATGCGGAAAATTTATAGAACAGTTCCATTTATGCAAACAATGCAGGGCTGACGCTGTTGGTGTGCCGGGGCTTGAAAATAATGGAATAAACGAAGAATATTTTCATTCTTAGAGTAATTTTTGGGTTTAGTTTTTTATTGTTTGGTTTTTGCCTGTTGTTCCTTCCGCCATCTTTTACCGTTCCTCTGATAAATCATACCTATGTAGAATTTTTGATAATTGTACTTTTACTAATGTTATTGTTGTCTTCTCCGCGCAAGCGCAAAGCTATATTGCTTGGCATTTCAACACAAAAACTCACCGTAGATTTTTGCATTAGTTGAAAAACATATTGCAAGAATTTATTTTTCTTTTGCTTTCTTTTCTTTTAACGGAGGCAGGAGATTTTTCGGTTTGCTGCGCAAGTTGGGGAATGTGTTAAATAGGTTTTCTATTGCATCAAGCTTCTCTTTCGCGATTTTGTTTTCAGGGTTTATTTTTAGTGTTTTGGCATACCACACCCTGCTGCCCTCCATATCACCCTGTTTTTCGTACACAAGCGCCATATTGTAATACGCTTTTTCATATTTTTCATCTATTGTTATTGCCTCTGAAAAATATTCTTTTGCGTTCTTATAATCTTTTAACCTGTAATAGCAAAGCCCTATATTGTTATCTATAGACGCCAAATTTTTATCAGATACACTTGAAAGCATTCCTTTAAACTCTACAATTGCTTCTTCATATCTGCCTGCTCTAAATAAACCAAGAGCATCACCCGGAATAACTATCTGGTCACGTTGGCGAACCTGTCCAACCAAAGCATTTTTGCCAACCGCGTTAACTTTATACTTTTTGCCAAGCTCTTCATTGTTTTTATTATTAACAGTATAATTGTAAGCAAACACCACAACCATCACAATTAGCAATACCGGCCAAAAAAGTTTTTTTGATTTTCTTTTATAAGCTTTTTTCTCTTTTTTCACTTTTAACCTTTTGTATTTCTATTTAAAAACAGTACCTATAGGGCAAAACCTTGCTTATTTTATTGTGGTATATTTTACCACTTTTTTAACACAATTAGTTAATAGTTTCCCTTGTTTTGCCTCATCTATGCAGGCAGCAAACGCAAAAAGTTGAAAGAGTAACTCAAATAAGGTATAATCCGCCAAACTCGGGCTTTTAACAGCTTTGCGAACTTAAGCAAAATATCAGCTTTCTTGCTTAACTCCAAGGCGCGTTATAAATCTTTATTAAACTTAAGGGATTATACTATGAAAAGAACTTTTCAGCCAAACAAAACTCGTCGTAAAAAGAAACTCGGCTTTCGCGCAAGAATGGCTACCCCGGGCGGCCGTGCGGTAATTAGCAGGCGCAGAGCAAAAAAGCGCGTTACGCTTACTGCCTAAATATGGGCGAAATCTCCTATAACTTTCGCTGGAAAGAACGGCTCCACTCCAGAAGGGACTTTGAAAATGTGTTAAAAAAGGGTCGGAAGTTTTTTCATCCGGCCTTTTTGGTTTATGTTTATGATAGAAATGATGGCGAAGCAACCGTACGGCTTGGCCTTATTACAAGCCGCAAAGTTGGCAATGCAGTACAAAGAAATTATGTTAAAAGGCGCTCTCGGGAAGTTTTCAGAACTACCAAACACTTACTAAAACCGGGCGTTGATGTTGCAATTACCGCAAAGCCGCAAGCCGTAAAGTTAGATTTCTGCTCTATTAACATTGCTCTCCGTGCACTTTGGCGCAAGGCAGAAATTTTGGACAAAACAGTTTTATGAAGAAACTACTTTCAGGCCTTATTCGCATATATCAACTTTTTTTTCATTCGGCTTTTCCAAGCTGCCGCTTTCAACCAACTTGCTCAAACTATGCTATAGAAGCCCTTAACACGCATGGTGTGTTTAAGGGCATTTTGCTTTCTGCCTGGCGTTTATGCCGCTGTCATCCTTTTTCAAAAGGTGGGCTTGACCCTGTGCCGGAAGCAAAAGTTGTAAATAAAAACACACCCAGGTGTAGCATTTAAAATTTTACTGTTTTTTAGTAAACGCATAAACTGAAATATCAAGTTACAAAAAATAGGCATTAAAGCATTAAAATAAAATTGAAGTAAAATGGAGAGTTAAACTAAAATGGATAAAGATAAACTGTTGGGTATAACGCTAATTTTTCTCATACTTATTGGCTGGTCGCTTTATACGGCAAAAAATCGTCCTAAGCAAATTGCGCAGCCTGATGCTATTGCAACAAGCCAAACACAACAAAGCGCGCAAAGTATAACGCAACAACCACAGCAACCAACCGCTATAGCGCAAAGTACCGACGACAATGGGAAAGAAACTGTTATAGAAACACCTGCTTATAAAGCAGTTTTTTCAAGTAAAGGCGGCTCTATACTAAGCTGGCAATTAAAAGAAAAAAATGGCTCTATGGTTGAAATGCTGCCCTCAAAAGTACCGGCACTTTCCACATTCCCCGACTCAAACTTTTTTATTCTTGAACAATCTGAAAACAAAATAGTTTATGCCACCGCCTTAACAAACGGAACACAAATAACAAAAACATACAACCTTGAGCAAGATTATTTACACAAGCTAACTATTTCGGTAAAGTCACCTTTGGGCGTGCAAACACCTATAAGTATGCCCTTTGGCCCTGGCCTTGGCACCATTGCAAGTGAAGAAAAAGAAAATGCCGGCCTTATGCGCCCAATAGCATTAACCGCAAACAAACCAAAAGAACTGCACAAATTAAAAACTCAGTCATATACCGCAGGCGACTACAAATGGCTTGCAATAGATAACCGCTATTTCTTATTTGCCGTTATACCTTCTTCACCATCAGCCTTTACTTCCATTGCGTCTTACAACGCCGGCAAAAAAACGCCGCCGGAACTTACGCTTAACGCAATTGCGGAGCCAACCTTTAAAACATCATTGAATTTTTACATAGGGCCAAAGGGCTACAGGCATTTAAAGTCGCTGGGGTTTGGTTTAGAAGAAGCTATTGACTTAGGCATTTTTGGTTTCTTAGGCAAATGGGCACTGGTCGCTCTTATTTTTCTTTACAGCATTACACACAACTACGGCTGGGCGATTGTGCTTTTAACATTGTTTTTGCAAATTCTTGTTTTCCCGCTAACGCTTAAAAGTTTAAGGGCATCTACGGCAATGCGTAAAATTCAACCCCTTATAAAAACACTTCAGGCAAAATACAAAAACGACCCAAAACGCCTTAATGTTGAAATGATGAACATTTATAAAACCCAAAAAGTGAATCCGCTTGGCGGCTGTTTACCAATGCTTTTACAAATTCCCATTTTCTGGGCGCTATTTACAACGCTTAGAAATGCTTATGAGTTGCACGGTGCAAGCTGGATGTTTTGGATACAAGACCTTTCGTTAAAAGACCCTTTCTTTGTTTTGCCAATACTTATGGGTGTAGGTACATTAATTCAGCAAAAGCTAATGTCTGCACCGGCCGACCCGTCGCAGGCAATGATGGTTTACCTTATGCCTGTAATTTTTACCATAATGTTTTTAAATTTCCCTTCCGGCCTTGTGCTTTACTGGTTTACAAACAATTTATTAACCGTAACCGAGCAACTTGTGCTAATGAAATTTGATGCAAGCAAAGAAAAATGTTCTCTTACAAATTAGGAAAGGGTTCAGCGAGCAAAGTGAGCGACGATGTAATGGGAAAACCTTAGGTTTTCTCTTGTAGAGCGGTTTGGCGTAAACATATTAGCCAAACCAAGTATGAGCGAAGTGAATACTAAGTCCGCCTCACGCCTTTGGTGCAGGCGAGACGCGATATAGGAGTTGTTGTAAAATGAACCACAGGGAAATTGAAGTTGAAGGCAAAACGGTAGAAGCCGCCATTGCAAGCGGTTTAGAAAAGTTCTCTCTTAAACGTGAACAGGTAGATATAAAAATATTAAGCGAGGGCTCCAGCGGACTCTTTGGCTTGATGGGTGCAAAACCGGCAAGAGTTCAGCTTAGCGTAAAAAATGGAGTTACTGTAAAAGAAATATTGCCGCCGCTTGATTTTAATCTATCACAAAAACGCACGAAAGAAATTTTAGAAACATTGCTTTCTAAAATGAATGTAAGTTTCAGTGCTGTGCATACCTCGGTTGTAGACGGGCTAATAGCTGCCGAGGTTGAAAGCAGCCAAAGCGCATTGTTAATAGGAAAAAGCGGGCAAACACTCAAGTCAGTTGAATACCTTTGCACGCTCATCTTAAACCGCGACCCTCTTACCCGCGTAAAAGTTCACCTAGATGTAGATAATTACCTTGAAAGGCGTGAACAAAACCTTTTAGATATGGTTAAAGATGCCGCTCAAAAAGTAACCGCTTCCGGCAGCAGCATTTACTTGCACCCAATGAACTCTTACGATAGAAAAATTGTCCACAACTTTCTTAAAGATGAACCAAAGCTTGAAACATTTTCAGATGGATACGGCGCCAAAAGAAAGGTTGGAATAAGAATAAAAAAAAGTTAATCTCGCACATCCTATTGCAAATTCCAGGTTAAACCCAAGGTTAAGAGCAATTGAACTACATCATAAAAGACACCATCGCCGCCGTTGTAACCCCAGCCGGCAGGTCTGCTATTGGTGTAGTTAAACTTTCCGGCCCAAAAGCCACCCACATAGCAAAAAAAATATTTTTTTTACCATCAGGCAAAACCATAAAACAGCTTACCAGCCACCGCTTATACTTTGGGAATGTTATTTCCCGCGGGCAAATGATAGATGAGGCCGTGCTTTCAATTATGCTTGCGCCGCATTCTCACACAGGTGAAGATGTTGTAGAATTTTCTCTTCATGGCAATCCATTAATATTGGAAAAAATGCTCTCTATTTGCACCACGCTTGGCGCACGGGTGGCACTTGGCGGCGAGTTTTCTTTTAGGGCTTACTTAAACGGAAAAATGGACCTTACCAAAGCAGAAGCGGTTTGCGAACTTATCAAAAGCCAAACGGTTCTGGCGGCTCAAGCAGCGTTAACACGCCTTGGAGGAGCTTTAAGCGAAAAAATAAATCAACTACGCCAAATTATATTGGATGTTACCTCTTATGCCGAGGCCGCGCTGGATCACCCTGAAGAAGGCATAGAGTTCTTGGATAAAACTAAAACACAAAAAACCCTTGGCGAATTAATCAATACCACACTAACCATTGCTGATAGCGCAAAAAGCGGTATTGCATTATCGCAAGGCATAAAAATTGCATTGATTGGCAGGCCAAATGTTGGCAAATCGTCTTTGCTTAATATTCTGCTTAAAAGGGAACGGGCAATTGTTACAAACATTGCCGGCACAACGCGCGACACAATCGCCGAAACAGTTGAAGTTGGCGGCTTTCCGGTAACATTCACAGACACCGCTGGCATACGAGCAAGAACTACCTCAAAAGTAGAAAAAATAGGCCAGGCTCGCGCCCTTGGAGAAGCAAAAACAGCCCATATTGTGCTTTGGCTTATTGACTCAAACCATGCCATAAACCAAGATGATAAAAAAATAAAAGATATTCTTTGCAAATTAAAAACACAAGAGAAACTACTTGTGCTATTAAATAAATCCGACCTGCCGCAAAAGGCCATTGGAGTAAAAAAACTCATTGGCAAACTGCCATTGCTTAACATCTCCGCTAAAACAGGCAAAGGCATAAGCGAACTTGAAAAAAGGATACTTAAGCTTGCCGGCGTAAGCAATGCTTATAATCAAGAAGGCCTGCTTGTAAATGAACGGCAAAAAAACGGTTTGTTAAAATGCGCGGAAGAATTGCGCCTTGCCTGCACCGCACTTGAAAAAATGCCAGAAGAAATAGTTGCACTGCACCTGCGCTGCGCCCTTAGCTGCCTTGATGAGCTAACCGGCAGCAGCTCAACGCAAGACATTCTTGATAATATCTTCTCAAAGTTCTGCATAGGCAAATAAATGCGTCAAAAATTCGGACAAAATTTTCTAACCAGTAATCAAATTGCGCAAAATATTGTTGATGCTCTCAATATTAAAAATACCGATTTCGTTATTGAAATTGGCCCAGGCAAGGGGATCTTAACAGAAAAAATTGCGAAACTTGCCGGAGCACTTATAGCCGTAGAAATAGACCACAAATTAATTGCACCATTAAAGGCAAAGTTTGAGCAAAACCCCAGTGTTCAGGTAATAGAACAAAGCTTCCTTGACTTTACACTGCCAAAAAACAGAAATATTAAATTTATATCAAACCTGCCTTACTGTGTTGCTACGCCGATAATTGCAAAAATTTTGCCGCTTTCAAACTGGCAAAGCGCGGTTTTTATGGTGCAAAAAGAAGTGGGGGAGCGAATAACCGCCCAAAACGGAACCAGCGACTATGGTTATTTCTCGGTATTTTGTTCTTATTATGCGAATATTGAAAAGCTTTTTGTGGTTAAACCCGTCAGTTTTAGCCCGCCTCCAAAAGTTGACTCGCTTGTTGTGCGCCTTAACAACAAAAAGGCACTAAAAGTAGAAAACGGCTTCTTTGCTTTTGTAAAAGCGGCATTCTCTCAAAAAAGAAAAACTATTCTAAACTCACTTTCAAATTCCTTAAAAATTGAAAAAGAAGTGCTCTTACCCAAACTAATATCTGCCGAAATTACTCCAACCGACAGGCCCGAAAAGCTTTCTTTAAGCTCTTACCAAAAACTCTTTTCCCTGTTAAAATAATAAAACCAAAATGAGACCCAAAAAACAGCAAAAATACTTGTTAATTTTATTTGACAAATCTTACTAAAAAAGATATACTTTGCAAGTCAAAAAAACACATAAAAGATAAAACTTGGTAAAAGAATGGTATTAAAAAGTTATTAAGAACAATTCACAAAAGTTATTCACAGTTGTTAATAATTTTGTGTATTACTTCACTTTATTAAATCTATTTATTTTTGAGTGCATTTTATGAATTATCAAGAAATTTGGAAGTTAGCGGCAGACTTTCTTGGCTCCCAAATGGAGCCGGAAGCTTTCAACTTGTGGATAAAACCTGTTAAGGTGCTTTCGTTTGAAAACGGGGTTCTTATGCTTTCCGTACCAAATAAATATTTTTCTGAATGGCTAAAAGCAAATTACTTACAAAAAATAGAAGAACTTCTTTGCGACAAACTTGCACAAAAAATAAATATTGAATTTAAAGAAACCCAAGACCTTGCCCCAATATTAAAAAAAGTGGAAGACCTGCAAGAACCGCAGGAAACAAACACTTCACCGGAAGTTTTGGCGCACAATCCATTTAACCCCAAGTACACTTTTGACCGCTTTATTGTAGGCGGTGGTAACCGTTTTGCGCATGCGGCATGTGAAGCCGTGGCAAAAGACCCTGGCAAACTTTACAACCCTTTATTTATTTACGGCGGCGTGGGACTTGGAAAAACGCATCTGTTGCACGCGATAGGCAATCATGTTAAAAAAAATAACCCCTCGCTTAAAATACTTTATGTTACAAGCGAAACATTTATAAACGAATTTATCGACTCAATTCGTCACGAACGCTCAACAACTTTTCGCAATAAATACCGCAATGTGGACTGCCTGCTTATAGACGACATACAATTCCTTGTTGGTAAGCAAAGCTCACAAGAAGAATTTTTTAACACATTTAACGACCTGCACACTGTACACAAACAAATTGTAATAACGGCCGACAAACCGCCAAAAGAAATGCCACAGCTTCAGGAACGCCTCATATCACGCTTTGAGTGGGGTGTTGTTGCCGATGTTCAAGCGCCCGACCTTGAAACACGCATTGCCATAATGCGCGCAAAAGCCGCGGAAGAAAAAATTTCTATCCCTAATGATGTAATTTTACTAATCGCAACAAAAATTAAGTCCAACATTCGCGAACTAGAGGGAACTCTTCTTAGAATAACAGCATTTTCTGCTTTTACAGGGACCCCATTAACTGTTGATTCCGTACAAAAAATAATTAAAGATGTTGTAAGCCCTTCACAAGAAACAGCCCCAATAACAATTGAAAAAATTAAAAAAGTTGTAGGCAAACATTACAATTTAGATATTGTTGATTTGGTTTCAAAAAGAAGAACCGCATCTGTTGCCCTGCCAAGGCAGTTGGCGATGTACCTGGCAAGAACTCTTACAGACCAGTTTTCAACTACTGAAATTGGCGAATCCTTTGGCGGAAGAGACCATACAACTGTTTTGCACGCTTGCAACAAAATAAACACCGATCTTTCAAAAGATGCCTTTTTTTCGGCTTTGGTTAATAAAATTATTCAAGAAATCAGGGAAAGAGACGAAGAAGAATAGTTGTTAAAAGTTGTTAAGAATTTTTTTGTTTCTGTGTAAAAACGAAAAATAAAAAGTTTGTGTGCATAAGAAAAACTCTTTTACACAGTTTATTATCAATTAATTTATGTCTGTAAAGTTATATTTATCAAAGTAAATTTTAAACAACGAACACCTTATTAAGAAAATTTTGTTCGCCTACTACTACTACTGTTTTTATATCTAAATATAGGAGAGTTAAATGAAGATAATATGTGAAAAGGCAGAGCTTTTAAAGGGATTGCAAGTAATTCAAACGGTTGTTCCAACAAGAAGCACGCTCCCAGTGCTTTCAAACTTTCTTTTACAAACAGAGCAAGAAACTATAAAGCTTTCTTGTACAGACCTTGAAATAGGTGTTTCTTGTTATATTAAAGGTGAAATTGTAAAAGGTGGAGAAATAACAATACCTGCAAAAAAATTCACCGATATAATTCGTGAACTTCCCGAAGATAAAGATATTGAAATAAAATCAGATGATAATAATCAGATAAATATAAAATGTGGTAAATCAAACTTTAATTTAATGGGCCTTCCAAAAGCCGACTACCCATTACTACCTGACTTCCCGTCAGATAACAATTTTGAAGTAAAAAAAGAAGAATTTAAAGAAATGTTAAAAAAAGTTTCATATGCGGTTTCAAATGATGAAACCAGGTATGTTTTAAACGGTGTTTTTCTTATAGCAGAAAAAGGTGAATTAAAAATGGTAGCAACCGATGGACGCCGCCTAAGCTACATTTCAAAAGAAAACATAGATAAAAAAATTCAAAAAACAGTAATAATTCCAAGTAAGTGCGTAAACGAAATACAAAGAATTCTTTCACAAGAAGGAATGGGTGAAAAGCTAAAAGTTGGTGTTGCGCAGAATCAAATTGCTTTTAAAATTGGTTCAATTACAATGAGCTCACTTTTAATAGAAGGTACATTTCCAAACTACGAACAGGTAATTCCCAAAAAATTTGATTTACAGGTAAAAGTAAAAACAAAAGAAGCATTATCGGCGGTACGCCAAATTTCAACTATAGCAAACGATAAAACATCTTCAATACGCCTTTCATTTGGGAAAGGATTGTTGAGGTTCTCTTCATCTCAAGGCAATGGTTCAGGCGAGGTAGAAATAGATATAGACCATACGGGGCAGGCGTTAGATATTGCGTTTAACCCTGTTTTTGTAAATGACATCTTGAAAAATATAGATGAAGATGAAATAGTTTTTGAGTTAACTGGTTCGCTTAACCCTGCGGTAATCAGGCCGGTAACAGATAAAAATTATATTTGCGTTATAATGCCAATGAAGGTCTAAAATGGCCTTTCTTACTCCTAAAGAGATAATCACAAAAGTAAAAAATGGCAAGTTGCAGGCCGTAGAGAAAAAAGAAAATATCGACAAAAAATCCAAAGCTATACTTACCGCGCTTTTTGGCGAAACAATACCAACCGCGCTAAATGCATGGCAAAACGAGTTTAGTTATTTGGCGCCAGGTGCAAAAATAATTGGGTTTTATGATGGCAATTTGTTAATAGAGGTTGTTTCAAATACGCACCTGCACGCCATCATTTTAAATAAAAAGCGAATAATTGAAAAAATTAATCAATACTTTGGCGACTCCAAACCAATAAAAGGTTTAAAGTGCCATCTTAAATAACACCAAACAGAAATATTATTAGGGAGTAACAAATGGCAAAACAAGACATAGCAGTTCAACAATACGATGCATCAAAAATACAAGTACTAGAGGGGCTTGAGGCGGTAAGAAAAAGGCCCGCAATGTACATTGGCTCAACCAGCCTTTCCGGGTTGCACCACCTTGTATATGAAACCGTTGATAATTCAATAGACGAAGTTCTCGCGGGACATTGTAAAAACATAGATGTTGTAATTCACCCCGACGGTTCGCTTTCGGTGCTCGATGATGGCCGCGGCATACCGGTAGACCCTCACCCAAAGTATAAAAACAAATCAGCGTTGGAAGTTGTAATGACCGTGTTGCACGCGGGTGGAAAGTTTGACAAGGACTCATACAAGGTTTCAGGCGGGTTGCACGGCGTAGGTGTTTCTTGCGTGAACGCTCTTTCGGAATGGCTTAAAGTAGAGGTGTACCGCGATGGTAAAATTTATATGCAGGAGTTTCACCGTGGTAAGCCGGTAGAGGGTGTAAAAGTAATTGGCAAAAGCGACGACAGGGGTACAAAAGTAACATTTTTCCCGGACAGCGAAATATTTCCAGATACAAAATTTTCTTTTGACACGCTTTCAAACCGCTTGCGCGAGCTGGCATTTTTAAACGCAGGAACCCGCATAACCATTATAGATGAAAGAGAAGATAAAGAGCACACCTTTAATTACGAAGGCGGCCTTATAACTTTTGTAAAGTATTTAAACGCCAACAAAACAATATTGCATGATAAGCCAATTTACTTCAGCAAAGAAAAAGACGGCACAGTAATAGAAGTTGCTATGCAATACAATGATGCTTATAACGAGCAGATATTTACTTTTGTAAATAACATAAACACCATAGAGGGCGGCACGCATCTTACGGGGTTTCGTTCGGCGCTAACCCGTGTAATAAATGAATACATAAAGAAAAACGAGGTTTCAAAAATAAAAGACCTCTCTCTCTCCGGCGATGATGTGCGCGAAGGCCTTACCGCCGTAATTTCCGCAAAAGTGCCAAATCCTCAGTTTGAAGGGCAAACAAAAACAAAGCTTGGTAACTCCGATGTTGAAGGCATAGTAAAGTCAATTGTAAACGACGCGCTTGGCGCATTCCTTGAAGAAAATCCATCGGTCGCAAACAAGATTATAGAAAAAGCGGTGCTTGCCGCAGAGGCGCGTGAGGCGGCGCGTAAAGCCCGTGAACTAACCAGGCGTAAAGGCGCATTAGACAGCGCTTCACTCCCAGGTAAGCTTGCCGACTGCTCAGAGCGCGACCCGCAAAAAACCGAGCTATACATTGTAGAAGGCGACTCGGCAGGTGGCTCGGCAAAACAAGGAAGAAACCGCGCGTTTCAGGCCATATTGCCGCTAAAAGGTAAAATATTAAATGTAGAAAAATCGCGCATAAACAAAATGCTGACTAACGACGAAATTCGCACCCTTATAACGGCAATAGGTGCTGGTATTGGGCAGGAAGATGGACAAGAGGGTTTTGATATTGCAAAGTGCCGGTATCACAAAATAGTAATTATGACCGATGCCGATGTAGACGGCGCCCACATTCGCACCCTGCTTTTAACATTCTTTTATCGGCAAATGACACCGCTTATACAAAAGGGCTATATTTATATTGCCCAGCCGCCGCTTTATAAAGTAAAGAAAAACAAAAAAGAGCTTTACCTGCACTCCGAAGAAGAGTTAGACAAATTCCTTTTCGGCGAAGGCTTAGATGGGGTGGAGTTTTACACATTAAATAACTCAAAGGCATCAGAGCCGCTTGACCCCAAAAAACTTTTCCTGATGGTTCGTGACTTAAATGAAGTTGATAATCTTGCCAAAAAGTTAGAAAAGAAAAGTGTTTACTGGAGTGATTTTATTAAGTTTAGAAAAGAAGGAACAATGCCGCTTTACAGGGTGGAAGAAACCGCGGAGCCAACAGACCTGATTGATGAAAACAACTCAATTAATGCCCGTTATATATACTCTGATAAGGAATGGAAGAAGTTTAAAAATGAATTCATGCAAAAAAAATCTTTAGAGTTGCAAAGTATAGGCGAATTGCCGTTAGAAGTTTCCGATGAAGAACTTGGTTCGTCGGTAAAAGATTTGTGGGAACTTGCCCGCTTAGAAGTGTTGGCAAAAAAACTTGAAGTTTTAGGTATAAATATAGAAGAGTTTAGTGAACGCGGCGCAAAACCATTATACCGCATAAAAAAAGATGAAGATGATGTTTATGATTTGCACGCAAGCCGCGACCTGGTAGATAAAATAAGAGAATTTGGCAGAAAGGGCGCAAGCATTCAACGCTACAAAGGCCTTGGAGAAATGAACCCGGCACAGCTTTGGGAAACAACAATGGACCCTGTTAAACGTAAATTTTTACAGGTGAAACTTGAAGATGTGGTTGAAGCTGATAGAATATTTACCACTTTAATGGGTGACAAAGTAGAGCCGCGCCGTTTGTTCATTGAAACTCACGCTAATGATGTTAGAAACCTTGATATATAAAATTTGAAATTGATATAGGGAGTAAGAAAAATGGCAGATGAAAAAGAAACAAAAACGCCCCCGGAAGAAATTATGTTTAATCCAAACATAATACCGCGCAATATTGAAGATGAAATGAAAACCTGTTACATTGACTATTCAATGTCCGTTATTGTTGGGCGCGCATTGCCCGATATACGAGATGGCCTTAAGCCAGTGCATCGCCGCATTCTTTACACAATGAAAGAAATGGGTTTACGCCATAACACGGCTTACAAAAAAAGCGCGCGCGTGGTTGGTGATGTGCTTGGTAAATATCACCCTCATGGTGATACCGCGGTTTACTACGCAATGGTTCGTATGGTTCAAGAGTTTTCTTTGCGTTACCCGCTTGTAGATGGCCAGGGAAACTTTGGCAGTATAGATGGCGACTCTCCCGCCGCAATGCGTTATACCGAGGCTCGCCTTGCAGGCATATCCGATGAAATGCTTTCCGATATAGATAAAGACACAATAGATTTTACGCCAAACTATGACGGCTCACTTTTAGAGCCGCTCGTATTGCCGGCAAAAATTCCAAGCTTGCTTATAAACGGTTCTTCGGGTATTGCCGTAGGTATGGCAACGAACATTCCAACTCATAACCTTACAGAAGTAATTGACGGAATTTTTGCCTATATAGCTAATCCGGCAATAGAAGTTACAGAGTTAATGAAAATAATAAAAGGGCCTGATTTTCCAACCGCGGGTACTATACACGGCAGAGCCGGTATAAAGCAGTACTTTGAAACCGGCAGGGGCTCAATTAAAATTCGCGCTAAAACCGAAATAGAAGAAATGAAAGGCGGCAGAGAAGCCATAATAATTCGCGAACTTCCGTATCAGGTAAATAAAGCGAACCTCATTGAAACTATTGCGGGCCTTGTGCACGATAAAAAAATTGAAGATATTTCCGACCTGCGCGACGAGTCAGACCGCGACGGCATAAGGGTTGTAATAGAACTTAAGCGCGATGGCAATGCTCAGGTAGTATTAAACCAGCTTTATAAGCACACACAAATGTCAGTATCATTTGGCGTTATAATGCTTGCGCTTGTAAACAACAAACCAAAAGTTTTAAAAATGAAAGAAGTGTTGCATCATTTTATTGAGCATCGCAAAGTTGTAATTGTGCGCAGAACAAAGTTTGAGCTTGCCAAAGCCGAAGCCAGAGCGCACATATTAGAGGGTTTAAAAATCGCGCTTGACAATTTAGACGCGGTAATAAAAACAATTAAAGCATCTCAAGACACCGAAAGCGCCCGTATGCGCCTTATGGACAAGTTTGGACTTTCAAAACTTCAGGCACAGGCCATATTAGATATGAAATTGCAACAGCTTACCGGCCTTGAGCGCGACAAAATAGAGCAAGAGTACTTAGAGCTGATAAAACTTATAGCAAAACTGCGCGGCATACTTATTGATGCAAACAAAATACTAAACATAATAAAAGAAGAGCTTACCGCGATAAAAGAAAAGTATGGTGATGCTCGCAGAACAAAAATTATTGCCCAGGAACTTGGCGAAGTAAACATAGATGACCTTATACAAGAAGAAGATGTGGCTGTAACAATATCTCATGCGGGATATATTAAACGCTTGCCGATAAGCACCTATCGTTCGCAAAAACGCGGCGGCAGAGGTGTAACAGGCCAGGAAGTGCGCGAAGAAGATTTTGTTGATAATATAATCGTTACAAGCACCCACGCTCACCTGCTTATGTTTACAAATAAAGGCAGAATGCACTGGCTGCGGGTGTATGATATCCCCGAAGGCGGACGCACTTCAAAAGGTAAAGCAATAGTTAACCTCTTACAGCTTTCTTCGTCGGAAGAAAATGTAACCGCAACAATACCAATTCGTTCTTTTGCCGAACAGAAAGAAACATACCTGCTTATGTGCACAAAGCATGGAACTGTTAAAAAAACAGCACTTACAGAGTACGATAACCCGCGCAAGGCCGGTATAATTGCCATTGGCTTAGATGAGGGTGACACGCTTATAGATGTAAAACACACCGACGGTGATAAGCAGGTTATAATAGCAACTCGTCAAGGCATAGCCATTCGCTTTAAAGAAAAAGATATAAGGTCAATAGGCCGCTCCGGAAAAGGCGTGCGCGGCATACGCCTTTCAGAAAAAGATGAAGTTGTAGGTATGGAAGCAATAACTGAAGACGATGTATTTTTAACAGTCAGCACAAACGGTTACGGCAAACGCACCGAAGTTCGCAAGTATCGCCTGCAAACCAGAGGCGGCAAAGGTGTTATAAATATGAAAGCCACACAGGCAAACGGGCTTGTGGTTGGCATAAAAAAAGCAAACGATGGCAGCGAACTTGTGTTAATGACGGAAAAAGGCATAGTTAACCGACAGCCGCTT
>Ga0247840_10006524_pt1 | contig 16718 bp, 17 predicted proteins | sample LaCruzMarch2015__FD_192404 | JGI IMG/M metagenome (GOLD analysis project Ga0247840, IMG submission 192404) | Freshwater microbial communities from meromictic Lake La Cruz, Castile-La Mancha, Spain - LaCruzMarch2015_17m | ecosystem: Environmental > Aquatic > Freshwater > Lake | place: Spain... | reverse complement strand
ATGCAAGCTGGTGACCTACGATGCTTAGTTAGAAAGCCAGCAGTCAGGATAGTTGCAAAATATTAATATTTAAATGGTTTTATTACAATCGACCTGCCTCTACAAATATTTAAATTAAGGTACTTAACAACTCGATCACTGCGCTTGCCTTTGACCAAGGGGGCCGCTGGCTTGCCTCCGGCGGTAACGACGGGACCGTACTCTTATGGGATGGTATGACATTCGAACTTCCAGAGGTCCTGAAATGGACCCTGCCCGGGCATACGGGTGCGATCAATACGCTCGCCTTTGATCGAAGCGGGGACTGGCTTGCCACGGGAAGCGAAGATCACACGATTCGCTTATGGTACCTGCGGAACATGGAGTCCGCTCCACGTATCTTGCGTGGTCACAACGGCGCAATCTGGAGTCTCGCTTTCGATCCGGAAAGTCACTGGCTTGCAAGTGGAGATACCGAATTTACAGTACGACTTTGGGATTTACAAGATGTACAGAGCGAACCTCGGGTGCTGGCTGGACAGAAAGGACGAATCGATATGCTTTTCTTTGACCCGCAAGGTCGATGGATTCTAACGGAAACGGACTTTAACGGTTCGACATGGCTTTGGCAACTGACTGATCGGACAGCCAAGTCGAGAGTATTACCCACTCCAGAGGACGGCGCCGCCATCAGCGCCTTTGATTCTGGTGGCCATTGGCGTGCCACTATCAGTTTTGAAAATCGCCTGCAACTCTGGAAGCTGGATACTGAACCTGGGAATGAACCAGAACCTCTCAGCCTGGCAGGCCATCACGGAGTGCTTGCCACGATCCGCTTCGATCCGAAAGGTCGCTGGCTCGTCGCTGGCGGTTATCCTGGCGTTCCGTTCCTGTGGGACCTAAAGAATCCCGCCGCCGCGCCGCAAAAGTTGGGGCGTTTCAAACACCGCATTAGGGATCTTCTATGCGATCCCAATGGGCGCTGGCTCGCGGGTATTGGTGAGAGCAACGAAATAGCACTTTGGGATCTGGAGCATCTCGATCAAGAGCCAAAAGTGCTGTGGGGGCATAATAAAGAGGTCTTGAAGATTATTTTCGATTCGCAAAGTCACTGGCTCGCGAGCTGGAGTACTGACCAAACTGTTCGACTATGGAATCTGCGAAATCTCGAAGCTGCTTCACGACCCCTCCCAGTGATAGGAGATGACGTTGGGCCTATTGCTTTCGACCCTCTGGGCCGTTGGCTCGCCATAGGTAGTAACGATAAGACTGTGCTGTTATGGAATATTGAAAATACTAGCGCCAAGGTACAAAATCTGGGCCCTAATGACGGATATGTGGTAAGCCTCGGATTCGATCCTAAGGGGCGCTGGCTCGCTAGCGGAAGCACCGACCATAGGGTGCGTATGTGGGATTTAAGCCATCTGGAATCCGAGCCGCAAGTGTTAACTAATCACGAAGATATTGTCGGCAAGCTGACTTTCGATCCGAATAGTAAATGGCTTGCAACTGGAAGCAACGATGGGACCGTACTGCTATGGGACTTGGATATTCCCGAGCTACTGGATAAAGCCTGCGAAACCGCCGGACGTAACCTTACTCGTAAGGAATGGCGTGATTTTATTGGTGAGGTTCCCTACCAAATTACCTGTGGGCAATTCCCGAGTGGCAAATGATTCAGTCCGGAATTTCGATGCGAGGAAGACATATCGACCCAGGCGCGCTGCGTCTCGAATCATGTAACGATTATCCTAGTACCGCACGATGAAAATCATAAGGCCGTTTCTGAAGAGTGCGTTATACAATAGAATTTTCCTCACCTGTTCGGTTTTTTGCGATGCCCCTGCTTCGTCCTGCCCCTGTCCTCGTCACCGATCGCGAGCGTCGACAACTGGAATCGCTTGAGCGACAAGCGACCTGTCCACAGCAATTGGCCCTGCGGGCGCGGATTATCTTGCTGGCGGCTCAGAGTATCGGCGTGCGGCCGACGGCGGACCAACTCGGCATCGGTCGCTCCACGGTCCAGGGATGGCGGCGGCGGTGGGCCGAGAACCCCGACGCGAGCGTCGCGGAGCGGTTGTCCGATGCGCCGCGTTCCGGCACCCCGGCCACGTTTACCACCGAGCAGATCTGCACAATCGTCGCGCTGGCCTGCGAAGCGCCGCAAGACAGCGGACGGGCGATCACGCATTGGACGCAATGGGAGATCGCCGACGAGGCGATGAAACGGGGGATTGTCGATTCGATCTCCGCGCGCTCCATCGGGCGCTTTTTGAAAGAAGCGGACCTCAAACCGCATCGCTCGCAATACTGGCTGAAGGCCAAGCCCGACGCGCAGTTCGCGAAAAAATGCCAGGACATTTGCGAGGTCTACCGTCTCGCACCGGCGCGGGCGGCGGAGGGGATCAACACCAAATCGATTGACGAAATGATCGGGATTCAGGCACTTGAACGAATTGCTCCGACCCAGTCGATGACCTCGGGGCGCGTCGAGCGCCGCGAGTTCGAGTACATCCGCCACGGCACCCACACCCTGATCGCCGATTTCGATGTCGCGACTGGAGAGGTTGCTGGGCAACTCGGCCAGACTCGCACCGAAGCCGATTTTGCGCACTTCTTACTCCCCATGATCGCTGCGTGCTCGCAGTGCTCGCCAGCGTTGCTGTTGCACTTGGTCATGGACAATCTCAACACCCATTCCTCCGAGTCGGTCGAGCGTTTGGTGGCTGATAACATCGGCTTTGAAGGCGACCTCGGGATCAAAGGCAAGTGCGGAATTCTCCAATCCGTGGCAACCCGCCAAGCGTTCTTGGGCGACCCGACCCATCGCATCGTTTTTCACTTTACGCCGAAGCATAGTTCGTGGCTGAACCAGATCGAAAGCTGGTTCTCGATCTTGATACGCAAAGTCATTCGCCGAGGAAATTTCTTATCGGTCGATGACCTGTGCCAGAAAATCAACAACTTCATTGATTATTTCAACAAGACGATGGCTAAGCCATTCCGCTGGACCTACCAGGGAAAGCCGCTGATTGCCTAGATTGACATGGTCCGAGCACTTCCATCATGCGGTACTAGCAGCCGGATTTGGCGGGCGGTCGCCTGATCCACCGCGGCAAGCACCTGCTCCAGGTTGCTGGTGATGTCCCCTACAGTCGGGTTGATTTGGGCGAGTCCGATGCGGATCATGGGAATAGGCTCCTCAAGTAGGCGACGTAGGTCTCGTTGGCGCACAGGGTCTTGCCCGGCGCGTCGGAGAGCTTGGCTACCGGTTGGCCATTGGCTTCGACCAGCTTCATGACAATGTTCAGCGGTTCAAGACCCAGGTCATTGCCCAGGTTCGTGCCGATGCCGAAACCGGTCTGGATACGGTCGGCGAAATGGTCATAGATCGCGATGGCCCGAGGAAAGTTGAGGCTGTCGGAAAAGACCAGCCGCTTACCGACGGTGGGCACCCGCAGCTTCGCATAGTGGGCCAGCGCCTTTTCCCCCCAGACGATGGGATCGCCCGAGTCGTGCCGGAGGCCGTCGAAGAGCTTGGCGAAGAAGAGGTCGAAGTCCCGCAGGAACGCATCCATGGAGATGACATCCGTCAGCGCAATACCCAGGGCACCGCGGTAGGTCTCGACCCAGACCCCGAGGGCACGCTTCTGGAAGTCAGGAAGGGTGCCGCCCACGGCCTGGAAGAGTTGCAAGAACTCGTGGGCCATGGTGCCGATGGGAACGAGGCCCAGCCGACGGGCGAGATCCACGTTGCTGGTACCCTTGAACCAATTGGTGCCCTGGGCCTTCAGGGTGGCAACGACCTCTTCTTGCCAGATGCGAAAGGCCCGACGCCGGGCACTGAAGTCGAAGACCTCGAAGGGCGTTGCGCGCGGCCGTACCGCGTTGGCCAGGTCGATCTTGGCTTGGAGGCGTTCGCGCCCGACGGTCATGACCGCTTCGCGATCGTTGCCGACCAGGCGCCGGAAATAGAGTTCGCTGACGATCGCCAGCACATAAATCTCGAACATCGTTACCTGGGGAATCGGGCCGCGTGCCTCAATGACGAGATCGCCGCCCTCGGTGTCGATGACCACGTGGCGATCGAGAAGCCGGAAGTTTTCCAGGTAGTCGATGAACCAGGGCGACATGAAGTAGAGGCTGCCTAAATAGCCCAGCTCCTCCCAGGTAAAATGAAGGGAACTCAGGGCCTTGACCTCCCGACGCACGTCGCCGACCAGTTCGGCCAGGGGGAACGCCGGGTTGTTGCGGCATTTGAAGCGATAGACCGCCGGGACGTCCGGCACGGACTTTACCATCGCCTGGAGCATCGTGAATTTGTAGAGGTCAGTATCGAGAACGGACTGGATAATCATGGCGGTCTCTTTAGTTGCATATCGCCACTAACGAGTAGTTGGCTTCGCTTGGCCCGGCCGGGCGGCCAAATTCAGATCGTGCGGTCGAAAATGGTCATCTCCTTGGCGCGATAGAGCTGTGCCGGGCGGTTCTGCCCCCCCTTGAAGGCGCCCGAAACCTCCTCGACGAAGCCCAGTTCTCGCACCTTGCGGCGGAAGGAACTCTTATCGAGGGGGGTTCCTAGCAGCCGCCCATACAGGTCTTGCAGTTCCGACAGGGTGAATGTATCGGGTAGCAGAAAGACCGGCAGCGCCGAGTAGGCGGCTTTGTTCCTGATCCGCTCGACGGCGGCACCGATGAGGGTGGCATGGTCAAAAGCCAGGGGCGGCAGGGCGTCCACCCGAGCGAGCAGGTCGGCTGGCCATTGCTTCATGGTTTCCCGATCCTCCAGGGCCACGTAGCAGACGCTGACGGACCACCCGCGGGGATCACGGCTTGGGCCAGAGAAGGTGGCCAGTTGCTCCAGATAGCGGACGTCCTTGCCCGCTTTGGTCTTGAGCACACGGCGGGCGGCGGCGGCCGTGTTGTCGTCCTCCTCCGGGTGAACATACCCCCCCGGCAGCGCCAGGGCTTCCTTGTAGGGCGCGGCGTCGCGGCGGATCAGGCCGACGCGCAACCCGTTCGACAGGCTGCTTTCAAGGTCGACGGTGAGCAGGGCTACATCGACCGTGACGATGATTTTGGAGTGCATGGCAAGGTCCGATTTCATGTTCATGGAGGCATCCTAGCATCGTTAGTTGCATCGCGCCACTAAAAATAGTTGCACGTCGCCACTAACTGTGCTTTACTGCTCTTAGTGGCATGCTGCCACGAACTAGCCAAGGAGACTGCCATGAACAAGAAGACCCACCTGGTCGTTATCGATCCACAGAACGACTTCAGCGACATTCCCGGCGCAGCCCTTCCCGTCGCTGGCGCCAGCGCGGACATGCAGCGGCTGGCCGCCTTCATCGACGCCAACGCGCCGCGCCTCGACGACATCCACATCACCCTGGACTCCCACAACCCGGTGGACATCGCACACCCCGCTTGGTGGGTGGACGCCAATGGCGCCGCGCCGGCCCCGTTCACGGTGATCGGCGAGGACGACGTGGCGGCCGGTCGCTGGCGGGCCCGTCTGCCCGAACTCCAGGCCCGCAGCGCGCAGTACGTGAAGCAACTCGCCCGTGCCGGACGCTACGCCCTGGTGATCTGGCCCGAGCACTGCCTGATCGGGACCTGGGGCCACAACGTCGAGGCCGAGGTGATGGCGGCCCTGAACCGTTGGGCTCGCTCCCGGCTGGAGGTGGTGGACTTCGTGACCAAAGGTTCTAACCCCTTCACCGAGCACTACAGCGCTGTCCAGGCGGAAGTCCCGGATCCGGCGGACCCCTCGACCCTGGTGAACACCCGGTTCATCGAGACCCTGGCTCAGGCCGACGAGATTCTGATCGCTGGCGAGGCCCTGTCGCACTGCGTGGCCAACACGGTCCGGGACATCGCCGGCAACTTCGGCGACGAGAACATCAGGAAGCTCGTGCTCCTGGAGGACTGCTCCAGTCCGGTCGCGGGCTTCGAGGGCCTTGGTCAACAGTTCGTCGCCGAGATGACGGCGCGCGGCATGCGCGTCATCAAGTCTGGCGCTTATTGAGAGGAAGACGCCATGAAACTGAACGACATGCAATCCGGCAAGGCGGCGGGGTTCAACTTCTCGGGGGTTCGTCCCGAGAAGCTGGGTGCGACCGAATACACCCTGGTGACCGTCGTCACCGACAAGACCGGCAGCGTTACTTCGTTTGCCACCGAGCTACTGGCGATGAAGCGGGCGGTGGTGGACGCGTGCCGAAAGAGTCCCAGGTCAGCCTACCTGCTCCTGCGACAGGTGGAGTTCAACACGGTGGTGGACGAGGTCCACGGGTTCCTGGAACTGACCGACATCGACCCGGCCAGCTACCGGGAGCCGACCACAGGCGGCATGACGGCACTCTACGACGCGACCTTTGCCGCGGTAACCGCAACTCGGGCTTACGGCAAAACGCTCACGGACGCCGACTTCGGGGTCAATGCGATCGTGTTTGTCATCACCGACGGCGACGACAACACATCCCGTACCGGGACCGCCAAGGCCATCGCCCGCGAGGTGGCTGAAAGCGTCAAGAGCGAGGCCCTGGAGTCGCTCCGGGTGGTGTTGATTGGCATCAACGTCGGCCAGTATCGGGCGAAGCTTAAGTCCTTTGCCGCCGCGGCGGGGATCGACCAGTACGTGGACGCTGGGGAGGCGACGCCCGGGCGGCTGGCAACGCTGGCCCAGTTCGTTGCCACGTCCATCGCGTCACAGTCCCAGAGCCTGGGCACTGGCGGGCCCAGCCAAGCACTGGTCTTCTAAGGGCGGGACGATGGCCACCGACAGCTACTTCGTTATCGGCTCGAACCACCAGTCGGCGGGGATGCCATGCCAGGACTACGCCCTGCACGGGGCCCGGTTCGGCATCGTCGCCGACGGTTGCAGCGCCTCTCCTGGCCGCCCGGACATCGGGGCGCGTCTGGCGGCCCTCGGCCTTGCCCGCGCATTCGCGATGGACTCGGCGGGTAGCCGCTCTCCCGAACCAGCCCTGCTTGCCGGTCTGCGCGACGCCTTGGAGTCCGGCTGGGTGGGCCGGGACGATTTGCTGACCACGGTCGGCGGTTTTCTGGTTGGAGCAGACGGTCTTCAGGCTTGGCTATGGGGCGACGGGGTGATGTTCGCTGTCTTCGCCGACGGAACCACCGAAATCCGCGTAGTGACCGCAGAGGACAACGCACCCTTCTACCCGATCTACCTGCTCCAGCCGGACGGCCCGCGCCCGCCGGCCGTGGTGAACGAGCAGCCGCTGGCCAGGGCGACCTGCTTGCACTGGGATCTGCGCGGCGATCCCCGACCGCTTGCGACCTTCATTATGGCCACCGACGGGCTCGCGCAGCTCCAGGGTATGGACACCGAGCTGGCCGCGGCCGAGATGGCAGCGTTTCGGACCACGGCCGGCGCCTTCCTGAAGCGCCGGGCCATCCGCGCCCTGCGGGCAGCGCCTCCCATCGATGACATTGGACTGGCAGCCTACCATGAAGATCCTCGCTGAAAACAAGGGCTGGGTAACCCTCGAATCCCGCCATGTCATTGCTGCTGGCGGCGAAGGGACGGTCTATGGCCGGGATGGTGATGCCTTCAAAATCTACCACCAGCCCCGCGACCTGGCCGGCAAGATCAGACTGCTGAAAGGACTGGACCACCCCGGCGTCATTGCGCCCAGAGGCATCCTGGAGGACGAGCGGGGCCGGTTCGTCGGCTACTGGATGCGCCGCGAGGCCGGTGAGGCACTGCCCAACCTGTTCGCCAACGCCTGGCGGTACACCAACGCCTTTGGAGCGGCAGAAACGCAGGCAACAGCGGGAGCGATGCGCGAGGTGGTGGGATTCGCCCATAGCCGCGGGGCCTTACTGGTGGACGCCAACGAGTTCAATTGGCTGGTCGCGGGCTTAGGCACCAAGAAACCTACGCCCAGGCCGGTGGCCATCGACGTGGACTCCTGGCAGATCGGCCGCTACCCCGGTACGGCGCTGATGCCTTCCATCAAAGACTGGCAGGCCAGCGGATTCTCGGAGAATACGGACTGGTTCGCCTGGGGCGTAGTGACCTTCCAACTCTTTACGGGCATCCACCCCTACAAGGGCACGCATCCAAAGTACGGCCGCGGCGAGTTGGAAGCGCGGATGCGGGCGAACGCCTCGATCTTCGATGCCGGCGTGCGCCTGAACGCGGCCGTGCGCGATCCGTCCGCGATCCCGGCTGGACTGCTCGCCTGGTATCGGGCCGTCTTCCGCGACGGGGTGCGTTGCCCACCGCCGCCGCAGTTCGGCATCATTGCGGCCCCGACGGCGAAGATCGCCCCCATCTCCAGTCAGGACGCCGTGGTGACGATCAGCCGGTTGCAGCGCGCCCGGCCAGCCCCGCCGGTGCCGCCGCTCCAGGCAAACCGGATGGCCCATGATCGGCTGGTGAGGCTCGGTGGCCGGTGGTTCGCCGTGGTGAATGACTCGGACCGCGGCCTGGTGGAACTGGATGACTCCGGCTTCGTGAAGGCCCAGTGGCCGGTGATCGCCAATGCAACCCGGTTCTACCGCACCGGTGCCCTGTCCTGGTATCTCGGGCAGCCTTACCTCCTGGCCGTCGGTGAAGCGGTGAGCATCTTTCCGGCTCCATTCCTCAAGTCGGCAGGACGGGTTCTGGATGTGTTCACTGATAGTGGGGCCTTCGCCCTGGTCTTGACGTTCGATGAGCGTACCGGACAAGCTCGCCGGCGGACGGCCTGGCTTCAGTCCGGCACCTGGCAGGAAGCGGAAGTGGCGGACACGGAGGAGACCTTCATCAACGCCGCGGGCACGGGCTCCGGCGTGGTTGCCCACATCCCCGACAACGGCGAACTGCGGGTGTATTCGGTTCGGTCACCGAACTGGCGACCTATCCAATCGGCGTTGATCCGCGCCGATATGACGCTGGAGGCATTGGACGGCGCGATCGTGTTTTTTGACGGCGGTGAGGGCTTCCGGCTGCAGCTCAGCACGTTACGCTAGATGCGTTAGATACGCTGCCGATGCCTACTTCGGGTTGCGGTGAGCGCTTCGCCAGTGGCCCACTGGCCCCTTGCCTGCGTAAAGCGGTCGGTAAGCTCCCGCGGTCGAGCGGCGGTCCATGGCCGTTTCCGTCCGTTGGGGCGAGGCCCACGACCATGCCCCTCGCCAGAGTCCGAGCCTGGCCCAGGGCCATCGCCGATGTACAAAGCGACCGGTTCCTCGGTCGCGGTGGCCACGTAGACCACGCGGCCATCGACGCTGGTGCTCGCCGCCTCGTCGCGCTCGCGCTGGCGCAGCGTCGGCAAGCGCTCGTAGCGGATCTTGGCAACCAGCTTGCGCGCGTCCGCGACCGCGCCAAAACAGCGCAGGAATTCGCCGCAAAATACGCCGCCCCCAAGGCCACGGCCACATCCTGCTGCTGCCACTTGCGCGGTTCCACCGGCAGAGCCTCCTTCAACTTGCGCTAGACCAACGGGATGCGCGATGACCCGCCGGTCAGCACCGCGGTATCGACCGCGAGCCCTTGGCCCTCGGCCGCGCGCACTAGGTTCGCGGTCAGACGTACCATGGTGTCGACCCGCGCGGCGATGAGGCCCTCGAAGGTCTCCCGCGTCAAGGTGTGCCGGAAGACACGCCCCTCTCCCACCAAGCTGCTGAACAGCGCCTTGTCGTGGGCGGAGAGGTCCTCCTTGTGCTTGCGGCAGTCACGCAGAAGCCGCACCCGCCCCTGGCCGTTGAGCGGCGCGCCCCATTGACGCTCGGCGTCCTCGTCACACCAGTCGTAGAGAGCCTCGTCGAAGTCGTCTCCGCCGCAGCGTCGCAGATCCTTGGGCGGCATGGCCAACTCGAAGCCGTCGGCCTCCTGGCGTAGGAGGGCCAGGTTGAAGGTGCCGCCGCCGAGGTCGTAGACCAGGACATGGCGCCCGACCTTCAGGCCGGCGCGGCTATAGGCGAGGGCCGCCGCGACCGGTTCTTCCAGGGTCTGCACCTGGGTGAATCCGGCGAGCCGCGCCGCCTGCTCGATCGCCTCGCGCTCCATTAGATCGTAAGGTGGCCGGACAGGTCACGACGGCGCGCTCGACCGGGCACGGAGGGCGTCTTCTCCTCACCCTCGGCGTTTCTGATGACCCTGGCCTCGCCGGTGCGCGGGTCGACCCAGGCCATGCTGCTGGTGGTGGTGCCGAAGTCGATGCCGATGGTGGCCGCGCTCATCGTCGGTTCTCCTGTGTTCGTATCCCCGGGCCCAGGGCTCGATTCCTGGGCAGGCCACGAGGATTCTGGCCGGGCCAGCCGCCGCGCCGGCCTGAGCGCCGAGTCGGCCACTGAGGGCCGCCACCCGGTGCGGCCAAGCGTCGGCGGCTTGGGCGAACTTCTTCCAGGCTTTCGGCGGCAGGATCGCTACCACCAGGGCGCGGTCGGTCTGGATGCCGATCTTCAGCCCGGCCTGCACCTGGACGGGCGTCGGTAGCTGGGAAAACTTCACGGTGAGTTCGAGACGGCCGGACACGAAGTTCTCCGCGTGCAAAGGGGCATCCTGGGGCAGGTCGGGCGCCGGGGCGGCAGTCTGCGGTGGGCGCGGCGGCGGGACCTCCCCGCGCAACAGCGACGGCGACCTGGACCCTGGTCATGTCCTTGCCGCTCTTGATGGTGCGGGCTACGGGATCGCCACCCAGGCGACCGTACAAATTGGCGATCAGGCTCATGAGGTGGGTCCTTGGTTAACGGCGCTCTTGTGGTGATTCTTGCCCAACCCCTGGAACCTGGGGGCGCGGCAGTGGGATCTCGCAACGGCGCGGGGGCCTCGCCCCCGCTGCCCAAGCCCCGGCCGACGCCCCCCGGTGGCTGGCACCCCCTTACTGCGGGAAGGCCAGTGCCTCCACCAGCTTGCTGATATACCAGTCAATAGCAACGTTACCGCCGCTGGCCGCCCAGGTGGCGAAGTTCGGATAGGTCCAGGCGACATTGTTCCACTCGGTGGGGTGGCGCCAGGTCTCCGGTACGTCGAGCGCCCAGGGTTCGTTGGCGGCGGTGCGGTAGTAGCGACCCTGGGCGGGGTTGGAGGCGTCATTCAGGGTGCCGAACAGTTTGAGATTGGCCTTGGCGGTCGGCGGATGGTCGACCAGGTGCACCTCCAGCCCCCGTTGCGTGGTGCGGTAGATGAACGGGTTGAAGGGGGCCGCGCCGAGCTGCGTCGCCGTCACCGGCTGCTTGAAGTGGATGTTGAGCTCCATCGGCACTGCCGCGGTGCGCGCGCATTTGACCACGGTGTTCATCATTGAGCAGGGGAAGGGCTGTCGGGTGTTGGTCAGGGTTGTGACGTTGGGCGACAGGATGAAGACCGCCTCGGTCTGGCCGCTCTCCATCGGCAGCACCACCGGGGCCTGATTGTTGATGCTCAGGGTGGTCGCCGTCGCGTCGATGGCGTCGCGGCTCAGTCCCTGAAGGTGCAAGCCGAAGCCGTTGTCGGAGCCCGCACCGCGGGCCCGGATTTCATACATCAGCTTCAGATCGACGATCTCGTTCTGGGCATTCAGGGTCTCGACCGTACGGTAGGCGACCACCAGGTCGTTCATGTCGAAGTCGCCCTTCTTCGGCCACAGGTCCTCGAACGCCAGCGAGCCGAAACCGGTGGCGCTGGGGTAGAAGCGCCGGGCCGCCCGCGTCGGGTCCTGCGGGAAGGCGTCCAGGGCGTCTGGGATGCTGTCGCCGTCGGTGTCCAGAACCACCGTCTTGATGAGCGATTGCACCTGGCTGCGATCCACCGCGGAGAACGGCGTGACCTTGATGGCAATCACCACGTCATTGAAGTCGTTGTCGGAGCCCCCCCCTGCCGTGCGATTCATGTCCTCAAAGCCCAGCACCAGCAGCCCGTCTTCGGGTTTGGACAGTAACACCGTATGCGCGTTGAGGTTGGGCACCGCGACCGTGGGCTGTTCCGGGTTGAGGCCCTTGAGCGAGGTGAAGATGGCGCTGGCCGACTGGTAGGGGTTGACCGCCTTGCCGTTCCAACCGTCGCCGACGATGGTGAAGCCGACCGCGCTGCCGGCCTTGAACTTGCCGAGCTGCACGCCATCGCCATAGCGCATCGACCCTTGCGGGGGGAGCGAAAAGTTGGGGAACAGAATCTTGGTGTTGAGCTCCCCGGCGCTCTTTGGCTTGTTGCCCGGGTCGTAGGTAAAAAAGCCGACCGCGTTGCGGTAGCCGGCGCCCTCGTCGAGGAACACCACCGAAATCTCGGCGTCTTCGAGCAGCACGACATTAGCCCCCAGATCGTCGGTGATGAGCTTGGCGTCGTTCTTTTGGATGTCGATGCGTTCCGGCAGCCGTTTACGAATGTCGGCCAGCAGGCTGCCGGGCAGCGTGGCGCTCAGATCGACTAGCGTGCCAGGGACGCCAAGGCCGTCGTAGGTGTCGAAATACTGCCAGGTGGTCACCGCCTGGCTGGGGGATACCACCGTGGCGAGCGCCAGCGCGGCCACGGAAGGGGCAAGGAGATGACGGTAATACATGGATAAGCACCTGCGGTGAAGAGGATTGAAACGCGGAGCTGTTGGCGCCAATGGGCGTCCTAGGAGGGCCGAGCGGGGCCTTACTGCTCCACCTGTCCGAATTGCACCACCACCGTGTCGCTGCCCGAGGCGATGCTGACGCCTGCCTGGTCGGTGTGCAGGTGGATGCTGACGCCGCGCTCACTGTGGAGCCACAGGTCATTGCTGCTGACCGCGGCGGTTGGGGCGTCCGCCAGGTCGCTGACAAAGGGGCCTTCCAGGTCGGCAATGTCGGTGAGCCCGAGCACCTCGCCGCTGATGATCGCCTTGACCCCCTTGGCCCCACCCACACCCAGACCATTGAGCAGGACCTCGTAGGTCTGGCCCTGGTAGCTCAGGAGCGCCTGGCCCAAGGGGGCGCCGCCACCATCGGCGATGGTCAGTGGGGCAAAGGCGACCAGGGCAGTTTCGGCGGCCGCGGCACGGGCGGCACCGGCGCCGAGCAGTAAGGCCAGGACGGCACCGGCCAGCGGTGTCAGGGGGCGATTTCTCAGCATGGCGAGCGTCTCCAAAAAGGTCTATGAACGATTATTCGGTGTAAGCGATCGCCTGGTCGATGATCGCCAGGGTCAGGGTGTCCTCGCGCTCGGCGGTGCGCACAACCACCACGACCTCCGTGAGGTGGGCCGGCAACTGCATGTCCGCGGCGTAGTTGCCCGCCGCGTCGGTGAAGCCGTTCTCCAGCAGTCGCAGGCCGTTCGGACCCCGGCTGTAGAAGCTCAGCAGGGCGGGGCCGCCGTCGCTGCCGGCCAGGACGATATCGACCGTGGTCAGGCGGCTGGTGTCGTAACGAAAGCCAGCCTGGTCGGTGGTGGCGGCCGACACCGTGGTGTTCCAGGCACCGGCGGCCAGCACCAGCGCCATCAGGAGGGAGTTGACCAGGGAGCTAGGACGGGCGTTGCGGTTGAACATGGTGGCTGCTCTATGGTGGGGGTTGCTGGGTGCTTGCTAGAGCTATACAAATCCTGTGCCAAGGTTAAAACATCGACTTAAACTTATGATTATTAATAAGTTAACATCACGCAGACGGAGCCTTGAGGAGCGCTCAGGCAGGGGCTGACTGCCAGTGCGGCAGTGCCACCCGGGCAGTGGCTGCCAAACTGGCGGGCGGGGCGGTGGGGACACGCGCCGGAAAGGAAACAGCGGCGTCGAGAAAGGTTCGCCCGATGGTGGCGATGCGGCGCGGCTTGCCCTGCACGGTCACGTAGGCCCCGGGGTCACACTGCACGCGCGTATGGACGTTCAGGATCTTGCGCTGGATCTTGTCGAGCCGCAGGCGGCGTAGCGGCGGCAGTCCCGCCTGGAGATAGATCGCGAGGCCCGCGGCCCCCAAGTCCTTCTGCATCCTCTCGGTGGCCAGCCGGCCCCACTGGGGCTGCGGCAAGGAGGTCACGAACAGCAGCTTGGGCAGGCGGTCAAGATTTAGTCTGTGAGGACCGATGGTGCTCGATTGCCGACAGTCCGGCAGGCTGCGTCCCCGACACCCGATCACCGCTGATCGGCCTCTCGGTGACCCTCACGGCACCGATCGCCATACTGCCCCAGCAGGCCCACGCCGTCCTGCAGGGCGGCTGGCTTGCCAACAGGCTTAGTTGGTTGCAGCGAGCTAGTACCGCATGATGGAAGTACTCGGACCATATCAATCTAGGCAACCAACGGCTTTCCCTGGTAGGTCAAGCGGAACGGCTTAGCCATCGTCTTGTTGAAATAATCAATGAAGTTGTTGATTTTCTGGCACAGGTCGTCGACCGATAAGAAATTCCCTCGGCGAATGACTTTGCGTATCAAAATCGAGAACCAGATTTCGATCTGGTTTAGCCACGAACTATGCTTCGGCGTAAAGTGAAAAACGATGCGATGGGTAGGGTCGCACAAGAACGCTTGGCGGGTTGCCACGGATTGGAGAATTCCGCACTTGCCTTTGACCCCGAGGTCGCCTTCAAAGCCGATGTTATCAGCCACCAAACGCACGACCGACTCGGAGGAATGGGTGTTGAGATTGTCCATGACCAAGTGCAACGGCAACGCTGGCGAGCACTGCGTGCACGCAGCGATCATGGGGAGTAAGAAGTGCGCAAAATCGGCTTCGGTGCGCGTCTGGCCGAGTTGCCCAGCAACCTCTCCAGTCGCGACATCGAACTCGGCAATCAGGGTGTGGGTGCCGTGGCGGATGTACTCGAACTCGCGGCGCTCGACGCGCCCCGAGGTCATCGACTGGGTCGGAGCAATTCGTTCAAGTGCCTGAATCCCCGTCATTTCGTCAATCGATTTGGTCTTGATCCCCTCCGCCGCCCGCGCTGGTGCGAGACGGTAGACCTCGCAAATGTCCTGGCATTTTTCCGCGAACTGCGCGTCGGGCTTGGCCTTCAGCCAGTATTGCGAGCGATGCGGTTTGAGGTCCGCTTCTTGCAAAAAGCGCCCGATGGAGCGCGCAGAGATCGAATCGACAATCCCCCGTTTCATCGCTTCGTCGGCGATCTCGCGTTGCGTCCAATGCGTCATCGCCCGCCCGCTGTCTTGCGGCGCCTCGCAGGCCAACGCGACGATCGTGCAGATCTGCTCCGTACTGAACGTGGGCGGGGTGCCGGAGCGCGGCGCATCGCATAACCGTTCCGCGACGCTCGCATCAGGGTTCTCCGACCACCGCCGCCGCCACCCTTGGACCGTGGAGCGACCGATGCCGAGTTGGTCCGCCGTCGGCCGCACGCCGACACCCTGACCCGCCAGCAAGATAATCCGCGCACGCAGGGCCAACTGCTGTGGACAGGTCGCTTGTCGCTCAAGCGACTCCAGTTGTTCACGCTCGCGATCGGTGACGAGGACAGGGGCAGGACGAAGCAGGGGCATCGAAAAAACCCGAACAGGTGAGGAAAATTTCCATTTTATTAATAACTTTTCAGAAGCGGTATTAGGATTTTCATCCTGCGGTACTAGGCTCAGAATCATTCACCGACGCGATTGGTCACCATAGGGACGCGACCCGTACCTCAGCGCGGTGTCTGGGCGTCCGAGGTCCAAGCATAGAGTTGGTTCGCCGCGCGTTCTGCCCACAGGTTGATCGCATTCTCGGCATCGCCCAGGGTCCATTGCGCGGCGGCCTTGATGTGGCCGCCGCCAACTTGGCGGTCCGCCAACGCTGCAAGCAGTTCGCCGCTCCGGGAGTCCACCACCTTCGCCGCGCCCTCAGCCGCGCCCACGAAGGGAAAGCTGCCGGTCGCCAGGTAGCCGACGGTACTGAGTGTGCGCGCTTGGGGCACTGCCATGGTAATAGTCCGCAGCCCCGGGGTCGCCGCTCGGGCATCGGTCAGTGCGACCTGTATCCTCATGACTCCAGCCCCTGGCCGATCGGTGAGTTGGAACCTGGTACCCAACCTCTCCTTCAACACCACATAGAAGGAGTCCGCGAGCTGCTGCGCAGCGGCCGCGGAGATCTGTGATTCGGCGCTGGAGACGATGATCACTGGGTCCACGATGACCTTGCGGTACTGACTCCAGCGGGCCCCGGAGTTGACATAGCGCAGATAACTCTGGCCCGCTCCGCCAGGGGTGAGTTTCCAGCAGACGGGGCCGAAAAAGCTGCAGATCGCCGTGCGGTCGCCGATCGATGCCTGCAGGGTCGTTGCGCAACCCGTCAGCAGCAACGGCGTCCCCGCAATCAGGGCGAGGCACCCGCAAAGGCATAGGAAGGCCAGCCGCATGACGGGCCGAGTCAGGGCAAGTCGGAGCCGATTGAACATCGCAGGAGAACGCGTGGCAGGTGGTAAATACCGTAAACGGTAAACTATAAGTTATTCGGATGCAACAGATCGCGATCATTAAGCTTTGTGAAGACGATCGAAGGACACGACCTGGTCGAAATGAACAATACGACGCTGACCAGCCCCATGGTACGCGCTGATTTTGGTTCCAAGACCAACAGGGCACTGTGGCTCGACTTTGGCCATTTTTCCGCCTGGCCATAGGCATGATAATCAACGCGTTATCTTGGACGGAAAAAATTAGCAGGGAGTCTTCGCCGGGGTTCGCATCGGTCCCGCTGCTGCCTAACCCCATCCTAATTTTTCGTGCTTTTATGTTTCACTGAAGTTTCCTGCTTTCAATTACGCCACAAGCTTCATAACCGCCGCGATCAGCGGATTTTGTGTCGGTTTGCCAGGATCCGCGCAAGCGATACCGAAACCCTCGCCGCCGAGGTCTTGGGCGAGC
>Ga0247840_10006521_pt1 | contig 16723 bp, 15 predicted proteins | sample LaCruzMarch2015__FD_192404 | JGI IMG/M metagenome (GOLD analysis project Ga0247840, IMG submission 192404) | Freshwater microbial communities from meromictic Lake La Cruz, Castile-La Mancha, Spain - LaCruzMarch2015_17m | ecosystem: Environmental > Aquatic > Freshwater > Lake | place: Spain... | reverse complement strand
TGGCCGTTTTGCAAGGTTCAGATATACTTGAGAAATTCCGATTGCTTTGACAGTCAGCGTCTCAGCGGATATAAGTCTGCGCCCCGCACGGAACACCTGACAACCATGACCACGCACCGGATTTTGATCGTGGATGACTCCCCCGTCATCTGCAAGTCGCTCGAGGACCGGCTGCGCAGCAAAAGGCACTCGGTGACGGCATGCGCATCGCTTGAGGCGGCGGAGAAAAAGCTGGCGACCAGCGTTTTTGATCTGGTTTTTTTGGACGTCGAGCTTCCGGATGGGGACGGGCGGGATTTTCTCGAAAAGATATCCGAGCTGTCGCCGGTCCCGCTCGTGATCATGATCACGGCGAACACGACGATCAAAGTGGTGGTCGACTGCATGCGTTCGGGGGCGTTCGACTACATCACGAAGCCGTTTTCGATCGGGCAGATCGACATTGCGCTGAAAAAGGCATCCGACTTCCAGCGCCAGGTCAAGGTGACAAATTTCCTGAACCGGGACCATGCGGATTCGCTCAAGATGATCGGGGACAGCCCGGCGATGCGCCTGTTGCGGGACATGATTTTCCGGGTGGCCAAGACCAACGCAACCGTCATGATCTGCGGGGAGAACGGCACGGGAAAAGAGCTCGTCGCCAACGAAATTTTTCTCCACAGCCAGCGGGTGAACCGCCCCTACATCAAGGTCAACTGCGCGGTCATTTCCGAAAAGCTGATCGAGAGCGAGTTTTTCGGGCACGAGAAGGGGGCCTTCACCGGTGCGACCGAGCAGCGCGACGGGCGGTTCGAGCTGGCCGATGGCGGCACGATTCTGCTGGATGAGATCAGCGAGATTCCGATCGCCCTCCAGGCGAAGCTGCTGCGGGTGCTGCAGGAGCGGGAGTTCGAGAGGGTGGGGGGCAACAAGACGATCAAGGTGGATTTGAGGGTTCTGGCAACGACGAACCGCAACCTGAAAAAGGCCGTGGAGAACGGGAGCTTCCGCGAGGATCTCTACTACCGGCTCAACGTCTTCCCGGTGAATGTCCCGCCGCTGCGCGAGCGGGTGGAAGATATCAAACCGCTGGCAGAATTTTTTTTCCAGCTTGCGTCGAAGCAGAACGGGCTCAAGTCGTCCGGCCTGTCCGACGGGGCAATCTCGGGGCTGATGCGCCACCGCTGGCCCGGCAACGTGCGCGAGCTCCAGAACGTGATCGAGCGGGCCTGCATCCTGGCCGAGGACGGGAAGCCGGTCGGCTTCGACCTGATGGGCCTCCCGTCCGATTCCCAGAGCCGCCCGGCGCCGGAAGCTCCGCCCGCCGCCGCGCCTTCAGCTGCCGCGCCTTCAGCTGCCGCGCTGCCCGCTGCCGCGCCGGCCCCCTTGCTTGGGCAGCCGCTGCGCGAGTTGGAAAAAGCGGCGATTTTGCAGGCGCTGGATCTCAGCGGAGGGAACCGCACGAAAGCTGCCGAAGCGCTGCAGATCAGCATTCGCACCCTCCGCAACAAGCTCGCTGAATACCGCGGGGGCGGGGAGCTGCCGGAGGTGGTGGCCGGGGATTCCTCCGATTGATTTTTCAGGGTCTCAAGCCCAAAGAGTCATCGGGCCGGCAGTAGCGGGAGCCTTGTTGGGAGGGGGAGCGTCCGGGGTTCTTGGCTGAGCTTGTCCGCCAGTCTGTGAAGGTTGGCCGCCGTCCCGGTGCCCCCACGAATTTTGCTCCGGACGATGGTCCCGGCCTTGTCCGCCCGGCGACCCGCCGGCATCCTGCCGCAGGAGAGAAAAGCTTGCGTCCGCCAGCTTGAACCCGCGCTCGCCGGTTTTGACGGCAAAATCCGGCCACGATTTTTCGAGGGCATCGCGGAGTTCCTGGGAGTCGGTCCGAATGGTTGCATGGATCTCACCGGAGCGGAGCTCGACGCGGATCCTGACCGTCTCGTTGTCCCGGAGCGGGACATCGAGATCCATGCGGCCCCGATGGGCGGAGGAGAAGCTTTCCGCTGCCTCCCACACTTTTTCAATAATGGGAGCGAGGTCGGTGCGTCCGGGAGCTGCGGTTTCCGGGATCCGGGCGGCGGGGCCAGCGAGGGCGGCAGCAGTCGGGACGGCGATGATCGGGGGAGATTCGGCACCCCGCTGCGAGGCTGGAGCGGTCTTGGACGGATCGTCGGGAGTGCGCTCCTCTTCGCCGCTGCGGGCTGACGGCTGCCCTGTCGCGGAGCCGGCCACTTTGGATTCCTGCGAACCGGTTGGGGAGAGGCTTGCGAGGGAGCTGCGGGGCGGGCCATCAGATTTTGGCACGGCGGTTGGTGGGGCTGCCGTATCGGCTTGACGTCCTGAAGTGGCGGGCGATCCCTTGGGGTCACCGGATCCAATCACATTGGCCTCGAAAGGCGCTGGAGATTTCGGCCCTTGCGGCGCCGGTGCCGCGTTTTCCGATTGGTGTGCCGTCCCCGCCTCGCGCTCGTTTTTTGGGGGTTGGCTGGCTGGCGGCGCATCTCCGAAAAGCGCAAAAACAGGGGGAACGGGCGTCTCGCCCGTTTGGAGACTGGGCCTCGCATCAAAAACCGGTGCCCACACGGGCTGGACGCCCATGCCCCCTGGGCGGACATCTTCGATCCCGCGCTTTTCGGAGTGGCGCCCGCTGGCTGGTGCGGATTCCTGGCCGGCACCCGTGCCGGTGGCACGAGGGGAGGTCGCCGGCGGCGCATCTCCGAAAAGTGCAAAAACAGGGGGAACGGGCGTCCCGCCCGTTTGGAGACTGGGCCTCGCATCAAAAACCGGTGCCCACACGGGCGGGACGCCCGTGCCCCCTGGGCGGACATCTTCGATCCCGCACTTTTCGGAGTGGCGCCCGCTGGCTGGTGCGGATTCCTGGCTGGCACCCGTGCCGGTGGCACGAGGAGAGGGAAGGGCCGGAAAAACGGCGGGAGCACCGTTGGGGGAAGGTTCGGTTTGCACGGCGGTGGCGGGTGTAACCGGTCCGCTTGGCCTGCCGATAACCAGAGGCAAAGTCGGGGATGTCACCCCCCCCGGGGCAGGCCTCGACGCAATTGGAGGGATCGGCGCTGTCCGGTCCGTTGCTATCCACGGACGACACGGCGGTCGTTCCTCCAGCAACAAAGCCGAGGCAAGCTTCGGGGTATCAGGCCCAAGGGAAATGATATCCTCTTCGCCTTCGGCCGACTCCGGGGCGGTGGTGTCGGAGGGGGGGGCGAGATCCCAGCGGATCATCGGCCATGACCATTCGCCAAGGGCTGCCTGCCGCGATGGATCGGAGTTTGGCCCGGAGAGAACACAGGGGAGCGGATCGGATTGGGCAAGCTCATGCTGGTCAAGAAGGTCGCCAAAATCTTGTTCCGGGGCTGGGTAGAGGGAGAGCCCGGAGTCCTCCGGAGCGGGATCCGGGGAGGCAAGCGGGCGGCAGGGCGGAGAAATCGAGGCAGGCGGGATCATGGGGTTCCCGCCTTGGGGTTTTCCTGTTTGAGAAGGCGCAGCATTTCCGTGATGCGGGCCGCCCGTGCGCTGCCCGTTGTCTCGTCGGGTGGGCCCTGGGAGGGGGTGGCTTCCTGAGCCATCTCGGAAAGGATCTTGGCCACGGTGTCCGGCTTCATCAGGGAAAGGATTTTGACGATGATGTCATCGTTCGTTTTGCGGAAAATGGCTGCCGCCTGGGGGGCTTTCATGGCCGCATACGAGCGCGAAAGCGATTTGATGTTTGGCTTTTCCGCTTCCATGAGGGTGATGACCGTCTTGTCGATCTCGTCCCGGATGGCCTCGATTTGTTCGCGGACGCGGGTTAATTCGGCCTTTTCGGTTTCGAGCTGTTTCTGCCAGGCGGAGAGATCCTTGTCGCGATCGCGCACGGCCTGGCGCTCCTTGATGAGATCCTCCGAAAGGGTGCCGATCTCCAGGGTCCAGAAGTCCCAGTTCTTCGGGACGATGGCTGGAGCGGAAGCGGCCCTCCGCTGTTTGAGCGCTTCGGCCAGCGGGATCCAGCGGACGAAGAGAGTCGCGAGCGCGACAGCGACGCCGAGCAGGGCGGCCAGCACGGCGACAATGGCAAAGGGGCGGCTCATTTTTTTAGGTTTGGAGAAATTCTTCCGGGCTCTGGCACAGCGTTTGAAACCGCTGCGAGTTCATCAAATCGTTGAGGAGGTTTTCCTCTTTGCGGGCCTCCAGGTATTGCGCGGCCTTGAGGCGCTTTTCCCGCAGCCGCACGAGGATTTCGTGTTCGCGGGAGGCCTTCACGACTTGCACCCGGCACTTTTGCACGGCGGCCTGGCATTCTTGAACCCGCTCGTGAAGCGCCTGTGCGTGGCGGGTCTGGCGGAAGTAGGACTGGCGGGCCGCGTGCAATTGGGCGGCGGATTGGGCGGCGGCGGCCGAGCAGATGCCGTCGGCGATGGCGGCCGCTTCGCAGCGGGCCTGGTCGCAGTCATTCTGCGCGGCTCCGAGGCCAGCCAGCGCGAGGCTCAGGGAGTTTTGCTCCTCCTCCAAAGCGGAGGCGCGGAGGTCGAGGACGGACTGGAGGCGGAACCACCGGGCATTCATGAAAGGATTTTTGCGAGGGCGGAAAAGCTCTCCTTCCGGGAGAACTTCGCGTCGATTTTTTGGCGGAGGAAATCCATGATCCCCGGGTGTTTTTGCACGGCGGCGTCGAGCTTTTTGCTATGTCCGCTGACGTAGGCGCCGATCGAGATGAGGTCCTCGCTTTTTCTGTACAGGGCCAGCAGGTCGCGGGCCTTCGCTGCGCATTCGATTTCCTCCGGGCTGCAGACTTCATTGATCACGCGGCTCACGCTTTCGAGCACATCGATGGCGGGGAAGTGGTTGGCGGTGGCCATGGCCCGGCTGAGGACGATATGTCCGTCCAGGATGCCCCGGACGGCATCGGCGATCGGCTCATTCATGTCGTCGCCGTCAACGAGCACAGTGTAGATGGCGGTGATCGAGCCGTTTTCGCCCATGCCGGTGCGCTCCATCAGGCGCGGCAGCAGCGAAAATACCGAGGGGGTGTAGCCGCGGCTGGCGGGAGGTTCCCCCACCGCGAGGCCGATTTCGCGCTGGGCCATGGCGAAGCGGGTGACCGAATCCATCATGAAGAGCACTTTTTGTCCCTCGTCACGGAAGTATTCGGCGATGGAAGTGGCGAGGAGCGCCGCGCGCAGGCGGACGAGGGCGGGCTGATCCGAGGTGGCCACGACGATGACCGAGCGGGCCATGCCCTCCGGGCCGAGGTCTTTTTCGACGAATTCGCGGAGCTCGCGGCCGCGTTCGCCGACGAGGGCGATCACGTTGACCTCCGATTCCGCCTTGCGGGCGATCATTCCCAGGAGGGTGGATTTTCCCACGCCGCTGCCCGAGAACAGGCCCACGCGCTGGCCGCAGCCGAAGGGGGCGAAGACGTCGAGGGCCTTGATACCGGTTTCGAACGGATCGCGGATGCGCTGGCGCTTGAGCGGGTTGAGTGGGGCGTGGTGCAGGCGGCGGGTGGCGGAGGCCTCGATCGGTCCAAGGCCGTCGATCGGTTGGCCGAGGCCGTTGAGAATGCGGCCGATCAGCGCCTTGCCGACGCGGTGGTCGGCGCAGCGTCCGGTCGCCACCACCGAGCATCCCGGGTGGATTTGGTGCATCTCCCCCAGCGGCATCAGCAGCACCCTCTGGCCGCGGAATCCGACCACCTCCGCCGCGAGCCCGGCCATGCGGTCCGAGCGGATCTGGCACAGGTCGCCCAACGAGACCTGCGGGCCATCCGACTCGATCACCAGGCCGGTGACCTGAGCGACTTCGCCGAGGCGGCTGATCGGGTTGACGTCGCCGATGCGCCGCCGGCAGCTTTCCAGAACAGAATCAAGAGGGGAGGGGGCGGATGTCATAGCAAGGCCTGGGCGATATTTTCGAGCTTTCCAGCGAGGCGGGCGTCGATCGTCCCGAACTGGCTGCTGGCCAGGCAATCTCCGGAGTGGAGCTCGGGGTCGCCGACCAGCTCCAAGCCGGGGTATCTTTGTCCGAATTCCCCGGCCAGCGCCTCCACCAGCCGGAGGTCGTTGGGGCTGAGCCTCAGCTTCACGCCAGGAGTTCCAGGCGCCAGCTCGGCCAGGGCTTCGTCCGCGACGGCCTTCACCTGGCCCGCGTCCAACACGATCCCGGCTAGGGCCCGGCGGGCGACGGCGACCGCAAGGGCGGGGAGCTCCCGCCGGACGTCATCGATCAAAGACCCGAACTGGCTGGAGATCGCTTTCAGGGTGTTTTCCTGAAGGTTGGCGATTTGGGTCCGCTGCTCGAGGATTTGCAGGTTGAGGGCCTGTGTCGCCTCCTCGTAGCCCGTGCGGCGGCCATCCTCATGCGCGGCACGCACCGCCTCGTTCGCGTCGGCATCGCGCACGAGAGTGATCGCGGAGGGGGGGGTGGTAAACCGCACGGATTTAGGCGACAAGATCATCGGCGTCGAGATTGAGGACAATTTCTCCCGCTTCCACCAGCGTGCTGATGGTCGTGACGATGCGATCCTGTGCCTCTTCGATTTTGCGGATCCGGACGGGGCCCAGGTTTTCCAGCTCCTCCCGCAAGGACTCGGCCGCGCGCTTCGACAGGCCGCCGAAGAGGGCCTTGCTGACCTTGTCGCTGGCCGTCTTGAGAATCATGCACATATCCGCGCTTTCGATCGCACGCAGAACCTTTTGCATGTCGCTCGGTGACATCCGGGCCAGGTCCTCGAGCGAAAAAAGTTTTTTACGGATGGCGGCGGCGAGCGGGGCGTTGATCTCCTCGATCCGCGAGAGAAGGTTTTTGCTGGCCTCGCGATCCAGCGTGTTAAGGAGCAGGGCAACGGCATCGACCCCACCGCGGCGGTGGATGGCATTCCTCTGGGGGCCGGAGGCGATGCGCTTGCTCAGGGAGTGCAGGACCTTCTTGATGAGGTCGCTTGAGATGGGCTCCATCGAGCCCAGCCGCTCGACGATTTCCTCGCGGTGCGAAGGGGGGAAAAGCGGAAGGATGGCGGCGATTTTTTTGGGTTCGAGGTAGGAGAAAAGAAAGGAGATGGTCTGGGGCTGCTCCTCTTTGATCAGGCTGAAGATCTGGCGGGCATCCATCGTGTCCAGCTCGCGCACGGCGTCGATGGAATCGCCGGCCGGCAATGCCCGGAGCATGATGTTGGCAGCGACATGGGGGCCCTTCGCCTTGACGAGGGCTTTCTGGGCGAAGGGAACACCTCCGAGAGAGGAGTTCAACCCGCTGCCGACGAGCGCGCAGAGATCTTCAACCACCTTTTCCTGAAGGTCGAACCCCACCACATTCAGCGCGGCCATTTCGCGCACCACGGCCTCGACTTCCTCGTCGGTAAACTGCTCGAGCAGCTGGCCCGCCTGCTCCTCCCCCACGGTGATCATGAAGGCGGCCACTTTTTGGACCTTGCTCAGGGAGTTGTAATCTGCGGCGGTCATGGCGGGCTTACAAAGTCACGGGCTTGGCGGACAGCCATTCGCGGATGGTGGCGCTGACGTTCTCGGGTTTCTGGCGGATCAGATCGTTGAGAAGCTCCGGGGAGATTTTATGGTCCTTGGTCTGCGGCAGCAGGTGGAGCTGCGGCGAATCATCCTCGACCAGCTCGAAGGTGATCTGTTCCGGTTTGGTTTTGTGGATCGCCCGGAAAAAGATGAGGAAGACGGCGGCGGCCAGCAGGAGGGCGGCGCCCGGCCCGAGGAATTCGCGGAGGCTGCTGAAGCTGGTTTCCGGGGCGGCGCCGGCGGTGGCCACATGGGCGAAGGGGAGCTCAGTGACCGAAACCAGCCGGTCCAGCTCCTCGGTCGTGCGGGCGGTGACGCCGAGGGCGTTGGCCACCATCTGGCGGAGCTTGCCGGTTTCCTCCGGGGTGCGCGGCACCGCCTGGGCACCGCCTTCCTTGGCGGTTGGCGGCTTGAGGAAAACCGCCGCCGTGATCCGGGTGATGGTCCCCGGATTTTTTGTCGTGTTCGTGGTGGTCCGGTTGATCTCGTAATTTTGGGTGCGGGAGGTCTTGGTGGTGACGCTGTTTTTTGTGGGCTTGTTGGGGTCGGCGGCCGCTTGCGGCTGCTGGGGGACATTGGCGGCAACGCCTGCGGCGGCGCCCGCATCTGTTTTTTCGAGGGTGGAGGTGCTGTCCTCCATCAGGTTTTCCGTGCGGGCGACCTGGTTTTCCGGGTCAAACTTTTCTTCGAGCACGGTGGCGGTTTCGGAGTTCACCTCGGCCGAAACCCGCACCACCGCGCTGCCGACTCCGAGCACGGTGGCCAGCATCGTCTCGACCTTTGTGCTCAGGTAGTTCTCGATTTGCTGGCGGTATTTCATCTGGCTGGAGGAGGAGCCGAGCTGGGGGTCGCTGTTCAGCTCCTCGGACAAAACCTGGCCCTGGTTGTCCACGACGGAGACATCCTGCTGGCGGAGGCCCTGCACGGAATTGGCGACGAGCGAGCGAATGGAATTGACGGACGAAAGGTTGAGGGCGCTGGTGCCGGTGTCCACGAAGACGGAGGCGGTGGGGCGGGTTTCGTCGCCGCGCAGGAGGAGGCGGTTCTCCGGGACGACCACCAGCACGCGGGCCGAGCGCACCCCCTGGACCTGCGAGATGGTCCGGGAGAGCTCGCCCTGGAGGGCCCGGAAGTAGTTCGTGCGCTGGACGAAATCGCTGATGCCAAAGTTCGTGCGGTCAAAAATCTCAAATCCGACGCCGCCGCCGTTGGTGGGGAGGCCCTTGGCGGCGAGGTCCATGCGCGCCTTGTAAACCTTATCCCCGGCGACATAGATCGAGCGCCCGCCTCCGCCGATTTCGTATTTGACCCCCGACTCCTCGAGCACCGCGAGCACTTCCCCCGCTTCCTTCTCCGCCAGGCCGCCGTAGAGCAGCTTCATCTGCGGCTTGTTGGACCAGAACAGCAAGGCGGTCAGCCCTCCCATCACCATGGCACCGGCAAGAACGATGCTGATTTTTGGTTGAGCCCCAGCTCGCGCCAGATCAGGGAAAACTGATGGAATACATGCTTCATGGAGAGGTGGTGAAAGCGGGATGAAGGTTTAAAGGGGTGAGGATCAGACCTGCGAGCGCATCAGTTCCTGGTAGCTTTCCACCAGCTTGTTGCGCAGCTCGACCATAAATGTGAAGCCGATGCTGGCCTCCTGGCTGGCAATCATGGCCTGGTGCAGGTTGGTCGTTTCTCCTGTGAGGACCTTGTTGCGCTCATTCCCGGAGGTTTTGATTTGAGCATCGACCTCGCTGACAAAACTGCCGAGGGTTTTTCCGAAGGATTGGGTTCCGGCGGGAGCGGCTCCCGGCTGGAGGCCGCCGGCGCCGCCGAGCTGTTCGAGCTGCCGGGAAGGGATGTTCAGGGATTGCTGGAGATGCCCTGCGACCGGGCCGGCGATGGTGTTGATAGGGCTCATGGCTGAAAGGATGGGATTGGGTGATGGTTAAAAGAAAAGGTTTACCGGCCGATGCTCAGGGCTTGGGAGGCCATCTGGCGCGCGTTGCGAATGACGGCGAGGTTGGCTTCGTAGGAGTGGCTGGCGGACATGAGGTCCACCATCTCGTAAGCCAGGTTCACGTTCGGCATCGTCACCATCCCGGCTTTGTCCGCATGGGGATGGGACGGGTTATAAAACGTGGAACCCTGGGACGAGTCCTTGGAGACCCCCACCTGCAGCCCCTGAGATCCGAAAACCTGGTCGGCAACCGCCTGAAAAGAAACCGTCTTCCGCTGGTAGGGGAGGCCGTCCGGCCCCTTGGTGGTGTTGGCGTTGGCGATGTTTTCCGCGACGATGTCCAGGCGGAGCTTTTCCGCATTCAGGGCGCTGGAGGTGATGTGGGAGGCGGCGAGAACGTCCATATATTAGTAGGCGGTGGGCGGGGGGATTGTCATCTTGCTCAGGCGGGTTTTCCTGTGACGGCCGTGCGGAGCTGCCGGAAGGAGCCGTTGAGGAACTGGGTCAGAACCTGGTAGTTGGTCGAATTGGTGCTCATCTGCAGAAGCTCCTGGTCGAGCTCGACATTATTTCCGTCCATGCGGGTGGAGATTGCGGAGGGGTCCTTCTCGATGGCGGGCTTCAGCCCGTCAAGGTTCAGGGGCTGCCCGCTTTTGATCCGCCCCTGCAGCTCCTGCTCAAAACTTTTGGTCACCTGCACCCGCTTGTAGCCCGGGGTGGAGGAGTTCGCGATGTTGGCCGCAAAGGCCTGGTGCTTGACCGTGGCGACGTCCAGCATCGCTTTCGTGGCCTGATAGCCGGGGTTCTCAAACATCGAGCTCACGATTTGCATGAAGCCCCTCAAAGCAGAATGCGTGCCAAGGCGGACGCGTGAGTTAGTAACAATATGATATACAGAAAATTACAAATAAATTTTGCCCCCATGCGCCCGCATGATGAGCCGCCGTGCGCCGAAATGGAAATTTTTGCCTACTGCCCGGAGACCCGCTTTCCCGAATCAAGTGGCGCGGCAGCGCCGCCCGCTCAAACTCGACGGACGGCTGCGGCGAGCCGTCCCCACCGGATCAAGTGGCGCGGCAGCGCCTGGTGACATTTCGGGGAAGTGGTCAGTTCTAAAGTTGAAGGGGAAACCGCTTTTGCACGAGGTCCGAACGCGAGGGCTCAGCAATGTCCGTCAGAGCGGGGTCCAGCGGGACAAGATCCGCTGCGCCGGTTTGGGTTCCGCCTGTGAAAGAATCTCCGCAAAATGGCGAGGCAAAGCCTCATGGGTGGGATTCTGCTCGGCGCATCAAGGGAGCCGGTCGTATTCCGCATGGGTGCCGATCCAGTCCCACACAAAGATGCCATCGTGAAACATCCCGACAGCCCGATAGTTGAGCCCCAGGCGAACACTCCACTTTCCGCCGCCAATCTTCTTGAAGTGCAGCGAGGGATGGAACGGGAACTTGCTCCAAATCTGATAGTTCTTCCGTGCGAGGATGCGAGCCTCGACCGGCAAACCGCGATAGAGGTTCCAAAATTCAGGAGTGCCCCGGCTTGGAAAGGTCAAATCTTCTCCAGGGTGGGCTCCAGAGGGAGCAGAGTTCCATCCTGCCGCGCAGCCTCGATATGCCGGTCAACGAAGTCAAGTTTCCCAGATGCGGCATCAGCCTTCATCTGCAAATCCCATTCGTCATCGCCGAACGGTTGCAGATCCGCAATCAGTTCGCAGTATTCCTGCGGGGAAAGATGCGCAATGGCTTCCTTGATCTCGACAACTGTGCTCATGACCTGAATCTGCCGCAGGACGGTGGATTTTGCAAGGCTGGAGGAATGCAGGCTGGAGGAATGCAGGCTGGAGGAATGCAGACCCATGATACCTTTTGTTTCTTCGCCGCGTTCCGCTAGACTGCCGGCATGAAAACCGCTCTTGGCACCTTCACACGGGTCGCGTTCGCGGCGACTCTCTTGGCAGGTTTTCGCCCCAGCAGAGTGGGGCGGCTACATCAAACGCACAGCGTGACAGGGACGCCGGTGATGTAGCCACGGCACTTTGACTCGCACCCTGCCGGGTGTCTCGCCCTGGCGGGCTGTCCTGCGGACAATCTATCTCGCTCCGCTCGATTGTTGCCGTGTTCGTTCTCCTCGCACGGTGCGCTCGCTGGATCCTGAAAGTTGCAATGATGCGCCCCGCAGGGAAAGTTTTCCGAAAATATTTCTCAAGTTTTCCGCCGCGTTGTCGAATTCAGTAGAATCTGGTGGTTAGCATCCGACAAGTGAGGCCGAACTCTTCATCAATCCGGCCCGAACGCGGCCCGGACGCCGCAACAAAATCAAGACAATCAAAATACCAACAACACGGTATGGCACGAATCCGGCGATCCAGATAATTTCCAACGTTAAGCATATCCGCATGGCTGCAAAAATTGCAGGCACCGGATCAATATTGACCCGCCATCCGATGGAAACGCCAGCTTCCAGTTTCAAACTCCGGGCCAACGCCCCGGAGGGCCGAAAGCAATTTCCTATCAGACTCAAACTCGAATCACTGGAGCGGATTGTTTCCGCGCCGGATCAGCGTCAGTTGGCTGAGGCTTCCTTGGCCGCGTTTCGAGAAGTGGCGGCGGGCGAGCATTTCTCCGCCATGCTCTTCAACACGAAGGGCCGCACGGTTGATGCCTATTTCTTGAATCACGGCTGGCTTGCGTCGAATAACATGTTCTGGCAATCCGCCCAACAAAGGCTCGCCGATCACCCGCTGGCCGAAAGATTTCTGTCCCGGCACCAGTCCATGTCGCTTGTGCGCAGCAGGGTGGTTTCGGATACGGACTGGAAAAAGACATGGCTCTACAATGAGGTGGAGCGTCCGCTGGGCGTTGAAGACATCACCACGGTTTGCCAGATCATGGCAAACAATCAGGTGCTGATCCTAACCTGCGGGCGCAGCCGGCGGTTTTCCGACCGCGACCTGGATCCGATCCAAAGTTACCAACGGGTGCTGGATGGCTTGGTTCCGTTCCGCACCGGCGGCCTGATGCCTCACCGCTCGCGGCCGGGGGTGTCTGGCGGCACCAATACTCGAAGCCTATTGGTCACGTTGACGGCGCGGGAGCACGAAATTCTCCACTGGGTGCGTGAGGGCAAACGCGATCCAGAGATCGGCATCATTTTGGGCATCAGCCCCCGCACGGTGCATCATCACGTGGCGAGCATCTACCACAAGCTCGGGGTGGAAACCCGCACCGCCGCGGCCGTTTTCCAATAAGCCCGGCCGGGCATGCGCGTCAAGGTAAGGTCGGCAAGAGCGCCAAAGGCGAGAAAATCCCATAGCCCGGCTCGCAGGGCCGGGTCCATCACACGAATGCGAAACGCCCTGAAGGGGAGCGATGAGCGGATCGCGACCTTTCAGGCCGCCATTTATCTCACGACGATACCTGGCCCTGCGAGCCGGGCTGTTGAATTCAGGCCCTTTGGGCCACAAGAAGCCGTTCACTTGACGCGCATGCCCGCCGGAGTTCAGGCGCCCGCCGGCATAGGCAATCCTGCCTATATACGAATCCCGGCGACGGGATACTCTGTCTCGGCTTGACGGCGATGGACGCCTGAAGGCGGCAGGCAAAAACCAAAATGAAAACCAACTCCACATCCCGCAAATACGACGACCTTCAAGCCCACCTTGCAAAGCTCAAAGATTACGGGCTTCTCCATACGATCGACATCCCGGTCAACAAGGACCGCAACCTTCATCCGCTTGTCCGCTGGAGCTATGTTTCGCAGCTCGAATCCCGCGAGCGGAAGGGGTTTTATTTCACCAATGTCACCGACAGCAACGGGGTGAGCTACAAGGGGAACTGCGATGTCTGCGTAGCCACGACCGCAGGCAACGAGCAGATCTATGCGGTTTCAATGGGCCTCGACTCGCAGTTTGATGTGACAAAGCCCGAGATCGACATCCCGGCCCTCAGCCAGGCCATCGCGGATAAATGGGCGCACGCGTTCAGCAACCCGGTTGCCGCAGTCGAGGTCACCGCAGAGGAAGCGCCGGTCCAGGAAATCATCCTCACCGGCGACGATCTCGTCGGCGACGACAAGGGGCTCGCGTCACTGCCGATCCCGAACAACACCCCGGGCTTCGATACCGCACCGTATTTTTCTGCCGGGCTCTGGGTCACGAAACCGCTCGGTGGCGAACGGGAAAACTTCTCTCAGAACCGAACGAACATCAAAGCCTCGAACCGCATGTGCGGGATGTGGCTGATCCAGACCGGAGGCGATGCCCACAACAATTGGGAGACCTACAAGAAGGCCGGAAAGAAAATGCCGGTCGCGCTGGTTGTCGGGGCCCCTCCGTCGGTCCAGCTTGTCGGCCCGCAAAAAACGCCGGGCACCATCGATGATTTGGATGTCGCCGGAGGCCTGGTCGGAGCACCGATCCGGAAAGTCCGCTGCAAGACCGTCCCTCTCTTTGTTCCGGCAGATGCGAATATCGTCATTGAAGGATGGGTCGATCCAGAAGTCCTAGAGATGGAGGCACCCTTCGGCGAATCCCATGGCTACATGAGCATTGAGGAATACAACCACCGGATCGAGGTCACCGCAATCACCCGCCGGAAACATGCCATCATCACTTCGATGATCTCTCAGATGGCCCCCTCGGAATCCGGCGTCATCAAGCGGCTCAACTACGGCGCCGTGACCTTGAACTTCCTCAAAACCACGCTGGGAATCAAGCAGGTCCTGAAGGTGGATCTGCACGAGGCCATGGTCGGAGTCTCACGATTCACGGTCATTGTCTTCGAGCGCAACACGCCGAAAACCGAAATCTGGCGGGCACTTCGCGGAGCGACCGTGATCATGCGCTCGGTGGGCAAGATCACGGTGGCGGTGGACGAGGATATCGATCCCACGAACCTCGAGGAAGTCCTCTGGTCGATCGCCTACCGCGCCCATCCGAAGGAAGATTACGAAATCCTCGACTACCAGGCCAACGGCCATGCGCCGAAACTTCGCCACATGTTCTGGGAGTCGCTGGTCATGATCGATGCCACGCTCAAATACGATATGGCTCCGGTCGCCCTTCCGAAAAAAGAATTCATGCTCGAGGCAAAGGAACTGTGGGAAAAAGCGGGGCTGCCACCCGTCCGCCCTGCCCGGAAATGGTTTGGCTACAGCCTCGGCGACTGGTGCGACGAGTGGGATGCGTGTGCCCAGCGCGCCGTCGATGGCAAGTGGCTCCTCAATGGCCTCCGAACACAAAAAACTGTGCGCACCGACGATATCGGCGGCCCGACCACCGGGATCCCACGCCATGCCACCGCCATCTATGACGAAAAAACCGGCGAGATCCGGTATCCGAAGGGATTCCCTGTCGCAGATGACGCGATTCCTGACTTCTCGGCCAAGGATCTCTCGGAATTCTGAGCGGCCTCGATGGCATCAACATGAAAAAGCGCTTGATCGTCGGAATCACCGGAGCCTCCGGGACGATCTACGGCGTTCGGCTTCTTGAGATCCTCCGGGAAATCGGCGGCATCGAGACCCATCTCGTTGCCTCTGAGGCCGTAGAACGAACCACCAGCGAAGAAGGAGGGCGTCCGATCACAGAGATCAAAGCCCTTGCAGACGTCGTCCACGACGACCGGGATGTCGGCGCCTCGATAGCAAGCGGTTCCTTCCGCACGATGGGAATGATCGTCGCGCCGTGTTCGGTGAAGACGATGTCGAGCATCGCTCATAGCATCACCGGGTCACTGATCACGCGCGCCGCCGATGTCGTCCTCAAGGAACACCGCCGCCTTGTCCTCATGTTTCGCGAAACGCCCTTCCACCTCGGGCACCTGCGCAGCCTGACCGCCCTGGCCGAGATGGGCGCCATCATCGCGCCCCCGATCCCATCGTTCTACCACCAGCCGCAAACGGTCGGCGATATCGTTGACCAGTCGGTCCGCCGCGTCCTTGACCTCTTTGACCTCGACGTTCCCGGCATCAAACGCTGGAAAGAAACCCCTCTTCCAAAGCGCCCCTTGAAAAAAGCGCATCGGGAAAATGAAATTAGTTCTTCCGTCAAAAAGCCAACCAAAAAGGATAAACAATGAAACAGCAGTCACTGAGCGATTTTGCAAACGACCTCGAAAAGATCGGGCAACTTGTCCGCATCCGCGAAGAAAAGCGGGTGGACGAACTCCCGATGATCATGGAGCAGAATCCCGACAAGGCGGTCCTCGTCGAAAAGGTCAAGGATTCGGAGTTCCAGTTTCTGGCCAACGCGTATTCCAACCGCACCCAGTATGGACATGCTCTGGAGTGCGATGAAAAAAAACTTGGGGCAAAGATTGCCGAGCTCAGCGCCCGGCGTTTCGAGCCGAAGCTTGTCTCCACCGCGCCTGTCAAGGAGGTCATCCTCAAGGGGGATGACATCGACATTACCAAATTTCCGCTGTTCCTCCATCATGACTACGACGGGCATGCTTTCATCCAGGACACCAATGTGGTTTCGCGCGACTTGGAAACAGGACTCATCAACTGGGGCATTTACCGGTTCATGTTTCGCACCAAGAACGAGACCAATGTGGACATGCGCAACGACAGCCACAACGCGCGGAAGCAGGCTATCAAATACATGAAAAAGGGGATCGATATGCCTGCGGCGATCGTCATCGGGGGGCCGACTCTTGACAAAATCGCCTCCATGTATTCCTTCCCGAATACCGACGACTGGGATATTCTCGGAGGGTTTTACGGCCATCCGGCTGAGGTCGTAAAGTGCGAGACATCCGATCTCACGGTGCCCGCCAATGCCGAGATCGTGATCGAAGGCAGGATCATGACATCGGAAGGCTGGATCTATGACGAAGGACCTTATGGCGAATATACCGGAACCTACGGTGGGGGGTTGCCGCACAACAACCGCTTTAAAATCGACTGCATCACTTACCGCAAGGGAGGCATCTATCAATACGCCACGATCGGCGGCATGCATCCCGGTCGCACCGACCTCTACATTTTCCACCCGACAGTCGAGGCAGACATTTATGATGCCTTAAAAAGGGCGGGCATCAATGTGCTGGATGTCTTTGTGCCGGCCGACGGGGTGCACAACATCGCATACGCCAGGATCAAAACCGTTGGCGCTGGCGACGCCAAGCAAACTCTGGCAATCATGCTGACCTGCTCGCGCCAGTGGTTCCCGAAGATCGCCTATGTGTTCGACGATGACATCGACATATTTGACGAGGCCCGGGTCAAATGGGCAATGGCTTCGCGTTTTGATCCGATCAAGGACACCATGATTCTCCCTGAGCAGAAT
>Ga0247840_10006520_pt1 | contig 16724 bp, 22 predicted proteins | sample LaCruzMarch2015__FD_192404 | JGI IMG/M metagenome (GOLD analysis project Ga0247840, IMG submission 192404) | Freshwater microbial communities from meromictic Lake La Cruz, Castile-La Mancha, Spain - LaCruzMarch2015_17m | ecosystem: Environmental > Aquatic > Freshwater > Lake | place: Spain... | reverse complement strand
CGTGTAGTTGGATTAAACGATTTGACAATAATTTATTGAAGCCTCGTGTTATTGGCTTTGCTTTAATGAATTTGAATACTGGTGACTTTAAGTTATTGGTATTGGATGAGGAGAAAGACGTAAAGCTACAGGAGCGTCTAACAGTGAAAAGTTGTAGGGACGCAAGTAGTGGGCAGCGCAGCCCTAACTTATTTGCCAGTAATTACGACTTAGCTGCTTAGCGTAGTAAGCAATGGGGGGTGAGTAAAAAAGTGGTGGGGTTGATAAAAAACAGAAGTTAAAAAATCCGCAGCGCAGAAATTTAAGTGCTGCGTACCCATTTCGTAGCTTACTCACCGCATATCCGCCGCTAATCAGCCGCATACGCTGTCAATTTGGTGGAGTACATAGCAGCACAGCAGAGAACCGCTTAAATAGCTTGTAGGGCTTGCTGCGCTGTTAGCAGACAGATAACAGCAAGCCGTAGTCTAAAAGCCACAAAGCAAGTGAAAAGAAGTAAAAAAGAAAACCAAATAGAACAGTGAAGAGATTTGGTTTTACTTGTAAGTCATTGAAAAAGCTGAAAGAGCACCGCCCACAACAAGCGGTTGCTCTTTCTAAACAACAGAAATTACGCTTATACACAGTTATTTATTGATTAAGGAGACTGTGTATGAAACAAGCAAAGACGCTTAGCCAGCAAGAAGTGCGCCGTGTTTTAGATTACGTTGCTACCCGTAAACACGCACTACGCAACAGGGCAATGATTTTGACAACATTTTTATGTGGTGTGCGTGTAGGTGAATTGGCGCAGCTACGGGTGGAAGATGTTGTTGGGACAGACGGCACAATTAAGACAGAAGTACATTTAGACAAAGAGCGCACCAAGCACCAACACGCACGTACTGTGTTTATTAACGAGCGTTTACGTAAAGAGTTAGCCACTTACGTTGCTACGCTTACAGTCCGTAGTCCGCAGCAGCCATTATTTGGTACGCAAAAGAATAGAGAGCGTGGCTTTACGCCCAATACAGCAGCGCAGCACTTTCTAACAATGTACAGAGGTGCTGGCATAGACGGCGCAAGCAGTCACAGTGGCAGACGTACGTTTATTACGTCATTAGCAAATAAGGGTGTAGGTGTGCGGGTGCTAATGAGTTTGGCAGGACACCAGTCAATGAGCACTACACAGTCATATATAGACGTTAACGCAGAGTTAATGCGTAAAGCAGTGGAGTTAGCGTAATGAGTGTACTTAATAGTCGTTTTGACACGACTACGCATATGGGGCTGTAATGCGTACAAGACGTAAACAGACGCAGCTACTATTTCCCATACCAGCAAAACCAATAGTTAATTGGGAGTTTGTCACCAAGCTAAGCAGCAAAGAAAATACCAATATCATTTACTTGCGTGACGGAGAAGTAGTTTTATACAAACACGCACGTAGCAATGTATGGCAAGTGCGCTTTAAGTTATTTGACAGGCAGTGGCACAGGCACTCTACTAAACATTACAACCTACAGTTTGCCAAACAAGTCGCTTGTGAAATGTATGACGAGGCACGATTTAAGGAGCGTATTGGAGTGCCCGTTGTCAGCCGTCGTTTTGATACTGTAGCTAATCGCTGCTTACAAGACATAGACAGAGAAATACAAGCGGGCATTAAAGCGCATACCAATAAAGACTACAAGCGTGTCATTAACAAATATCTCATTCCATTTTTTGGTGGCTATATGGTTGATAACATTAGTGAGCAAGTGGTAAGTGAGTATGAGCAGTGGCGCAATAATGAAATGGGCATTACGCCAAAAGCCAGTACGTTAATGACACACGCCAGTGCGTACAGCAGAGTGATTAAGTCAGCAGTACAGCGTGGTTGGGTAAGTGCTAATAGTCCTATTGCGTTTTTGAATAGAAGAGGTAAAGCAAGCACACCACGTGCGGGCTTTACACGTGAAGAGGTACACAAGTTATTGGAGTACTTACCAGAATTTGCTAATGGCGGACATACCGCAGTAGCACGTGATATGCGTAAGCTGCTGCGTGACTATGTAGAGATATTGATTGCTACAGGTATGCGCTGCGGTAAAGAGAGTATGAATTTACAGTGGAAGCACGTGGACTGGTATGACGAAGCGGCTACTGGCAAAAGATACTTGCGCTTGTATGTGAATGGTAAAACGGGCGGCAGACAATTAATTGTTAGAAACTTTGGCATTGCTGCTTTTGAGCGTTTAGCTATTAGGCAGAAAGACTTAATTGCTAAAAACTTAAATGAAGCAATTAAGCGTAAAACAACAATTAGGGTATTTAGGCTAAGTGACGGCACACAACCTAAAAGTCTACATACAACGTTTAAGTGGTTACTCCACTTTGCCCACTTAACGTATGACGCTAAAACAAAGCAGCAAAGGACTTTATATAGCCTACGCCACGCATACGCTACATTGGCGTTAATGGACGACGCAATAGACATACACACATTAGCAAGACAAATGGGTACAAGCGTAGGGATGTTAGAAAAGCACTACAGCAAACTGACGGCAACTATGGCTGCGGAGAAGTTATCTTAGTGTCGTGTTGAAACGACGGGATATTAAGTAGTGGGGTAAGAGAGTTAGAAAGCAATTCAAAATGTTTTGATAGCTTATCTGTCGGTTTAACTTGCTTTACACGTGCGTCACCATTAACTGCGTGTAATTCAATCCAGCCTGTATCAACCAGCTTGCGAAAGTGGTAGCGCAATCCCATATCGCTATAAGGCAAAGTAGCAAATAAGGCTTTTACTGTTAACTCTTTGTCGCTTGTAAAGCTGTCTACTACTGTTACCAAAATATCGTACGGAATAAATGAATGCCCAATTGGCAAGTGGGCAGCACTTTGCTTGCGTATAAGCGCAAGTGTGGCAACAACGGTTTGCTGTTGCTTAATTTTCACAGTAATTGGTATTGGTAGGCACAGAAGTACTGTAATTTCAGTACTTTGAAATTCCTACGAAATTAAGCTACGAAGTTCGTATCTTTCTAAACAGCAACATATCCCTACAAGCAACATAATTATTAAGTGGTTATAAATTTAATAAAAAATATAAGGAAATGAAATGAAAAAGAATTTATTAGCAGCGGCACTTTTATCTGTAGCAGCTACTGGCGCAATGGCGCAGTCATTTGAAGGTGCGTACGGACAGGTTGGCATTGGTTACGAAAGTGTGGCACCTTCACTTAGTATGGGTAATCTTAATGTTACTGGTACTGGCCCAGCAGTTGGAAGCTATCCATACTCTTCTTCAATTAGTAATTCAAATAGTTTTACAGGCGCAGTTGGCGTTGGCTATAACTTTGCTGTAACTAAAGATTTTTTACTCGGAATTGGCGCTGAATATAATCCAATTGAAGGGGAGTCAGCAAATTACTCTGGCTCTAATGCTACATTGGGCAACGCAAACGGCACTTGGAAAAAAGAAAATTCTTACAATATCTTTATTTCACCAGCAACGCCAATTGGTAAAGATGGATTGCTTTACGGAAAAGTTGGCTTTACAGGCGCAAGCGTTAAAAGCACAGTTGACGGTACATCCTCTACAACCAACTTAACTGGCTATTCATTGGGTGCTGGCTATAAACAGTTTATTACTGGTGGCTTATATGGTTTTGGCGAAGTTAACTACGCAAGTTATGGCAATAATACAAGCACCGAAACATCGGCAGTTTCAACCTACAGATTGTCACAATCCTCAACAGTTAGCGCAAACACATTTAATGTAATGCTTGGTTTAGGTTACAAGTTTTAATTTAGGCATTAGTCTTCATTTAAAGCCACTCATTGAGAGTGGCTTTTTTCATTAGGGTTCTATATGAAACGATTAATCAGCATCACCTTATTAATGTCCGCACTACTTGTACAGGGGTGCTCTACTTTAGCTGACGCAAGAAAAGCTGAGGGTGAGGGAGTGAAAAAAACATATCAAGCCTCATACGAGAAAACTTGGAATGCTTCTAATACTGCGCTTAATAAGTTGAAGTTAGAGATAGCCAGCGAAAACAGAGATAAAGGCTATATATTGGCTCAACGAGGAATGACATTAGGTAGCTATGGTGAGAACGTCGCTATTTTTGTTAGAAAGAAAACTGATAGTGAAACTAATGTAGAGGTAGTCTCTAAAAAGAGTATGGCTACCAATATATTTGCGCCAGACTGGACAGAAGACGTATTTAAAGAAATTGATATTGCGTTAAAAAATCAATAGTAGAAAAAGCCCACAAACTACAGTGGGCTTTTTTCTTGTCGTGTTAAAACGACTATGTGTACTACGGCACTAAGCTGCCAGCTTTAAGTCCCAGTTATTAGTCCTATATTGCTGTACTACTAACTTACGTGCCGCATTCAGTATTCGTCGTGCGCTGCCATTACAGTAGCTAATAATTTTAAGTATGTCGCTGTCTGTCACACCAGTCACGTTGTAGTCAGCCAATATACGCTTAACGACAGGCAGCCATTCAGCGTCAGCGGCGGCATTAAACTCCACACGCTCACACCTGTCCTGTACGCCATTTTCAATTAGTGCCAGTCTATTAGTAGTAAAGATATACACGCACTGATTTGTGTTTGTATTCATTGCTACTTTTAAGGACGACATTGACTCAGCACGTAAGTTATCCACTTCGTCCAATACAAAGTAGTGGTACTTGCTCATAAATGAAACAAGCTGCGCTTGTGACTTAATGCTTTCAATTACGCTTGCGCCGTTGTCCCCACCCTGCGCTATTTTGTAATAGGCAACATACGGACTGCTACCGCCACGTGCTGCCTCTATTAAATCTGGCAGTATCTTTGCTAAAGCCGTTTTGCCAGTCCCATTAACGCCGTATAGCAATATGCCGTTAATGCCGCCAGTTGGAAAGCCCATTAACCCACTAACAATGTCTTCTACTGTTTGTTTTGCGTTAACGCTATGAAACACAATGTCATTAAGCGTTTTTGGGCTGTACTTCTCTTCAAAATCATTAAACATACACTTCTCCTTATTTGTAATAAAAAAGGGCAACGCTATTACACGTTGCCCAATAGTTGTTGTTAATTAAGCTGCTACGTTAGCAATAGCGTCATTTAACTGTGCGTCGTTACTTGCTACGCTACGTTCTGCCACTTGTTTTTTAATGCCGTCTTTGTTTGCGCTGTAGTACGCAGCTAAAGCAGCATTTACAGCCGTAGTGCTATTTGTTACAGCGTTAATAGCAAACTTGCCGTTAGCTTGTTGCGTAGCTACAAACACTACTTGCTGTCCAATACACGCAGCGTCAACTTGCTTAGCAATAGCTTCACTGCTAATTTCAGCTAATACAGCACTTGCTACTGTAGTTTTAGCTACTTCAGCTTTTTGCTTTGCGGAAAGCGCATTGCCATTTTTAGCTAAACGTATTTCTTCTACGCCGCCGTTAGTTCTAATAAAGTCCGCAATAGCTGCGCTTTTAATCTTATTAACGTTAGCAGTACGCAAAACAATGCTATACGCACTTACACGTCGTCTGTCAGCGCCAAATACGCATTTAACAATTTTGTGTAGTGTGTGTGACTTTTTGTTAACAGCTACGTTATGTAGCGTCATATAGTCGTCTAACTGTGTACGCAGCGTTTTAGCGTTTTCTGTAGCTTCACACATTTCTTCATACTTTGCGTAGCATTTAGCCAAAATTGCGTACAGCAAGTCATTACTATTCTTAAACGCATTGTCTGCCCATACTTCTTGCTCGTTTTTAAGCAATTCAATAAAAGACAGCGAATTAGTTGTTAACATTGCTTTAGCGTTGTCGTTTGTAAACGACTCTGCGTTAGCAGTTACAACAGCGTTGTTAGCAATAGTGTTTACAGCAGTAGTTACAGTAGTTTGTGTCATTTTGTTTCTTTCTTAAGTAGTTAAAAAGTAGGTTAGTGTTAACAAATAAACCTCACTAACCATAAGTAATATCATACAGAAGTTGACGTATTTTCACGATGGCAAAGCAATTAATCACTATTTGGATGTTAATAAATGAAGGTACATTTTTCAGCACAACACCCTACTTTTGGCACTAAGCACAAGCCAAAGTCACCCACATACCAACAGCGCAGTCCGTACTATTGGTGGTGGGCTTTTTTACGCTTAAATGAGGACTACATTAAGTGTTGTGAATTAGGCGGTAAGGGCAAGTTGGCGCAGTTATATAAAGACTTTGGCGACGTTAGGGGTGACAGTTTTAAGCAGTGGTGGAATGAAAAAGCCATTACGCTATTTGCTGAAAAGCCTCTCCCACAAAGCCTCACAAAGCTAACCAACAAAATAGAGTGGGACGATACGTGGGGTGACAGCGTAATGGTTGTAGCTGTACCAATGAGTATGAGTAAACGCTATATCTACAGTAAGTTTATGGACTTAGTTAAAAAGCACCACACAGCAGAAAGAGGACGTACAGCAGAGCAGTGGGCTAAAAGCACAGCCAAATACCCCATTAACCGCAACCACACAATAGATAACTTACGCACAACGTTTACTGTGTATGAGGCGTACGTTGCTAATAGCCAATTACCAAAAGCGGAGAAGTTAACTGTGTGGCAGTTGGGCGACAAGTTGCGGGTAGTTAAGTCAGCAGAAAAGTCCAAATATGGGGAAGAGGGGCGTACAGAAATTGAGCGACGCAATATATTGGCTGCGTCCGTTAGCCGTTACGTTAAGCAAGCCAAACAAATCATTGCTGCTACAGCAGAAGGTAAATTCCCCGCATAAAGAGTCGTTTTGAAACGTCACTTATCTCTGAGAACTCAGCTACCAGCTTACAATTTCATTATGCGTTTATTTGCTTTTATTTTTGTTCTAATGGGTTGTGCTGGTTGTGGAGTTATTAGTTCCCAGTCGGTTTACGAGGGCGTACGAAGCCAGCAAAAAGCTAACAATGCGGGGGTAGAGCCAAAACAACCAACCTTACCGAGTTATCAGCAATATGAAAAAGAACGCGACACACTTAAAAAGTAGCCAAAACGTCACTTACGTAAACCAAATGTTTTGCGGCGTTTTTAACAACGTGCGGTGTGCTACGTGTACGCAAGCTACTTTTAGGCAGATTTGGGTATGGTAGATAGGCAGTTTTAAGCACAATGACAGACAGAATTAGCCTACAGTCCGCAAATTGGGCTCTGGTTTAACAGTTTGCGTATAATAGACAGTCTTAAATGGCCTGGTAGCTCAGTCGGTAGAGCAGAGGATTGAAAATGTAGGATAGAGGACTCGAACAGTTCTGCACATTGGGTCTAAGCTGGTTGCGACCCACTGCCCTACAAGCACCGAATCTCGTGGCTCCGAGCGGTTTCGAATATTTCCGAATTGGCATCGACAGCGTCGTGTCGGCGAAATATTTTGTATTTCATATAGAGCTGCAAAGTTCGGCGTCTAGTTACGGGACGCTTGGAGTAAAGTAAAGGCAATAAGCCAAAGCTCCTAAAAAGGATAAAAATGTCCGAAGTAAAATTTTCGTCATTCCTCCCCGAATTTGATGGCATTTATGATGCCGAAAAAAAACAAAAAACTTGGACAGCATTAAGTGCTCAGTTCCGCGAATTTTGGTCAAGCAGGGTCATGGGAGCGGATAACAATCCTATTTCTGATGAAGATTGTGACAAGGTAATTAAGATTCTTGATAGAAGTGGCAAAGGCAATACTAAGGATTCAGAGGCTATTGCACGAGCAATGGTCTCACAAGGGGCGTGGCGCCGCCTTTTCAATGAGTTGCATAAGAATCGCAAATTAGGTGGGGCAGTTAATAAGATCCTAATTGAGCAAGACCCAAAGCTAAAGGCTCGATATATTGATGAGCTTTATGGCATGGAGGAGGCTCAGAAGATTTACCTTACTGGCAAAAGCGGCAATACTATCTCAGTATTTTTGGCCGCATTTGATCCATTCAAATATCTATCTGTTATTTCCCTTAAAGACAGGAGATTGCTTTTAGAGTGCCTTAATTCTCCATATGTAACTGAATTTGATGCACAGTCTATTGGCGCCAAAATAATTCAATCAAACAGTGTTCTTGCTAATGCTTTTCAAGAAAATGGCGTTAATGGAGATGCACGAAAAATTTCAGAGTATTGCTATTACGCACCAGTTAAAGAGTTATGGCGCGGCGAATTTTCTGCCCCACAAGAGGTTTCAACTAGCAATCAACCAAAAGAGTTTATTGTGACTGTGGCATCAGACGATGCCGATGAGCGGCTTGATGAGGGTGAAGTAAGGGAGTCAATCAAGATTCAAGGTTTGCTGGCGAAAATTGGCGAGCAAATGGGATTTGATATTTGGTTACCTAATCCTGATCGCGCTAGAGTGGCAAAGGTATGGCAACCAAAAGATCCACGAGCATTGTTAACTATATTGCCTCTCTCATACGATAAGGCTACGCAAAGTACTATTGGCCTGATTGATGTGATTTGGATTAAAAACAAAAGATCAATTGCAAGAGCATTTGAGGTTGAGCATACAACATCCATTTATTCGGGAATTTTGAGAATGGCTGATTTAGTTGCATTGCAGCCTGACATCAAAATCAAGATGCATATTGTTGCGCCATCTGATCGTCAAGAAAAGTTTTCTACAGAAATACGAAGACCTGTCTTTTCTTATATGACCAACGGAAGATTATCTGATATGTGCACCTTTATATCCTATGATGATGTAAAACATATTGCTGAGTTAGAGCATCTTAGCTACACAAAAGATGGAATTTTAGAAAATTTCGAAGTTAGCGCGGAACGAGCAGACGAATAATTCAGCGTCTAGTTACTAGACGCTTGATGAGCAATAGCCCACAAAGTAATAAGCCCCAGCAAAACTTTTATCAAAACCCGATTAGCCTTATCTATCCAATACGCTCTAGTGCGCTCTTTCTTTTTAGCAATTTGCCCCTCAAGTTCTTTTGGGGTTGTTCTTGACCTATATTTCCCATAATGCTGAGCTGTATAAACTCCATCCCAAAAATCCACTTCTTCCTCAAGCTCACGATTATTTAGAGTGGTAAGGTGATTAAAGTATTCAGGAGTAATTGTGGGAGCTATGTCGTGAGCATTTATCCAATCCCACATCTCCTTCTCCGTTTTGATCTTGCCTTTATTTAGATCATCATCGTAGGGTGTGAAATCAACCAGAGTTCTTTTGCTTGTTGCGAACGAAAATGGAATCCAATGCTTACCAACAGGCTGTTTACCAGTTTTAAATAAGTAATTAGCTTTGTACTTGTCAATAGCGGGAATCTTAAGCCTTGATAAGTCTGTACTACCCGGAAAGCGAGCCAATAGAGAATCAAAAGCTTCTTTAACGCGCTGAGAAGGCTCTCGTTTGTTTCCCTCAAACTCAACGTAAACATCTAATGGAACATTTAATATTTCAGCGATCTTTTCTTGGGTTTGACGGATACGCTTACGATAAAAAGCAAAGTCATTTGTTTTCATGATTTCTTGCCCTCACAGTGGATGTGGGACTTAGGCGCGAGAAGTATTGATAACTCTCTTTCAATGGGATTCTTTCCATTGATGATGCCCTCTCTAATTTTTTTCCTTCCAGAATGTGCTACAAAGTTTTTAATCCCGTTGTTGACTGATGGATAAGGGTGAGCCTTTACATATTGGTCTGCGGCAATATAGGCAAGTTCACAAGCTAATGTTGCTAGGCGGGTCTGCTTTGTAATTGGATGCTTACCAAGCTCCCAGCCCAATACAGTATCTTTTGAAACCCCCAAGAGCTCAGCGGAAGCCTCTGTAGTTAGTCCTAGCCTATAGCGCCATTCTGTAAATTCATAGATAGTCATATTTCCTCCTTTTAGCTAATTTGACAAATGTCTGGCTTAGCAAGTTGAGTTAAATCGCCAATAAAAAACCCACCAGTCGGCAGGTTAGTCGCTAAGGATTGCTCGCTTGGAGCCTCATCTTTTTAGCACCTTACTGCGTTCGCAGGTTGCGGAGTATTAGCAGTACCAAGTGGCAAGCCCTTTGCATCATTGAAAAAAGTCACATTACCCATGTTTTGTGCAGTGCCCAAGGGAAGTCCTTTTGCATCGTTATAGAAGGTAGTGTTGCCCATTTGATTGGCAGTGCCCAAGGGAAGCCCCAAAGAGTCATTAAAGAAAGTCACTTGAGCCTGTACAGGCAAAGCCAATAAGGCGGTAATGAATAGAATGTTTCGCATAGTAATCTCCAAGAAGTGATAAACAAATTCGACTGGCAGAATCAGGCAAACAGCTTTCTAAAGTAGAGTCTTCTCCAGCCAACTGGTGTGATGCTTTGATCGGCTGCTGCCAAGACAAAATCGGGCGCCTGAACTCTGCGGGCATAGTCCTTAGCAGCCCTTGATGATGGGATGCCAATGATTACCGCGGCGTCTATGGTCGCTTTAACAGCAAAAGCACTAAATCTAGGATCAGCTTGAGAAATTTGTACAGGAAGCAAGATGCTCAATATCAGGGCAGATGTGATCATCTATTGCCGCCTAGATGGCGTGTAGCCAATACGATTGCCTGAGTTATCAAAGTAGTTGGTAACTCCTGTGGGAGCTTGAACTTCGTAGGCTAGGCGATTGCCTTTGTTGTCATAGACACCATTGGTGGCATTGAAGTTATTGGCACTGTTGTTGTAGTTATACGGACTGTTTTGCCAGTTGTAGGGACTATTGTTAAAGTTGTTAGGGCTGTTATCCCAGTTGTAGGTAGACGCACTAAATGGAACGGCTTGGGCATAGCTCTTTTGGGCATAAAGTGCAACTTGGGCAAGCAAAAAGATGGCAATTAGATACTTCATGGCTAATCTCCTAAGGATAGGTGTAGGAGAAGAATAGGAGGCAAAAGGCTCATAGAGTGAGCCACAAACAAAATCTTTCTGATCTTTTATTTCAAGGAATTTTGAACGAGATTCAAAATTGCGCCATATTCGCTCTTAGATGCCCTAAAGTGAGTCCCAAGCATATTTTTTTTAACAAAAGTGGAGGCGCCAAGAATTGGATTTGTTTTCAAAAGCTCAATTCCTATGGGCTCCTTAGGTGCGTTTAAGAGTGATATTTCAATATAGGAGGAACAATCTGATTTTCTGGTTATTGTCTCGTATGTTTTACATTCTGTATCTTTGGAGGGATTTAGTTTGTCGATTGAGAAGATACCAAAAAGACCTGGATTTTTATATGCTCTTCTCGTTACATATAGGGTGACAATATCACCCGTTTGACACTCTGCCGGCATACAGAAATAGGTTTCTGTATGCTCAGAAAGTCTCTTATGGGCTGAGGGAGAGCTTACGATGCCTATCCAATAGTTCATTTAAATTACTTAAACTTTTAGTTGATTGGTAGCAATTACCATATTGAATTTAGAATAAGATTGTAATTCGACTAGTATATTAGCTATTAATCAGGCAAATCAAAAACAGAGATATCCCTCCAAATGGCAACAAAAAAACAACCAAACAAAGCCATCAAATCATCTAGCCTTAATAGAAATCTCAAAAGAGCAAGAGCGGAGAAAAATGATGAATTCTATACGCAACTAACTGATATTGAGAAAGAGTTAAAACACTACAAAAAACATTTTAAAGATAAGGTGGTTTTCTGTAATTGCGATGATCCTAGAGTAAGCAATTTTTTTCACTATTTTTCATACAATTTTGAAGTATTGGGGCTTAAAAAATTAGTTACTACTTGCTATAAAAGTCAAGAGCGAGATTTGTTTAGTAATCATAAATCAGAAAAAGCAATATATCTTGAGTATTCAGGGATTAAAAATGGAGATAAAGTTCCGAATCCAAATGAGATTGGAATACATCAACTGAAAGGTGATGGCGATTTCCGTAGTCCTGAAAGCATTGAATTATTGAAGCAGGCAGACATAGTCGTTACCAATCCTCCATTCTCATTGTTTCGTGAGTATGTGGCCCAACTGATTGAATATAAGAAAAAGTTTTTGATAATAGGAAATCAAAACAATCTAACATACAAAGAAATTTTTAAGTTAGTTAAAGAAAACAAGATTTGGACTGGTGTTGACAACGGTGGAACAAAGTGGTTTAAGGTGCCTGATCACTACGAAATAGAGACAGAAACTAGAATTAAGACTGAAAATGGACAAAAATTTTTTAGCATGGGGAATGTTTATTGGTTTACTAATTTAGACAACAAAAAACGACATGAAGACCTCATTCTTTACAAGAATTATTATGGCAATGAGGATGAGTATCCAAGTTTTGATTATTACGATGCAATAAACGTAAATAAGGTGGCCGAAATCCCAATTGATTTTAAAGGTGCTATGGGCGTCCCAATTACCTTTATTGACAAATATAACCCCGATCAATTTGAAATAATTAGCTCAAACGAGGTTAGAAGAAATGAGTCTATTCCCGTAAAGGAGCATGGCTTAATAAAGGATAAAGAGGGTGCCATAAATGGCAAGCCAACCTATGTGAGGGTCTTAATTAAGAATAAAAGATTATGAAAATTGAGCTTAAAAAAATCTCCGTTCTCGAGCTAACGGTGGGCTATGAGGATAACCAGGAGAATGGAGTGGTAGGCTATGGAGGCAAGCTGGACATCCGGCCGCCCTATCAGCGTGAGTTTGTATACGGAGACAAAGAGCGAAAGGCAGTAATAGATACGTTGCAAAAAGACCATCCTTTGAATGTGATGTATTGGGCTGTTCGCGAGGATGACGGGTTTGAGGTAATTGATGGACAGCAGCGGACAATTTCAATTTGTCAGTATGTAAATGGCGACTTTTCAGTCAATGGCCTAGCATTTCATAATCTCCCAAGTGATAAGCAAAAACAAATTCTAGATTATGAATTGATGGTTTATTTTTGCTCTGGCAAAGATAGCGAAAAATTAGAATGGTTTAAGACAATTAATATTGCTGGAAAAGAACTTACTAATCAGGAGCTTAGAAATGCTGTTTACTCTGGGCCATGGATATCTGATGCAAAAAGATATTTTTCAAAGAGTAATCGACCCAAGTTAGGTGATGATTATTTGGCCGGTGCTGCAAATCGTCAAGAATATTTAGAGACTGCTATCGATTGGATTTCAAATGGACAAATAGAGTCTTATATGTCTCAACATCAAAACGAGCCTAATTCAAATGAACTTTGGCTCTACTTTTCAGCTGTTATAAATTGGGTAAAAACAACTTTTCCTGCCTATCGTAAGGAGATGAAAGGAATAGATTGGGGGGCTTTATACAATCAATTTAAAGATGAAAAATTGGATTCAAAGAAGATTGATCAAGAGATCACGGTACTTATGTTGGATGAAGATGTTGATAGTAAAAAGGGGATATATTCTTACGTCCTAACTCGTAAAGAGAAGTATTTAAACATTCGCGCATTTAGCGATGGGCAAAAGCGAGAAGCTTATGAAAGACAGAAGGGTATTTGCCCGATATGTAAGTTGAAATTTGATCTCGCAGAGATGGAGGCGGATCATATTACCCCATGGCATGAGGGCGGAAAAACGATACCTGAAAATTGCCAAATGTTATGTAAAGAAGATAATAGAAGAAAGTCTGGTAAGTGATAACTTTTAGCTGGTCGCCCAAATCCCAATCTGAACGTAAGCTTGTAAGCGTCCCGTAACTAGACGCTCGACTTGCACAACTTACAACACCTTTTTCCTCAAAATACAAACCAACATTCACCCAAAACAATCCGATTGTTGCAGGGTGAGCTAACCCTCTTCAAGCGACCCAAAAGCCATCAATGGCAATGCCGCTTCAAATTACCCAATGGGCAATGGCATGCCGCATCTACTGCTACAGAAGACTCCGATTTAGCTCAAACTCAAGCCTTAGCCATTTATGAGACAGTCAAAGTCAAGATTGGTGCTGGTTTGGCAGTTACAACCAAATCCTTTAAACAAATAGCTTTAGATGAACTAGCCAATATGGCTCAAGCTTTGCATAACAAGCTGGGCAAGCGTATCTATCGTGACTACGCCTTTGCCATTAACAAATACCTCATTCCGTTCTTTGGGCAATATGAGATTGGTCAAATTACCAATGAACTACTGGGCGACTTTGAATCTTGGCGCATTAGTGAGATGGGTAAGACCCCCATGGCAAGCACCAAGCGTAATCATGCCAGCGCCTATATCCGTGTGATCAATCTAGCTCGCGATCGTGGCTATATTGGATTGAATCAAGCCGTGCCATTACTTGATAGCAAGGGGAAAAAGAGCCAACCCCGCCCTGCCTTTACGGCAGAAGAAATTAAGGAATTATTGAGCTATACGGAGACTTGGCAAAAGAGTTCATATACTGACAGAACGGCTTTAATGAGAACGCTGTGTGCTTATTACATAGAGTTTTTAGTTAATACAGGCGTTCGTCATGGAACGGAGGCGTTACCGCTCAGGTGGAAGCATTTGCAATGGCATTGGATTGGGGAAAAGAAATATCTGCGAATATGGGTGTCAGGCAAGACGGGCCCAAGATATTTGATAGCAAGAACTGCTGTGGTGAAGGTGTTGGAACGAGTAATGAAGTGGCAGAAGTTGCATTACTCGGGGCTCAATGCGGTGATTGAGGCTAAGGTTGATGCGGTGATATTTCGTTTGCCAACGGGTGAGCAAATTAGCAACATGGAAAATATCTTTCGTAACTTAATGGTTCGTAGCAATATGCGGGTTGATGGCGGCGGTCAAAATAGAACGTTATATAGTCTGCGTCATACCTATGCCACATTCGCCTTAGCAAGAGGGGTTGATATCCACACTCTGGCTAGGCAAATGGGCACTAGTGTTGGCATGATTGAGCGACATTATTCGAAACTAACTCCCATGATGAATGCAGAGAAGTTGGCTTAATTGCACCTTAGCAAATATCAGCAATGAATTCAGTTTGAATGAGGTCATGCAGCTTTGATTTAGCAACTTTTCTAACTGATAACGCTTCAGACAGGCTTTCAATAAATTGCTTCTCCATGGGCGATAGCCGTTCTAGCTTTAGCACTTCTAAACTTTTGTAACAAGAACGCATATTGCTTTCTAAGCCACTGATTTTTTGCATAGTTGGCTCTAACTTTTTACTTACATTTACAAGAGATTTCGCTAGCGCAAAATGTTCTTCCGACTTTATATAGCAATAGTCTGTAATACCAAATTTCAGAATAGTCGCTAGCATCTCCTGCTGTTTAAAGTCATAAATGCTAGTAATGAACTTGGGATAAATTGGCTTATTACTAGTGTTATATAAGGCAAGTATTTCAAAGATATCTTTGTGCGCTTTTTGATTTGCATTAATTTGTCTGGCGTTAAAGGTAAGCATTACCGGGCTTGAAATTAAATGATCAAACCCCTCCAATTCTTCGTTGTGAAATAAGTATGCTTTTGGATACATGATCTCTCCTTAACCTAAGCAGGCAACAACATCGCCTGAATAGCTTGGTAGTAACATTACTTCGGCGCCGCTAAGGTTAATAAAAGGATTGCGCTTTTTCAGTTCTTGACCAAACCAAGCTAGCTTGGCGTTGGCACGATAAGCGCCTTTGAATTTACGGATACTGTCTGAGCCGTTTACTAATTCAATGATGCCGCTAAAGGTGGCGCCTCGGTATTTGGCATTTTTTACTTCTATTGCAAAGACATCTTGTGCTTTTTTAAAATGAGTAACAGTGGCAAATAAGCAAGTGTGGGGAATAGTGTTTTTAGATAAGTTTTTCATGATGTTGCCTTTCAATGATTAAGTGTGAGGTTTTATCAAGCGTCTAGGCCCTAGACGCTTGATAAGTTAGTTAAACAACTGTGAAACGAACTTGAGGTTTGAATGAAACCGAAGGTGCTGCTGGAAATGCAACCCCCATCTTCTGTAAGTAAATTAGCTCATCTGCTTTAGCAAAATACTTTCTCAAATCGGGCGTATGCTCAATTTGCTTTAAGTAGTGCAAAGCTTGTTGATCGGGAACTTGAACACCTTCGGCAGCAAGAAGCTTCTGAAAGCGCGGTAAAACTTGATTAGCTTTTAATGCAGGAAAGCGAATTTCATCACAGCGCGACCGTAGACTTGGGTGTACTCGCATAGGACCATTAGTAGTAATGATCACCATGAGGTCTTTTGCATACTTGTCCATCGCTGTCCAAAGCTCATGAACATTTGCTTCTGCATTATCAAACTCATGAAATACCATAAAGTGCTTCTTTTGCTCGCACAAACTGGCAAACTGACAGCTATTGCCTAAGTAAGACATTAAGTCTTTGTGTTTCAAAATTGCATTAAAGTCAGTATCAACTTGAGCGCTTTTGCCGCCGATATAAGTAGGTAATAAGTCTGCAACACTAGTTTTGCCTGTGCCGTTTGGGCCCCAAAGCAAAAGGTTTCCTTCCAGCTGACCAGACATATATGCTTGAATGCGAGTTCTTACAGCCTCATTGGGGTAAATTACTTCGCCTAAATTAGTAGGTCGATATTTTTCAACTACTTTCATATATTTCCTTTCTTAAAAAGAGGGGCAACAACGAGGGCTAAGCCCCCGTTGAGTGCTTTAAGCAGCGATTGCTAAGGGTTGATTGATGAAGGCATCGTTGCTAGCCTTGCTTGCTAACAAATCAGTACCTTCTTTGCTTAGTGCCAAGGTCTGTGCGTTATCAGCAGCTTTAATGCGGGCCATCTTGATGATGCAAGCGTTATAAAACGCTTCATTGATGTCCGATAACACGCCTACGATTGACACAAGGCCATCAGGCTCAGGCTTTGCAAGAA